>Ga0181599_1000304_pt1 | contig 50977 bp, 42 predicted proteins | sample 041ome_3_FD_148658 | JGI IMG/M metagenome (GOLD analysis project Ga0181599, IMG submission 148658) | Coastal salt marsh microbial communities from the Groves Creek Marsh, Skidaway Island, Georgia - 041405US metaG (spades assembly) | ecosystem: Environmental > Aquatic > Marine > Intertidal zone >...
ATATTCACACACACACACACACACACACACCGCGCACACGCGCACGCGCACACGCCCACAACGTACCATGGTGACCTAGTCGCGTGCGTCACACAGAGACGGATCCGCGCGCGCACGACGCCGAGCACTCGACACCTCCTCCTCCTCCGTGTTTTTATACTCCCCCGCAACGGACTCTCGACCGCATAGTGTCACCACCATACCATCCATATATATCCAATAGAGGGGGTCTCGAGACCACGTGTACCCTAACCTCTCGCCCTGTGATGGGCGCGTCGCGGTCGTACTATATTATTACATGTGCGATACACCTGGTGGCGTCACGCGCGCACGCCCACGAACGCCGATTCACCTTCTCGGACCGCCGGCGTCGGTGGTCAACGCCGCGCGCCGTCGCGCGTCGTCGCGCGCCGTCGTCGCAATATCTCGCGTCGGACGCGCGGCGACGACGACGGGGCGACTTTTGCATCGCGTCGTATCTCTCGAGAGATACGCCGCGATGGCCAGTCCTGGGGTCCTGACCTGGAGTCGAGACGCGAGCGACGTTTCGTGGTGATTATCGCGCGCGCGGCATTCCGCGGCGATCGATCGTCGTCGAGCGATTGATTGCTTTACGTTCCGACGACGACGACGACGCGGTGTGACGTGCGCACGCGCGATCGCGACGGGGTATTTGACGCGGATTATTTCTCCCTCGAACGTGCGCACGCGCGCGACGCGCGCCGAGCGGACGACGGTCGGAGGCGCGCGCCACCGTCATCGTCATCGTCGTCGCCCTCCGCGAATCGCGCGCGCGCGCGAACGACGCGCATCCGACGACGACGCGCCGGTGTGCGCGATCGGCAAGGAGCACGGCGATACGAAGGAGAACCGAAGGAGATAATAGTAGGTGTAGTCGTAGTCGTAGTGATATTCATCGATGGCGTCGTCGTCGTCCTCGCTCGACGGTAGCCGCGCGGTGGCCGTGGTGCCACCACACGCACCACCACACGCCCACGGCGATGGCTATCGCTGGCGCAAGTATGGGCAAAAATCCATCAAGGGGGCGGCGCACCCGCGGTCGTATTATCGCTGCACCACGGTTGATTGCCCAGCGAGGAAGAAAGTGGAGACATCGATGTGTGGAATGATACGAGAGGTGACGTATGAGAAGGAACATACGCATGAGAAACCGATGATGATGATGATGTCGTCGCGTAGCGTAGCGCAGACGACGACGACGACGACGACGACGGTTGGGCGGGCGCGGTCGACGAATACAAATACGAATACAAATACGAATACAAATATCAATACGGCGATGATGCGAGGACGAGAACGTAAACATCAAGGGTTGACGGTGAATCATGGGACGACGTCGGCGAGTGTGAGTACTGGGATGACGACGACGGAGATGAGCGACGCGAGCGAGAACGCGAAGAGACGAATGACGAAGGAGACCAAGCGCGCGCATCCGGCTCGAGGGAAACGTAAGGTGGCGCCGTACGGTAAAGAAGAATCTGACGAGGAGGAGGAGGACGAGGAGGATGACATTCATAATGGTACGCCATCATCTGCCAAGCAGCGAAAGTTTCCATCGTCGGCGACGAAACGCAAGGCGTGTCGCGCGGCGACGTCGGCGCCCGGAGTGACGACGCCCGACATTCGACGCGAAAAGCGGGCAAAGAAGACGGCTGCTGGTACTCCCGATAGCGTGCGTACGACGACAAAGTCGAGCGCGACTAAGACAATGCTGCCCGCATCGAGGTCGTATAAGCAGCGCAAAGATGATGCCGCGCGTCGTAAAAAGTTTGCCGCGTCGCAACGCGAATTTGAGCGCAACATGGAGCGCATGCGGCGCATCGACCGTGACCAACGCCGACGAGAAAAGGCGCTCCTTGCCGCGGAGAAATCTCTGGCGATGACGGTGCCGTTGAGTCCATTTCTAAACCGTCTCGAAGACGTATCGCGACTGTTTGCTGACGCCGCGGACGGACGAGATCCATACTGGGATTGGCCCGTCGCGCCGACTGACGACCCAGAGGCGTCGATTCCGTCGCCCGCATGGCTGCGAGACGCCGCCGACGCCACCGATGCCGATGCCGATGCTCCGCGACTTCTTCATCATCAAGCGCAGCACTTATATGATGACGATATCAACGACGACATCAACGACGAGAGCACCACGGCTCGCGCCGGCGCCGCCAAACGTCCACCCGCGCTCAGCCTCGCCGACGCCCAGCCCGCGGATTGGACGTTGAAATCCCCACTGGATTACTTAAAATCCCCATTCGAAAGCATTCTCACCGGTACTCCTTTATTAAGTTCACTCTCAAAGGTGGTGAAAACGTGGTGTGAATCTCCAGTACATACCGCGATAGGCGCGTTATCTCCGCTCGCCGGCGCCTGGGCCGACCACTGCGCCATGCCGCACGCGCACCGCGCCACCCCGGCGAGTCGATGGATGTGGTGGCACTAAATCATCCCACCACGCGTTCACACAATATATTTCACAGTACAGTTTATATGTTTATATATATACACGCTCGCTCGCTCGCTTGTAATGCATCATGATACATACATAAACGTCAACGCCGAGCTCGTCAGCCGCACTGCGCGACGCGCGTCGTCGGGACACTGGGACACTCGAGCAGCTCATTCCACCATGGCGCTTCGTAAGATTGCCGATGGCGCCCCTTTGGACGCTGCAGCGAAACTCGCAATCACAGAGCACGAGAAACTCGAACGCCAACGCGACGCCGAGGCTCGCGCGGCGTTCGAGGCGACGTTTAAGCGCGCCAATGGCAAAGGTGCCCCCGCCACGCTGCCGGCGATTCAGCCCCGATTGCGCCGGCATCCGGGCGAGCTCGAGGACGAGGACGAGGACGAGGACGTCAAGGATGCCACGCCTGAAGTTCTCGGTCCGCCTGGGGTGCCTATGGCGCAAAAATGCACCGCCACGGGTGCGGGCGTGGGTGGGGGTACGGCGAAGAGCTCGAGTCACTTCATCGTCGTCGCCAAGGATGGCGGGGAGAAGCGCGTGAGTTCTGGCGGTGGTGATGTGCGGTTCGTGGTGAGACACGTGAGAGATGATCGAGTGTGTGTTGAAGGACAAGGGAAGGATTGGAATGATGGCACGTATGGGTGTTCGTATAGCGTAGAAGGGAGAGGGGATTACGCGGTGGAGGTGACGTTTAACGGGGAGGCGATTCACGGGTCGCCATTTCCAGTGTTCTTCGCGTCGGCTATTGACACACCGTTGATGCCACCGGGGATGGAGCAACGGTTTATCGCACGTAATGATCGCGCAACGTTAGGGATGTGTCGAGATTTTATCTTGGGAAAGTGTGATCGGGTAATTTGTAAGTTTCGGCACGAAAAGCCGCCGCCGCCGCCGCCGAGTTTAGGACCCGAAGTGCCTCAAGAGTTGAAACGCACGGCACATGTATCGAATTTACCGAATGCCATGACTTTAGAACAAGTCAAGCAAGTGTTTTCGTTCTGCGGTACCATCACTGATGCCCGTGAAGGTGGCACTGGGAAAAATTTTGCCTTTCTCGAATTTTCGACGAATGAAGAAGTCGTCGCCGCGTTGGCGTTGAATGGCATGAACATTGGCGGTCGAAACATTCGCGTGGAATTGGCAAAGACACCAAAGCTCATCAATCCTTCCGTAACAAAGTTAGTTGTCACGGATGCTCCCAAAGTGGATGCCGCACACGCTGCGGCCAAAGTAGCGGGCAGCGAAGCCGTGGCGCGCGCGGCGGAGATTTCACGACGTCTCGCCGGAGCGGGCGGCGTCATGGGGAAAGTTCCCCCACCTCCACCAAAACGCCACAAACCGTATTGAACCCCAAATTTAGTAGGATTGATTCATGTATATACATATACATATAACGACGCATGCGAACTGTTTTCATATTAATAAAGCTTTACGTTTGGGCTCGCAAAGCGTCGTCGGCTACCTTTGCTAAGAAAACTTTTGGGCCTGGCTCCTTTCAACGGTCATGCAATCCCATAAATATCAACCACCCAGACGAGAATAATGTTGTAAATGGCGTACACAACGTATAATGCAATGTAGCAATATCCCATCTTTCTCGTCAACCTGAATCCATTCGAGGCGACAGTGCCGATGTACACGACCAATACGCCGAGGAGGATTAACGACGACGGCACGAGCTCAGCTGTGTCGACTAATATATAACTCGGCTTTTGCCAAGAAAGGTACAGCAGCCAGGGAAGACCAAGTCCGAGCCAGATGTCAAACACGTTCGACCCTACTGCGTTGGCGACCGCCATGTTGGCCAAACCTTCTTTAGCCACGGCGATCGACGACAAGGCGTCAGGGATGGATGTCCCCGCCGCGAGCACAGTCGTCCCCATGACAACCGCGGGAATGCCTAAAAGGCATCCAATTCTCGCACACCATTCCACCATGAAGTGCGAAATGATACCAATCCATCCGATTGAGACAGCAAAAGAGGCAAAGTACCACTTTTCCCATCCAGACTTGTGACATGGAGGAATGGTGATCGTAAACGCCGCGTACCACGGCACGCATAGCGCCCACATCGGGCGTTCAGACCAACGTTCAGGCATTTTGAACGGGTTCTCGCTCCCTTCATCATCGCCTTCCGAGCTTCCTCCTTGAATGCCCGCATCAGCGTCGGATGATTTACGAGCAACCCAGTGTGAATCAACCTTTTCAGTGTCTGCGCGAATTGCGCGAATTTGCCCTCGACTGAGCGCAGGCATCGTGCCGCTTCGCTCGAGGACAGACTTAAACCTCGCCGAGGCTAGGCCGACGTAGATTGCGCCCGTGATGGAAAGATCAGGTTTACCGCCCTTTATTTTCTTACTCTTGCTGTTGCCCCAGCCCCCTGACTTCCCTTCCCCAGCGGCTTCCTCCATCTCCACCGCCGGGTCGGGACGTCCAAAGTAGTCGCCAAATTTGGCGTCGAGCACATTCAAAAAGTATTCATTCTTCCACATGAATGCAATGTAAGATCCGTACAACAACACGTAGATCAAACCTTCCCACCAATCCACGCGGCCGTCGTGGAAGGTACCCACGATACCGCAAATAGCAGCGGCGTAAAACGTACAGTCTCGTGCCAGCGGTTTCCAGTCCAACTCGAGCGTTTGCCCGGCGAAGATCACCGTGGTGCCGATGATGACCAAAATATTAAACACAGCACTACCAACGATAGTACCAACACCGATGGCGTTATCAGTACCGCTGTTAATAAGCGACATCGCACTCGATGCGAGCTCAGGAGCGGACGAACCCGCCGCCATGAACGTCGCCCCGGCGACGTCGTCGCTCAGTCCCAACGCCTCGCAAATCGCCTCGAGCGACCCGACGAAGAATTCATCGCACACAATTGCGATACCGATGAACAGATACACCACCCCAACAAAGTACGCAAGAATCCCCGCAGGTAACTCCCACCCTTTCGTCGCCTTACACGTCTCACTCGACGATAATAACCGCCGTTTCGCGCCTCGAGTCGCGACATCCAACCCCGCGTCGCGCGCAAACGCCGTAAACGCCAACCCGAGGAGAATCATCCCCATCACGCACGCCATTTGCGTCCTACATCACCACGAACGCGCACACAATCGTCAGTCTCACATTTTCCTTCGCCTAAACGCCCGCCATTCGCACCACACATCCATCGTACGCCACACACATGCCCCATCCCGCGAATTGAATGAATGCATGCATGCATGAATCCCCAGCGCCATTCAATTCTCCCCATTGGGAATATTCAAAGCCTTCGTCGTCCTCGTCCTTCGCCTCGTCCATCACCACCCGCGCACACGCACGCACACACACACACAACGCGTACCTGATCTTATGCTTTCTCGATCGCGTCATCGTCATCACCCATCGTCGTCGTCCTCGTCGTCGTTCCACGCCGCCGCACGCCGCCGCGTGGCGCGCCGATGCCCCATCGTCGTCATCCATCTCGGCGCCGAGACGAACGGCGCCGCGTCGTCGTCGTCGTCGTCGTCGTCCCCCTTCGGTCATCGTCGTCGTCGTCGTCATATATCCTCGATCGCGGCGTCGCGCGCTCGTCCACGGTGGACGACGACGACGCGCGCGTCGCGTCGCGAGCTGCGGCGCCGCGATCGCGTCATCACCGATGACGACGACCGCGATCGATCGACGACGACCACCATCGATCGACGACCACGATCGATCGACATCGACATCGATCGACCACCGATCGTCCCCGATCGACGTGGGACCACGATCGAGGGCGCGCGTCCTCGACGTGGACGTACGGGGTACGGAGTCGTGGGGTCGTTTTGGGGGTATATGGGTATATGATGGGTATATGGGTATACAGTATATGTGGATATCACGCACCCAGTCGCCACGCCCCAGCGCGGTCCCGCGGAACCTATAGTGGTCGATGGTGCGCGTGATGGGATTGATGCCCACGACCACCTGAGCACCTGAGCACCTGACCACCTGACCAGTCGTCACTTGGCGCACTTGGCGCGGACGACGGTCGAGGACTGGACGACGGTCGAGGCGTGATAGAAGGACGTCGTGCACGCACGCACGCACGCACGCACGCACGCACGCACGCGATCGGTGACGATCGACCGAGCACGGACGCGAACGTGCAACGCGAGCACATCCACGTCGAAATCCATCCATCCAGTGGACGGCGGGCGCATCCGCGGTGATTGTTGGGTGCATCTTGCATCACATCCACCCGGGTGGTGAACGAGCGACGCGGGTGTGCGTGGACGAGGACGACCGTGGTGGTTCGGTGCGTGTCGGTGGTGTATATAAAAGGAGATGTACGGAGGTGGAGCACCGCCCGGGGCGCCCGGGGCGTATGGACGCGCGACGTCGGGCGGAGGGGAACCGCGAGGCGCGGCGCCGGCGCCGGGACAGACGATGATGGTGCCGCAACCGCAACAGTATTATCAGCAACCACCGCCAGGGGAGCAGCAGCAATATCAACAGCAACAGATGCCACCGCAGGGGTACGCATATGGTGGTGCACCACCGCCACAGGGTGGCGCGCAGGGGCGGTACCCGCAACCGCCCGGAGCGGGATACGCGCCGGGACCGGCGCCGTCGCAAGCGCCTCCTATGGGTTCGCCAGTACCGCCGTCGCATAGCGCGGCGGCGCCAATTGTTGGTGGTGGAGGGCGACAGTATCCGCAACCGGCGATGCCGGTGATGGGGATGGGTGGAGGCGCCGCGGGCGCGGGCGTCGTGCCTCCGCAACACGCGTATCCTCAACAGCCACAGCAGTACGCGCCGCAACCGCAACATCAGCCGCAGCGTCCGACGGGGTCGGCGTCGAGAATCGATCCAGCACAAATACCGCGACCGATTCACTCGTCGCATGAAGAGAAGGTGCATTATAATACGAGAAGTGAGACGGATCAAGCGACGCATCCGCCGTCGTCGACGCTGGAGTACGTCGGGTGCGATTTGGGAAGCGCCAATCCAAGATATATGCGAAGTACGATAAGCAGCGTACCAAATACTGGTGACTTGCTCACGACGAGTGGTATGCCACTGAGCATCATGGTGCGACCGATGGCGCTACCTCATCCCGAGGAGGCTGCAATTCCGTTGGTGGATAATGGTTCGATTGGACCCGTGCGATGCGGACGCTGCAAGGCGTACATGAATCCATTCATGCGATTTCTGGATCACCTTCGGTTCCAATGCAACTTTTGCTCGTTTGTTACGGAAGTGCCGCAGGAATACATGTGTAATATTGGGCAAGATGGACGCCGAACGGACTGGACCGAGCGCTCAGAGTTGTGCCGTGGGAGCGTAGAGTATGTCGCTCCAGCCGAGTACATGATTCGCCCACCAATGTCACCATCCTACTTATTTTTGATCGATGTCACCGCGCACGCCATTCAAAGTGGCGTCACTACGAGCGCATGTGAAGTCATCGCGCGCACGCTAGACTCCATTCCGGGGCAAGAACACGTCACAGTTGGCATTGCCACCGTGGACAGCGCGATTCACTTTTATCACATCAAGGATGGAGCGGAAAAACCTTCAATGCTCATCGTACCAGACGTAGACGATTCGTATGCTCCACTTCAGAGTGGTCTCGTTGTGTCTCTCGCAAAGAATCGCGAGACAATTGAGCATTTGCTGAAGACTATTCCTGAGACGTTTGCGTCAGCGACACCCGGAGCGAACGCGACCACCGCGGCAATCAAGGCTGGAATCGAATGTTTAAAAGCGACAGGTGGGAAGATTATGGCATTCATGGCTAGTATCCCAGATACTGGACTAGGCAAACTCGAGCCACGCACAGGCACTTCCGGACAACGCACAGGGAACATTGAAAAAGAGCCCCTGAAGTGCATGGCGCCCGCCGAGCGAAGTTACAACGTCATGGCGACGCACGCAGCCGAGTTCCAAGTAGCTATAGATCTCTTTTTGTGCGTTTCGTCTACGGTTGACGTGGCCACGCTTGGAATTTTACCGCGTCTCACTGGTGGGTCGATATACCGTTATCCTGGATTCAACGTGCAGCAAGACTTTGCGCAGTTGCACAACGACTTGCGTTGGAACTTTGTCCGACCGCAAGCCATGGAGGCAGTCATGCGCGTCCGTGCGAGCGCTGGCTTGGGCATACAAGAGTATAATGGATATTTCTGTAAACGTACGCTGACGGATATCGACTTGCCGGTATTGGATAGTGATAAGACGATAGCCGTGACGTTACGTTACGAGGACAAACTCCCGGATGGCAAAGAAGCGTACGTGCAGTGCGCGCTATTGTACACAACGATGAACAAGGAAAGACGGATTCGTGTTCATACGATCGCACTTCCGATAACATCTGTCCTTGGAGCACTATTTCGCGGCGCTGATTTGGACTCACAAACGTGTTGGGCCGTCCGAAAGGCGGCGAATACGTTGCTCGCGGGTAACGGTACGCTCACGGCGGCGAAGGATGCATCGTTGCAGCAGTGCATTTCAACGTTGTATGCATACAGGAGATTCTGCGCTAGCAACAACAGCAGCGGTCAATTGATTTTACCTGAAGGACTGAAAGTTTTGCCGCTTTACACTCTCGGTTTACACAAGTCAGTGGGGATTCGATCCGACGCAATGCCAGACGACAGAGCAACGTGGCTGTACCGCGCGTTGTGCGCCCCACCAGAGTTAACGACACCTGCCATCTATCCGAGATTATTTGCAGTGCACGACTTGCCTCAAGACGTAACGTTTCCCCCATTACCAACGCCTTTGTGGCTGAGTTCCGAAAAACTCAACCAAGAAGGGGCGTATTTATTGGAAGATGGATGTGAAATTTTGCTTTGGCTGGGCCGACAACTCCCCGTCGCAACGTTGCGAGACATGTTCGGCACTGAGAACGTGGATGACATCGTCTCCACGCGCGCAATGGTCCCAGTTCTCGATAATCCCACGAGTAAGGCTTTGAATGACTTTATAAACGCGATTCGAAAGCAGCGTGGAGCTTTCATGCGTACTCGAATTCTCAAACGGGGTGACTCCCTCGAGGCGTTATTTTACAACCGTCTCATGGAAGATCGCTCACCTGCGGGGATGTCATACGTCGAATATCTCTGTCACGTCCATCGCTTGATTCAAAACAAGTCGAATTAGTAATTGAGCATTAGTAGTTCATCACATTGTAATAGCACAAGAATAGCACTGAGACGATAAAACACAAATGCAGCAGTCCAAGTTAACCGCCGCGCAAGCGTTCGACCAGACACGGCATTCACTGGCGCGTGAGGTGTGCGCGACCATGAAAGTAGCCATTGAGGGATGTTGTCATGGCGAATTAGACGCCATCTATGCTTCGATTCAACACCTCGAGCGCGTCGAGGGCGTCAAGGTTGATCTGTTGATTTGTTGCGGGGATTTCCAAGCCGTGCGAAACCTGGACGACTTGGAGTGTATGTCCGTGCCTGACAAGTATAAAGAGCTTGGAACATTTTACAAGTACTATTCTGGTGAAGCCCTAGCGCCCATACCGACGTTATTCATAGGAGGTAATCATGAGGCGGCGAATTACCTTTGGGAGCTGTACTACGGTGGGTACGTCGCGCCCAACATTTTCTACATTGGTCATTCGGGAGTCGTGAGATTCGGCGATTTGCGCATCGGAGGGTTGTCTGGGATTTTCAAATATCACGATTACAAGAAAGGCCACCATGAGCGACCGCCGTACGCGGGACACGCGGTGAAGACGGCGTACCACGTTCGCGAGTTTGACGTCTTCAAGCTGAAACAAGTCAAGGAAGAGTTGGATGTTTTCCTCTCGCACGACTGGCCTCGAGGGATCGCGCAGTTTGGAAATAAGCAAGAATTGTTCCGTAAAAAGAAGTTCTTGAAAGAAGAGATCGAGTCGAACACTTTAGGATCTCCACCAGCTGAGGAATTGCTCAAGTTGTTAAAGCCACGATACTGGTTTTCGGCACACTTGCACGTCAAATATGCGGCTGTAGTTGAACATGAAAGCAACAAATCCACCAAATTTTTAGCACTTGACAAGTGTTTACCGCGACGGGACTTCTTACAGCTGATCGATATACCGGATAAGAGTCCAGAAGGTGGTTTCACCTTCGATGAAGAGTGGTTGGCGATTTTGAAGGCCAATCACGAGTTTCACTCGGTTACTCAGCGACCTGCGCAATTACCAGCGTATGGGAATCACGAGGCGATCGACATTGTACCGCACAGAAAATGGGTTACAGAACGTCTTGAAGCCATGGGAGTTGGCTCGAGACAGCCTCCTGCGTTTGTTGCCACGAGAGTTGCGCACAACCCAGCGACGGAAACGCGCCGCCGCGGCAGAGCTCCAAACGATGTTGATAATAATCCGCAAACTCAGGCATTGATGGATTTGTTGGAGCTCGACATGAAGTTGACGATACCAGTTGAAGGAAATCCGCAGCGAACGGGGCCTTTCGGCGTGTCGTTACCGCCGCACGTACGACCTCCTCCTCCACCTCCGACGCGAAACGTACTCGTCGCCGATGATAACGAGATTGAATTGTAAGTAGCTTTTAGAAAGTCTGTTTAGAATATATGTTGTACTTTTTATCGTAGTGTGATTAAATATGCTAACATTTAACAACTATTTAACGCTCATCGTCATCGTCGCCAATATCGGGTGGTCTAGCGCGAACAGCGGGAACGTTCATCAGTTCCTTGCTTGCTTCGAGTTCATCCTTCATCATAGCCTTCTTTGCAAGCTCGTAGCCACTAAAATTCATCGCGCCGAGTGGTGCAATCCACGCCATTCTAGGAATTGCTCCCTTCATGAGCGCTAAAGCACCCTCAGTCTTCACCACGTGCGCCATGGAAACCCAAAGTGATTGACCGTACGGCACTGACCCAGTCATCGTTCTCGTCTTCATCACGTCAAACGGGTTCACCATGACAGATCCCAAAGCACCCGCGCACGCACCGACCATGATAATTTGATAATTCTCAAGTTCGCGACCTCCATTTATGGCAACTGCACCTTTCTTGAGATTTTGATAAATCATAAGACCCGTGACGTAGAAGGGAATCTCACGTGTGAGCGTGGCGGCGGTGCCGGCGAACAAAGCTCGTGGGGTATCCGCTGTGATTCCCTTGAAGGCTAAGATTACGTTTGAATATTGATCCGTCTGCAAACGTTGCTTCAAAACTTCGCAAGGAATACGCACGCACGTGCCCAATAGGGTACCTACGCCAGAACCCACGCCTTGGATGGCTGTTTCAGTTACAAAAGGGAGCGCCACAGCCGGGGCAAGCACCTTGCACACTACTTCAAACGTCGCCGTACGTAAACCATGACCAGCAAACGACCCAGTAACGGCAGGAATAATACCTTGGTACATTTTACGAGGGCCCAACTTCGGCACACTCTTGATCAAATCTAAGAGACTTGGACCTTTACCCACAGCGGCTTGTAGTCTTGTCTTGAGAGTATCCAGCGGGTGCATCATGCTCGTCGTCGTGGCGGATGCTAAACCACCCGCGAGTGCTGCCTTACAGGCCAGTTTAAAGTTTCCAGACTTTTGAGGCGGGCTAAATTGCACAATAGTTGCCGCTTCATACCACAAACGAGATGGATCTGTCGCGTTCGCCACCTCAGGCGGAAGGAGCATTAAAAAGTTACGAAACTGACCGTACGTCACGTAGCCTTGTCTTGAATATTCTGCACTTCCTCGCAAGTGCTTCAACATGGCCGCCGCGTTTTCATCCGTGGCAGCCAATCCTAAGCGCCCGAGCGCACCTTTCACGTCTGACATTTTCAGCATACCGCTTCGAGACATCGTCATCGAATTGTACGTGCGTAGCATCGTCGACTCGCGTTCATTCATGACGCTCTTAAAGTCATCCCACGTGATCGTCCTCGCGAAAATTTTATTCCCCTTGGCCTTATCCATGAACGCCTTTGCGTACGTTGGCGGTAAATTGCGCTTCTTCATCGCAACTTTCAAGTCCTCCAACGTGAGTTTCTCTTTCCCCGAGCGATCCACTTCTTCAAAAAACTTTCTACCTGTGGTGGTTGAAAAAAGACGCGGGTTAGCAACGGCACCTCGCGCATTCGACACACTTTCAAGACGTCGATCGCGCACGATGAAGCGCGCAGAATCGACACACAGGACGTACCTTCTTCCTCGGTATAACTAAAGAAATCCGCCACACTCGATAACCGCTTCCTATCCGGATGGTACTGCGCCAACGTTTGCTCCTCCCTAATGTCGTCAATCAAATTCTTCAAATCCTCCACTTTTGGAACTTTAATATCCTTCAACACCGCGCTCGTGCGCTCTCTCGCGCGTTCGAGTTGCTCCTTAATGCTCGCACTATCAATCTTCGTCGCATCGAGTTTGGCTAGGAACCTCCCCACGCGCTTGCGCGCGTCCTCGCCTCGTACGGTGAACCCACGCTCGCGCCCACCGCCCCGTCGCCATCCTCCCTCGCCCTCGCCGTCGGTGCGCGTGACGACGTCGGCGATCACGGCGGCGCTGACGCGTGCCATCTTCACCTCGCTCTTCCATCCGTCCTCGTCGGGCGGTGGTGCGCGCAGTTTGGGCCGGCGCAACATCGCCCGGTGCTCGCGTGTCGTGTCGTGCCGTGCCGTGCCCCAATATATAGGCGACGACGGGCGGGGGGCTCCACGCCACTCGGCGCCGACTGGGGCAACGCGAATCGACTTTTTCGCGCCGCGACGACGGGTGGTCAAACCGCGACGGTGGGCGACGCGGACGCAGACATGGGCGACGGAGGCGCGCGAACGATCGTGGGAAAATCACCACGCAACGCCGCATCGACGACGACGGGGACGACGACGACGACGACGACGACGGGGACGACGGGGAAGACGCAGTCGAGACGCGCACCAGGTGGTCGTGGTGCGACTATTAAAAAGCCAAGAGCCAAGACCAAGGCGAAGAAGAAGACGTCACCGCCGTCGCTGGGTGATGCGCACGCGACAGCAGGGGGAGAGGAACAGTCGAGCGTAACGCATGATGGCGAAGTCATCGACAGTGAAGCGCAAACTGGTCTCGATGCAGATGATGAAGATCATCAAGGACAAAGACGCGGCGCGAAGACGTACGAGCGCTGGGTGGATGATGGCGCCAGCGTGAGTGAAATCGCGCGCTTGGTAGAGTTGCGACGAAAATACGACGATGATTCAGATAACAACGTAAAAACGCAACAATCAGAGAGTATTTTACACGATATCGGTGCTCAGATTGAGATCACGTTGAAGTCTGTGGGTACGCAGACTCTCACGGGACAGTTGGTGGATGGCGAGGCAAATTGTCGAGATGAGACGTTTGGCGATAAAGAAGACCGCGCTAATGATTTATTTACGGCATCCTTGCGCGCGGCGTTAGAGGAATGTGAACATGCGTTACTCGTACGATCCGTGTACGATCCTTTGGATGATGAATTTGTCAACATAAAGCCGCTTTCTGGCACGTTGCGTTTTCCGTGAATGAAATTTAAAACATTTAGCTAATCATCATTTATCTTCCATTCTTCTAGTAGCCGTAGCGCTTTAACTCTCCATGGCATCATTTCCTTCCTGTTGCTGGTCGTCAGTCGCGCCTACTTCCGCTTGGATTGCGTTTAAAAATGACTCCAAATCAGCAACGCCGGCTTGCTTGAGCCCAAATTGCGCCAAATCCATCTCTCCGCTTTGAAGGGCGTGGCTAAATGATTCTAATTGGCTTCGAAATTGCGGCGTGCGAATAAGGTCTTCTAAATCTTGCGTATCGCGATGCTCCTCAGGCAAGTACTCTAACAATCGCCCACGAATTGCGTCGTCACGAAGCAGTGGTCCGACGAGTTCGGGAGTCAAGATTTCAGGTAATCCAATGTTTGACTTTGGCGTGCCACCACCCAAGTTGGCAAACACACCCTTTAACATTTCATTACTGACAATCGGCGTGAAATTGGCTTCGTGAGCGGGCGTTCGCATGTCATCCGATATCTTGACCGGCGCAGCGGGCGTGGCAGCAACCATTGCCGAAGGCGCAGGCGTTGGTTCCACTGGCGACGGCACCGGCACGCTCGCCGGCGGAGGCATCGACGTCGCAACTGAAGCAGGAGTCTCGGAAGTCATACCAGTCGACGTCGCTACTGGTGCATCAGCCATCTGCGCATCGTCGTCGTTCGCAGTCGCCTGCGATGGCTCTGCTCCACCAAACATCGTGTTCAAGTCGTTATTGATCTGTCGGTTAAACTTGTTCAACAATTCATCGCGGTTCGCATCCTTGGGTTCTTGAAACCAGAAGAACATATCTCGGTCACGTTCCTCCAAGAACGTCAACACAAAGCATCCAGGTTGTTTCATCGGTTTCAACACTGCTTCATCCGGGATGATGATGAAGTCATCCTCGGGCTCAAACGGCGTAGATGGGTCTCGCACGCCCCACTGCACTTGCTTGAGCATGTCATCCATCGACGCTTGAATCACTCGTAATTGTCCTTTTCTCTGATCGGCTTTCATCGTCGTTCCATCTCGATTCAATCGTCCACAGTTCACCGCCGCGAGCACGGTTTCACCCGCCAAGCCAAAGCCACCACCACCGTTGGCGCCCGCGCCCGCGTCGTTGCCGCCGAAGAAGTTTGGTACGGATTCCATGCGAGTCGACAAAGGGTAATGCGTGAAATCGTCCTACCTCGCGCGGTCGCGTCTGTCGTTCAGCGCGCACACCATCACCCACCACACGTCGTTTCCCTCGCTCGCTCGATCCCCTCTCACCTGTTACTGTCAACGTTTAGTTTGAGTTCGCGCGGCGCGTTCGAAAATCGAGGGGCAGGCTTAGGTCTTAGGGCGCGCCTGGGAAGGCTCGAAAGAGAGGGTGTACTCGCCGACGAGGACGAATGTGATTCGTGTAACACGCGTAGAATACGATCAAGGAATGCATCGTCACGATGCACGCGAGCGACGACGACGGGCGTGGTATAGACTCGAGAGAAATGTTACTACAATGGAATCATCCCAACGAGCACGTGTGTACTAAGCCAATCAAACTCCTCGACGCCTTACGCCTTGCCCGCAACCTTGTTGTGCTTCTTGGCCCACTTTTGGTTACGAAGGAACTTCTTGTCCATCTGCGATTGATAGAAAACGTGCGAGGTCAGTAAAACGTTCACGAAAGATATGAGACACCGGGACAAAGCGCGCGCGCCGCGCGCCGCGATCGGGGCTCAACGCGCGTTTGACGCAGATTTCAATTCATCTAGCGCACGAGCGATGAAATTGACGCGCGAGATAAGCATACATACCCCCTTGGTGGACGGCTTACCGACGCGTTTCGGCTTCTTGATGCCTGTGGAAACGAACAAGAGGTTTGGTTAGCGCGCGGTTTTGAGCTTTTGGGTCACCCACTGGTTGGTACACTCAATCAACGTCCATCGTCGCGTACGCGACGTCTCGATTGTGGATATCGGGGAACAATCGCGCATTATGACATTCAAACGTTCGGCTGCGCGCATTCGTGAAGTCATCGTCCGCGTATCGTCGTCGTAAGATGTGATAACGCGTGCAATCCCAACCCGCGTGCGGCGCACCCTCGAGCGCGTCTCGTGACGAATGACGAGTGCAATCTACGTACCGTTACGGTGGTTCTTGTACGATTGGTTGTGCGCGGTGTGGTTCGTAGACTTCGCCATTGTTTCCGACGCTCTAGACTACGTTTGCGTGCTCGAAAAGGCGTCACACGACGTCGACGCGCGCGTTCTCGAGCGCGTCGCACGCGACGTGCAGTCTCCCGAGTGGTGTTTTTTTTCGATTTTCAGGGACTCATCGACCAATCGTGAACCGTGAAATCAACCTCAAAGCCCTAGAAATATAATTTTTCAGGGAAAACACCCAAACATTTTGGTGGACACACACGGTGAAGATCGGCGCCCGCGCGAAACGTTCCGTCTTTCAGTGACGCCTGAGGAGTAGATACCATGGCCACCACTAACGCCCCTCGTACCGTGAAGGACGTCCCCGCGCAAGAGTTTGTCGTCGCGTTGGCGCAATACTTCCGCTCCACTGGCAAGGTACGTGTCACGTGCACATCGAGGGCGAGATCGCGGAGGGTGAGCGCGCGCGTTGGCGTCGGAAGAGAACATCGATCACGATCGCACGAACGCCTGTCACGGAGTCGAATGATATGCATGAGAATGAATACTTTCATGTCGTCGTGACACCCGTCGTCGCTCGCCGTCCGTGGATGTTCAAAGCGCGCGCACGTGTTCACCCATGCGGCGGTCCTAGGGCTAGCCATCCGCGATGCGGGTTCGATCGGGTTCAACGTTGTTCGTCGCTCGACGTCACGCGCGCGATTCGAAACCGAGAATGTCTTGAGACTCGTTGTCATTCATGCATTCACGGCTTCTACCGCGCGCGATGTCCCACACGGACGGACTCGGGCGGTGGATGTGCTTTTGAACCTACCTCGCGCGTGGCTCGCCTGAAGACGCAGCGGTTGGCTCGCCTTGATGGTTTTCTCGCTCGCTGTTCTCGGCGTTATTCGCTCGCACGAGAGCACCATACTGACCTACGATGTTTGTTTTTCTCCTGTAATAGATGGAAGTGCCGATGTGGACCGAAACCGTGAAGACGGCTACGTACAAGGAGCTCGCGCCGTATGACCCTGATTGGTTCTACATTCGCGCGGCGTCTGTGGCGCGTAAGCTTTACGTGAACGGCAACATGGGTGTGGGTGCGATCCGTAAGTCTTACTGCGGCGCTGGTAACCGCGGTACTCGCCGTCACCACCACCAAATTGGCTCCGGCTCGGTTGCCCGTGCGGTGCTCAAGCAGCTTGAGGCCATTGGCGTCGTCGCGAAGGATGCGAAGGGCGGTCGTGGCATCACGCCGTCCGGCCAACGTGATCTTGATCGCATTGCCGGCCGCGTCTCCGTGCCGACGTTCTAGAGATTGGAAATCATTAATGTGCGATGCACCTAGGAGGTTAGCTCTGAAATACAACGCATAAAATACAGTACACTGCCTTGACGTCTTGACGTGCGTGAAATCGAAATCGCTCGTGCGCTTCCTTCTACATCGACTCTCTCTGGCGCGTACGCGCACTTGAATTTGACGCGAGCGAGTGCAAAATATTATAGTCTTTGCGATCTTAACTTTTCTAGTGTTTGAATGTACAAAGTCTAAGCTGAACGAGTCTTCCCTCCGATGCGAATCATGGGCAAGTCCATTTTCGCTTCGGTAATTTGCACGCCTTCTGGTACCTGTAAATCGGCAATTTTAATAACTTTCCCCACATCAAGCGTTGAAACATCCATGAGAAAGTTTTTGGGAATTTGGTCGCTTCTCGCCGTCACCATGATGTCCTTCCGCAGTAATTGCACAAAACCACCCTTCTTCGCACCCGGGCACACATCTTCGCCTTGCGTGATCACCGGAATTTTTACTCGCACCTTTGTCTCTGGTTCAACGGCTAAGAAGCACACATTTTCTACAGAACGATCCGTAACATGCATAAATACTTGTTTTGGCAGCACTCGTACGTTTAACTTTTCCCCTTCCGCGTTCCCGTCCTCGTCTTGCGCTTGAACCTCGAGGTTGAACACAGTGCACTGCACGCCCGCTAAAGAATGTTTGCGCACCGCGGCGCTGATTTCCTTCTGACACACCGACACGAGCTGCTTGTCTTCTTGACCTGGGGCGAATATCACCCCTGGCACGCGCCCTTGTTTTCGTAATTTCACTCGCTCCGCGCGTCCCGCGACCCGCGGAAGCGCTCGAAGCTTGGTCGAGTCGTCCTCGTCCTCCACCTGCGACGCGGATGACGCCGCCGACGAGGATGAAGACGCCGCGTATGTCGTGATCGCACGCATCGTCATCGTCATCGTGCCTTGATAGTGTTCATCACATCGTCGCGCAATCTCTCGCGCACATCGTCGCAAGAGCGCCATGGTGTGCGGCCAGGGCTGCCGCTGCTGCCGCTGCTGACTTTTTTGGTTGCGTCGAGCACGAGCGTTGGACGGCGCCGCACACGATGTCGGACGCGCGCGAGATTACGTTGCGTGAAAAACACGTCGCCTTGGGGGAGTTAAAGTCGTGTAAATCAACGCGCGCGGTACGTCGTCGTCACCACGCTCGTCCTCGTCCTCGACAACCATCGAGGCGGGCAAACTAACCGAACGTCCTCGTCCGTGTGTGTCACTAGGTGTACGAACGTAAAGGAGACGTGTATTTCTTGAGCGATAAGAAGACGGCGATTAAGAACACCACGGACGTGATTGAAAAGCTGACAAAGCAAGGTTGATTCTGTGTGCGCGTGCGATGACGAGTGAGAGGTTTGACGCGGAGGCTGGTGGCGACGGCCGAGGCGGCGGCGAGCGTCAAGACCGCCGGAGTGGCAACGCATCGACGACGATGACGCTTAGTGTAGGAGAAAAACGACGAGAAATTGAACGCGTTAAGAAGTCTTTGCCGATTTACGCTGCAAAGTCTCGTTTGATGGAAGAAATTAGAAAGGCGGAGACCATCATCATTATTGGCGAAACCGGAAGCGGGAAAACGACACAGATTCCTCAATACATTTATGAGGACTTTACGTTGTCCAATGGCTTGATGATTGGTGTGACACAGCCGAGAAGAGTGGCTGCGATTTCTGTTTCACATCGCGTGGCGGATGAGACCGGTACAGAGCATGGTACGCTTGTCGGATACGCCATCCGTTTCGAAGACGTTTCGAGCCCCGAGACACGCATAAAGTTTCTCACAGACGGTATGTTACTCAGAGAAGCTGTGGTAGATCCAACGCTTGCAAAGTATGGTGTCATCATGATCGATGAGGCGCACGAACGCACGCTTCAGACGGATTTCTTACTTGGTACGATCAAAATTGTGCAACAGACGCGCCGCGACTCGAGTCTCAATTTGCCTCCTCTTCGTGTCGTAGTCATGTCCGCGACGCTCGAAGCATCGAGCTTTAGCAAGTTCTTTGACAACGCTCCTGTAGTTTACTCGCACGGGCGAACATTTCCGGTGGATATGTTCTACACTGAGGAGCCGGAGGAAGACTACGTAGACGCGGCGATGTGGACATGTTTGCAAATCAACGCCGAGGAAACTCCAGGAGACATTTTGGTCTTTCTCACCGGGCAAGAGGAAATAGAGGCGCTAGGGAAAATGCTTAAAGATCGAGCTGCCAAGTTGCCACCAAATCTGCCAAAGTTGAATGTCGTTTTGTTGTTCGCGGCGTTACCCCCAGAGGAGCAAATGAAGGTGTTTGAAGAAACTCCTCCAGGCACGCGCAAAGTTGTCCTCGCGACTAACATTGCAGAAACTTCATTGACAATCAACGGCATTCGTTACGTCGTGGACTCTGGCCTCACTAAAAGCCGTACCTATCATCCGCGAAGCGGTGTGGATGAGTTGATGGTGGCTCCAATAGCACAAAGCCAAGCCATGCAACGCGCTGGTCGCGCTGGACGGGAAGCACCGGGGAAATGTTTTCGACTATACACCGAAGAAGTCATGCCAAGTCTGCCGAAATTCATTAAACCAGAGTTATTACGAACAAACTTGAGTGGAGTGGTTCTGCAGTTGAAGGTACGTTCTATTTCAATGCGTTTGAAACTCTTACTTTTCACTCGTCAAATTAATTTCTGAATTAATTATTTTTTCACAGGCGATGCAAGTTGACGATATTCTGTCATTTCCATTCATAGATCCGCCTCCACAAGAGTCATTATTGCGATCATTGGAATTATTATATTCCCTTGGTGCTTTAGACGACGATGGGAAATTAAATGAAGTTGGAAAGCGTATGGCGAGATTTCCATTGGAACCGACAGCAGCGAGGTGCATAATTGCGGCTGAAACTGAGAAGTGCGCCGAAGAAACGATCGCGGTTTTATCCATGCTTTCCACAGACACGGTCTTTCAGTTCACCCGCGAACCAAACGGGCAGAAAAACGTTGCAAGGCACAAATTAGTGCGAAAGGTGAGTGACAGGGGAATTAATTTAATTAATTATTTTTACCGATTTAACTAGGAGGGAGACCATTTGACGCTTTTACGAATTTTTCAAGAGTTCAAAGCACGTAGCATAAAGCGTAGTCGGGAATGGTGTCGCGAGCATCAAATTAATTATCGAGCGATGGCGAAAGCGGTCAAAATTAATGATCAATTAACTCGGGCTGCGATTTCTGAAGGAATTAAACTAACATCGTGTGGAGATAAGTTTGAAGCTGTGTTGCGGTCACTCGTTTCCGGTTTTTTCATGAATGCTGCTCGGAGAGACATAGACGGGTCGTTCAAAGTATATACTACTGGTCAGAAGCTTACGATACATCCAAGTTCAGTGCTCTTTCAGTCGCCTCCAGAAGTGGTACGAATTATTATTTCATTAATTAATTAATTTCCACTCACACGATGTTTTTGACTCGCAGATTCTCTTCAATGAATTAGTTAGGACAAATAAAATGTATGCACGAGATGTTTCGTCGATTCACGCTGAGTGGCTCTCAGAACTAGCGAGTAAAACATTTTCGGTTCGTGCGAAGAATAGCATTAATTAAATTGCAAGTTTTGCTTTCCATTCCATTTCTATGCAAGAGACTCATCAATGCCCGGATCGGCCATTCCTATGATTCGTTTCATTCGATACACCTCGCGCTTGGCGTCAGCGTTGTTTGGTTCTAATCGGAGCGCATCTTCGTAATCCATCAAAGACTCGAGGTAGTTGCCCGCCACGGCGCGTGCGGCTCCACGGCGGAGAAATGCCTTGACGTACGTGCCATCTAGCTGGATAGCCTTTGAGCAGTCTGCCTCGGCTAATTCGTAGTTTCCTATCTTAAGGTGGGCCATAGCTCTATTTGCAATGAAAACTGCGCTCTTTGGGTTCTTCGCGATAGCGATGGAGTAATACTCGACCGCACCTAGGTAATCTGCCTTCTTGAACGCGTCGTTGCCTTTGGTTTTCTCGACCTCGCCCGGTACTGCCGGGGGATTCAAACGAAGAAGTTCGGCTTCCAAAATGTCGGGATAGGCCTCCTTCATGTTTGACACGAGTTCGCGCGCAGCTGTCATCACCATTTTATCCATTTGAAAGCCTCCAATGAGGGAAATCCCTTGTGCGCCGGCGCTTTCATGGGCATCGAGAGGAATCGAAACTTGTGGTAAACCACATAACGTTGCAATGCAGAGTAGCTCAAAGCACTTTTGCCGCCAAGATTCCGTCGCGCTGTCACTCTGACCACATTTAGGTGCAATGCCTGGCGTTGTAGGGAGAACAAATATCACACCGCCGTCTAAAATGCTATCGACTTCTTCTCGTATTTCTCCTCGAATTTGCTTGAAGCGTGCGACTTCGTCCTCCGTGAATTTTGATGCAGCTTCCATGCGCGCCTTGATCGCTGAGCTGACTTCAGGCTGCTCTTTCTCGTACCAAGCACCTAAGTTGGCCCAAATTTCAGCACCCATGAGCACTCGCACCATCTCGCGCATGCATTCTAAACCAACGTCTTTTCTGCCGGCGACTAGGGAACGAAATGTCGGGCAACTGACGACTAAATGGTCGGTGAGGTTCATGCGTTGTAACTTCCCGGGTGCGCAATCATTGATTGCAGAAAGTGCAGCAACCGCTGCACATTGGGCATGGGGTGATGTTCTTTTCTCCGTGAGCGCATCCTCGAGTAAAAAATACCGACTGGGCGTTGTCGGTGCGTTTGAATCTGGCTCGGGCAACAGCACGTCTCCAACTCGTTGCAGTATATCAATCGATCGTGCAAACCAGCCAACGGTGTCAAAACTTGGCGCTAAAGCGAGCATGCCTTTCTTTGACACGTAATCATGGCTCGTACGTATTCCATACACCCCACAATACGACGCCGGCACGCGCACTGAACCGCCAGTATCCGAACCGAGTGCGAAATCGCACCCGCGCAACGTCCCCGCGCACGCCACCGCGGACCCCGAAGACGATCCGCCTGGAACGAGCGCCGGCGTGCGGGGATTTTCAGGTGTACCATAATACACATTCTCCCCGTTAATCGCGTAAGCTAATTCATCCATATGCGTAATCCCCACCGCGCTCGCTCCCGCGCGAGTCAACGCGTCCACAACGTCCGCCGTGCGTTTTGCTGCGCGGTGTGTTTTCGCCCACGCTGGTGACCCAAACCCAGTCACGCGCAATTTCACATCAAAAATATCCTTAATGACGTATTTCAATCCACGCAACGGTCCTTGTTCGGCGCCAGCAATCGGCATCACCTCACCATCGTTTGCCACAAACGCACTTTTACGATCGTCAACATCTTTTTTACCAGCCACCTCGTCGTCGTCGCGTTTTCCTCCTCGTCGTCGTCCTTTAACGGCGACCGCGATCGCGCCTAACGCACTAATCACGCTCACTGCGATCAATTTCACCGCACCGCCCTTCATCGCGCGCCTAACGTGTCGCGTTCTGTCGTCTCTCTGGAGGCGTTTTTTCTATTCACCTGTCGTCGTCACAGCACTCCCGAGTGCTCACACCAGCGCGCGCACGGCGCGGCACGCGCGATGTCACACAGCGCGCGACCGGTGATTAACATTGGCGAACCTATTCGACCTGGGATCGTGCCCGCCAATGCCTCCCACAGCGACTTTGACGTCGAACTGTACGCGAGCGAGGTATTGGACCGCGCATCGATTCGTCACGGTTGGCACGCTGGGATGTTGACGGCGAATATCAAGGCGAACGCGGCGAGGCAAAACACCGATGACGACGGTGATGAGAGACATAAGAAACGAATGATGTATCTACCGCGAGAATTAGCAGAGATGATACGGATGACGAAGAATTCGGAGGCTTTGCAAGAGCTCCGACGACAAGCGTTTGAAGGCGTCAAACGAGCGAGACGAATGCCTACGACGGGTGTGAGAGAGGATGAGGAATACAATCACGCGTTAAGTGAGAAAGAAACCACGTCATGGGGTGCACCAGAGCTCGTGCACGTGAGTGCGGAGGATGTTAGAGGATTTTTTAACGCGTTGGCAAGCGACGACGCGTTGAGTAGTTTGGAGCGGCGAGCGCCGCACGGCGTTCGTAAGCGTAAGCTATTCGAGTCACTGTATGAGTATACTGTGCCAACTCACCGCGCGATGTGGTTTGTGAAGATCAATTATTTGTCGCAGTGTCGACGAGATGTAGATGCATGTAGACGGCTGTGGACAGAGGATTTGATTTCTCAGGTGCGTGAACTTTTACGTGATGAAAACATCGCTTTGGCGCCCGCTGAGACTCAAAGTGAGCTCCATTACGTTCTTGGATTGGGCAATTATTCAATTGAGCAAGATTTAATCGATCACAAGGCGTATTTCGGGTACTTTATGCGATATTTCACAGAGCATAAGAAGTATTCTAAACGAAGCGAGTCAAAGGCGAGTGATGTGTTGCGTACGCTCATGTCTGTTTTACGTGCACTAGTTCCCGAAGCAGCAGGGAGTAACGCCAATGCCATCACATTCGTGCATAACATATATTGGTGCCTGAAAGAACTTTTAAATGAAGAAATTGTCGATAGTCAGTTAGTCAAGAGCGCGAGTGATGTGATTGGCGCAGTCGTGACGGCGAACCATGACGCGTTTGTCGCTGCGCCGCGCGGTCAAGGTGTTGATGTCCTTGACGAGTTACAACGAGCATACGCAAAGAAAAAGAGAATCAGATTTTCGTCGCGTTTGTCTAATGCGATAGACCAAACGACTCAAAGGATCGCTTTACTTAAGAAGTCATCTGATCCAAAAGCCATTTCAATTCATCTCTTCAAGCTCATCAGCGTTTTGCACGAGTTGATTGGTTTGGATGAAGTTCAAGGTCGAGAGAAGATGGCTGAATTTGTACAAACGAACATTACTGGAGATTTAGCGAAGAACTCGGTCGTAGAGGTGACGTGTGATTGGGCGATGGATTTGTCCGCCTCGGATGTGAGTGGGCGGCAAAAAGCCGCGTGTGTTGCGCTTGGTGAAGTCACGGCATCATCGACGTCATTGATTCCCGAGATCTTGAGCTGGATCAAAAGAAATTCAGTCGTAGTTGATGAGAAAAGGATACAAAGTTCACTCATGTCCAGTCTCGTAGTCGAGATGATCCGAAGCAAAGTCTTGGCGCTTCAACAGCTTGTTGATTTTGTCATCGCAAATGGTATCGTAGAACATCAAGGAACAAGCTCTTCTCCAGTACTTGTCGAAAGCTATCGCGATTTTTTTGCCCAAATTTTAGCATATTATGAAAGTTCTGGAGTCGGCGTTGAGAAGAAGCTCATGTTAACCATTAAGCAACTTATGAAATCTGCAGAGGATGTCTTACGGACTATCAAAAGTACAAGCGCGCTTGAGTCGGCATCTCCACAGCAGCCGTCGCTGCTAACGACTGATTTACAAAGTGATACCGAGAAACAGATTTTTGATGTGTTTTATTTTGTCAAACCGGCTATGATGCTGTCGAAACTTGCAGAGCTGGGAACGCTATACGCAGAATTAGAATCTGGAAGTGCGCAAAAGACGCTCTGTCGGGTCATCATGATGGTTATAGCCTCAAAACCGAGCCAAACTCCAGTGATGGCCGAAATGTTATGTGAATTAAATGTTGACGTCGCGAAATCCGTGCTGTCTCATGTCAGCAAGGATGTTCTTGGCGTGAAAAATTTGAAGACCGCTGAAAACATTTTTTGCAGCTCAATTTGGCAGCAATCTACCGCGAACGAACGATGGGTTATTGCGCGAAGCATTGGGGAATTTCAACTTTGTCTTCTTCATGGCATTCCTCAAGGCAAGAAAGCCTTGGCTGAAGAGATCATTGATGCGGATTTCGCCCAGCTTGCCGAACTCGCTGCGGCCAAAACAAACATTTCGCACACTCTCATGCATTTTTGGTTGCGTCTGTCGACGATTATGCCATTGATTGGGTACATTTTCATGTCTGTGCCGGCATCAGAAAAATTTTCGCAGCTCATTTTCACAGTTCTTGATTCGTTTACGGGTAAATCTGTGATCGACGCGTCTGAAGAAGCAATTGCTGCCGAATCGGATGCTGGCGAATCACTCGTTGATAGACTTGTGCATTTATTTTCTGTCGTTTGGATGGGACAAGTCCCTCAATGGGCGCCGAATCTCCCGAAGTTACCCTATCGAGAAACATCTTCTTTGAAGGGTTCTTTAGAGAGAGCGCTGAATGCAACAAAGATTGCCGCTGTAGTGCAAATGCGCATAAGGCGGGCGCTCGGTGCCTCTAGTCACGCACCAAAATTACTCATTAAAAAAGTAGATGCATGGCAGACACTCGAAAGTGGTACGCATGCTGTCGAAACAGGAGTTATCGCGCCGAAAGTTGGCGAGAAAGCGGCATTTTGGCTCGAAGGAGCGGTTAGAAAACCCGCCGGCAGTATGGCATGGGAAATTCACAACTATAGATTCAATGAGGAAAAATAGTACTTGTAATTTACAAATAGAAACTAGTCTAGAATAACTATAGGAACAACTCAAAGTTTCGAGTTAATTTTCTTCTTTGTCACAACACGTCCTTTATGTCCGACGACTGTGGTCCAAGGTGGTAAATCGTGCATCAACGTCGCACCAGAGCCAATTTTGGAATCGTGTCCAATGTGAATATTGCCTAAAATCGAGGCGTATGATCCAACAACCACGCGCTTGCCGAGCTTTGGATGTCTATCCCCTCTAATTTTACCCGTTCCTCCTAACGTGACGCCATGCAAAAGTGTGCAATCGTCATCTACTACTGCGGTTTCGCCAACGACGACGCCGTGGCCGTGATCAATCATGATTCCTCGACCAAATCGAGCCGCCGGATGTAGATCCATCCCGTACACTTCTGATATCAAACTCTGAATTTTACATGCTAAAATTTTCCTCCCATGTCCCCACAGCCAATGCGACACGCGCTGCGCTTGTAAACCTTGGAATCCTTTGAAGAAGCAAAACGCGTGCGTAAACGATGGGCACGCCGGGTCGCGTTCAACAATCGCCTCTAAGTCACGTCTCGCCGCGGCCGCGATCGATCCAGTGCCTGGACCTTTACATTCATCTTTCCCATTCCCACCACCATTCGTTTCATTTATCGCATCCATGATTAAATCATTCCATTGTCCCGCCATAATCGTCGCGCTCGCGAGCTTGGACGCGAGCAAGAACCCCAACGCGCGTTCGAAGCTCGGTTGGTTCAATATCGTGGCGTAAATAAATCCCCCCATGAGCGGTTCCTTATCCACCAACGCTTGCGCTCCAGCGCGCAGGGACGACCATATCTGATCCTCGCTCGCGCCCTTCGTAGTGCTCGTCATGGCGCGCGTTGTTCGCCCCGACACCCGCTCGACGCTTTCTGACGAGGTGAATCGACCTCCGTCGTCGTCGTCGTCGTCGTCGTCGTCGGGCGCCGATTGACAATGGATGGCGAATCGATCGATCGATGCGTCGCCTCTACCGTCACCTCTACCGTCGCCTTCGGCGTTGGCGTCGCGAATAAATACCTCCACCGACGCAATGCGGTGCGCAATGCGGTGCACAGGCGGACGCACGACACCGACGACGAAGTGGATAAAGCGGCGGCGTGGGCGTGGTGCGCGCGCCATATTCGACGACGCGGACGACGACGACGATGACGACGATGACGACGATGACGACGATGACGACGATGACGACGATGGTGAGGCACAGAGCGATGAAAGCGCCGTCGACGAGCGCGAGCCGCCGACCGACGACGACGAGGATGGGGACACGCGCGCGCGCGGCTTCGAAAGATGCGGTGAGCGAAGTGGCCGCCATGGATGCGCTCATTGACCTCATGGCGGCGGCCAAGACGGATGAAGAGCTGACGAAAATAGTAGCAGAGAACGTGTTGAGCTTTGATCAAAAGATGTGGATGCGATTTGCGTCGAGATCAGATGCGGCAACGACGACGGAGGCGAAGACGGCAGTCATGGAGTTGGCTTCAAAGACGATGAAGTTGGTGGAAACCATGGTGCAAAAGACAGAGTCTACGATTCAAGAGTCGTCTGCGGCGTTGCAAAATATTGTTGGAGCTGCGGCAGACCCAACGAGTGGGGAGTTTGACGTCCCGCTCAAGCAAGATGCTCTGGAGCGCATGAAGAAGGCGTTGGAAAAGACGACGGTGGATGAACGCACGTTGAACACCTTGTATGCGTGGATTCGTAAGTCTGACGAGAACAAACTCGACGGCATGGTGCACATCTTGCAACGTCTTTTGCAACTTTACGCCGCACGCGAGTTGGACGAGAACTCTAGCCCGCTCGATAAGGTTATTCGCTCAAACGCAGAGGATTGGACGATGCACCTCATCGACATCACCAACGAGGGCTACGGCGAAACTGCATTTGCCAAGGATCTTCAGCGAAGAATGGAGGGTGTGGTGCTCAACTTGCCTAATGGCTCGTACGCTCAACGCGTGCAGGCGGAATATTTGAAGGAGATTGAAGACCGTGGTAAGGAATTCTTCTCTAAAAAGCAATAGGTCGCGTCGCTACAAGAATATTTTTTAATTAAAAATCAAGTTCACATGCTAGTTATGCTTTGTTCTCTTCTTCAGGCGGCTTGGAAAGTTCACGTCCTTTGAGTTTGAGAAGCAAGGAATTACCCATCACACCGAGTGAAGAAAAACCCATGATGGCTCCAGCCACAGAGGGCGTGAGCGCGATGCCGTACGCCGGCAACAACGCACCCGCGGCTATTGGGATACCAATCAAGTTGTAACCGAACGCCCAACCAAGGTTTTGTTTAATTTTATTGAACGTAGCCTTGCTTAGATCAATAGCATCGACCACTTGCGGGAGTCTGTCCCCGAGAAGAACAATCGAAGCAACCTCACTCGCGGCGCCGACGCCACCAGCCATGGCGATGCCAATATCAGCTTGCGCTAACGCTGCAGCGTCGTTAATACCATCTCCCACCATCGCGACGCGTTTGCCAGACTTTTGAAGGTCTTTTACTAGCTCTGCTTTACCTTCGGGTCGAACGCCGCCATAGATGAATTTCTCTTCGATGCCAATGAGTTTGCCAACCGCCTGAGCAGTCTCAAGCCTGTCGCCAGAAATCATAACAGTTTGAATGTTTTGAGCGTGCAGTCGGCGGATGGTTTCCGCGGCGTCGCTTCTGATCTCGTCTTGCATTTCTAATACACCGACAATTTTGCCGTCAATGCCAACATACACCGGGGTGCGTCCCGGATTGTTCTCAGTGCTCATGAGCTCTTTCGGCATGCTCGAATCACCACCCTGAGCCGAAACAAAGGCTCTTGTACCTACAGAAACAACCTTTTTATTCACAGTTGCACGCGCACCGGCGCCAGGCTCCTGTTTGAATGTACCATCTTGAACAATATAGTTGGGAATTTCCGCTTTTGTAGCGGCTTCCGTGATAGCCAACGCCAAAGGATGACGGCAGTTTCGCTCAACAGCCCCAGCCAGAGCGATGAGCTCAATGTCACTAAAGACTCCGGTCGTGCGCGTTTCTTGCAGAACAGGCTTGCCAATCGTTAATGTGCCAGTCTTATCGAAAACTACGGTGTCCAACGTGTTTGCTTTTTCTAAAATATCGCCGCCTCGAATCAATAAACCGTGGCGTGCACCAAGTGCTGTGCCGACGAGTACAGCGGTTGGCGTTGCCAAGCCAAGCGCGCATGGACAAGCGACAACAAGAACTGACGCAGTCATTTGTAGCGCAATCAATAAAGGTGCGCTTCCTGCCGAAGCCGCACTCGCAAGTACGGATGGAAACAATTTTGTTCCGACCGTACTCCAAAAAACAAAAGTCGTTGCACTCGCTCCCATGACGCCATAAACAAACTTGCCAGATACCTCATCCGCAAGTCTTTGCACCGGCGCCTCGCGTTGCTGCGCAGACTCTACCATTCGTACAATACCAGCTACTTGAGTTTCACCACCCGATGAAACTACTTCGATGGTGAGTACACCATCGCAGTTGACTGTACCCGCCGCGACTTGGTCTCCAGCCTCTTTGGGTCGAGGAATAGGCTCACCAGTAATGGCTGCCTCGTCCACGGTACTGCACCCAGAGAGTACGACACCGTCGACTGGAATCCGATCACCAGGCATGACGATTATTCTATCTTTCGGTTCGATGACGGACGTAGGAACAGTGCGGAAATATGGCGAAGTTCCATCAGCAGATGGCTGTGATGACGACAACAGTCGAGCCGTTTCTGGCACTAAATTCAGCAGTGCGGACATATCACTCGTGGCACGAAGTTTCGCACGTTCTTCGACCGCTCGACCGAGAAGCACAAACGCGAGTAACATCACGGGCTCTTCGAAGAAAGTAGGCCAACCCAACGCCGGCATCATCATCGCGACGGTGCTCATTCCAAAGGACGCCAAAGCGCCGAGGGAAACGAGCGTGTTCATGTTCGGACCGCCGCGTCGCAAACTTTGCCAGCCATCGACTAAAATCTGGCGCCCTGGTCCAGCCATAGCGAATAACGAGAGCGTAATATGCACTGGATTACTATGCAATACGTGAAGCCACGGCGCACTGGTGTGGAAAAAGTGCGAAATATGCCCCAGCAAACATGCGCTTGCAAGGGCCCATGCTACGATGACACGCTGTGTACTTTCTCGAATGCGTTTCAAGCGTTCTTCTCTCTTGGTCTTTGCTGCTTCAGCTCCGCTCACTCCTGCCACGGCCACACCACTGGCCTCACGAAGGGAGGTTGGGAATCCAGCTGCGGTGACGAGCTCCGCCAGCTTTGTCCCCACATTTTTTGCCGCAGCTGTCACAGAGCTTTCGAACTCTCCGCTCCCTAAACTTTCCATTGCCAAATTAATTCTAACGACTGCAGATTCATTCGCCAAATTCACAGTCGCACTTCGTACGTCGTCATCACCTTCTAAAATCTTTCGCACGCTTGCGGCGCAACCGCCGCAATGCATCCCGTGCACGTCCAACATAACAACTTCTTCCAACACTCCAGTATCACCACCTAAGGCTTCGCGAGAAAGTCTGCCTTTATCTCCACCTGATGAACCGTCACCTCCATCGCCACCACCACCACTAAACCCTCCGTTATTCCCGTCGCCATTTCCAGATAACGCTCGGGCGCGTCCAGCGCACGTCATCGCCCCAATAATACCAATACGGACTGCTCGCGCCGTTCGCCGCCGAAGCGCATCACCAGGTTGACGGTCGTGATCAGGTACGTGAGTCGCTCCGCATTGCGCACATCTGGCCGCACACATCGCGACATTGCGCACTGCGTTCACCTCACGCGCCACCCTCGTCGTTGAGCTTCGTCCGGCGAACGCATGCAATGGGTCGTACCGTCCTCGAGCGCGCGATGCGCTACATGGTATGCGCTCGAATACAACTGACGCATTCATGTTGAACGCCCCGTTTGCGTTTCGTGCGCGAGACACCGCGTGCGACGATGATACAGGTGTGATTCTCGCTCGAGAAGATGCCCTCGCGCCACGCGTCTCTTGCGTCATGGTATTCATCGCACACCCCATCCCCGCGGTCGCAAACGCGTGCAAAGGTGCTGTCATGTTATGTGTTTAAATTTCGAGGTCGTCGACGGGGTCAGCGACACACACCACTCGGCGTGGAGTGTTCTGGGGAGAAAGATATTGCTAGGATTCATAACAAACAAAAAAACAGGTGTGCGTGTTTTAATCGTCACTGTCGGAGCCATAATCGCCAAGTAAGCCCCCGAGGCCGCCACCAGCGTCACTGTTAGCTTTATCGTCGTCACCAACCGCCTCTGGCGTGGGTTCTGGCGCTTTTGGCTTAATTGCAACTTTCGGCTTGGCACGTCTCGCCACGACGCACGCCGGAGCTGGTTCTGGTGCGGTTTTACCTTCATCCGACATCCTCACGCCTTCGCTCGCTTGCTGGGTCTTTCTAAATACTTCTAATTCACTCATCTCTTCTCGTTTACGCTTTAATTCAATCTCTCGTTGCTCGTCTTCGACCTTGCTTAAAAACTCAAACTCTTCAGCGTCGAGAGGCCTGTTTTTACCGATTTTCATCTCTGTCCACTGGTCCGCAAATTCGAGCTCTTTGCGCTCTTTGGCTTCGGCGAGAACTTGAAATAACGGCTTGTACGACGAACCGTTGTGCGCATCTTTCGCCGCCTCGTCAATACCTCGCTGTCGCAGCTCGTGAAGTTCGCTTTCGGTGACAAACTTGGAGACCAACTTTGGTGGAGCCCCGCTCGTGCTCGGAGCGTGCGTGCCGTCGTCATCGTCATTCGCGTTGGCTAGAGATGGAAAAACACTCGTTGTATCGCGACCGAGCACGCGTTCGCGATCGAACACGCGCTCTTCGGGTTCGACGCGGACCAGTTCCACGCCGCGCGACATGTCTTAAAGTGAGGCGCAGTGCTTTTGGTATTATTATTATTAATAAATGAATGGCTAATCTTCGAATCCGTCCTCGTCAGCTTCGTCCTCGGCAGCGATGATTTGTTCGCGATAATACTGAACCTCTTTCGCGGACACACGCTGCTTGAAACCTAAAAATAGGCGAATGGGTTCTCGACCGTCGTCCGGCGGAATGCGAATCGATTCCGCGAGCACGCCGTTTGCCGCAAACTCACGACGTGCAATATCATCCGTACATGCCATTCCGCTCGCGTCTAAGATGATATCGCTTCCAATTGTCATGAGATCGGCAGATTCTGCTAAAAATGACGATAAACGCGCGTGTGACCACGCGTGAACGTCTTGAACAATCCAAATCGAACGCACGTCTGGTTGGTAGCCCGAGCGCTCCAATCGATCTTCTAAATCGCCGTAATTCACGTCTTCACGCGTAACATCCACTGGTATACGGCGATGCGAACACCCACGAGATGGTTTCGCCCCTACAGCTTTCAAAGCGGCGGCAACTTTGGTATGTACTTCCGCGTCGGCGCACTCAAAAATCGCCGTACCGATGGGAAATGGAAGCCGAAAAGCGCGTGTGTCTCCACCTGCTGTGATCACCACGATTTGCCTTGCGATCCCGTACGTCTCGACGTTATTCTCATACGTATTCATCATCGCACTCAATCGCTTAAACGCCAAAACATCCAATGCATGCGTCGCATGCGACGTCGAAGTTGTCGCGTCGTCGTCGTTGCCGTCAACTCCATCGCCTTCCACAGCCGCCCCTAGCAACGCCTCAGCATACACATCCTCATCTTGCTCCGAACGCCGACGTCGTAACGCATGTTTTGCACGCACCCACGCTCGCGAACTCGCCTCTGCCTCCTCTTCCGACGCGCACACACGGCCTAAAGTCCCTCGAGTGCTGCGATGCACGGCACGCCTCGCACCGCCATCATCTCGCCGTGTGCGCCCGTACCCCGTTGTGTGCCCCGAATTTCGTGCGCAACGCGACAAACGTATATTCACGCACGCATTGGCGCCTGGCATACGCTCTCTCGCTCACCCGACGTCGATGGTCGAGGCGCAGAATGCCGATGCGAAGTGGCGTCCGGGCCGAGGCCTAGGGTTTACGCAATAAGCTATCCATTTCGCGCGCGCGCACCGACGCTTCATAACGCGCCGACGTCGACCGACGGCGTAGACACACGTTGTAATCGCGCATAGTACCATGTTGTCTTCATCCATGGCGCGTCGTGCGACGGCAACGACGGCAACGGCGGTCGTGAAGACGGCGAGACCGCAGCATCACGCACGACGTCACCATCGACAACATCATCGTTGTCAATCTTTAGTCGCGCGACGCGTCGGTGGCACTGTGGTGGACGATAGACGAATTGTGGTGACACACGCGACACAATCGTCGTCTTCGTCGTCGACGACGAATGGTGGTGGTGAACGTTATGCGAATGCGGCGGCAGCGGTGAACGCTGGACTAGCGTTGTTTGAGCAGAAGAAGTTTGACGAGGCGACGGCGGCGTTTACACAAGCATTGGGGCAGTCACCGAATGAAGATGAGGCACGGGCGGCGAGTTATAATCGTGCGTGCGGATACATTAAACTAAACATGTACGATGAGGCGCGAGATGACTTGATCGCGGCGGTGAATGAGTATAATTTGAAATTTAAAGTTCTGATGAACGACCCAGATTTGGACGCGTTTCGTACGTCGACGCAATATAATGAAGTTGCGGCTGCGGTGAAAGGTGGACGAGGAGCCTCGACAATGGTGAATTTGCGAGCCGAAGCGCAAGAGCCGTTCAGGTTTTTGAAACTGTATTTGTTTGGAGGTTTGGCGAGCGGCGCTGGGCTCGGATTGTTCATCATCGGAACGCGTCTCATCAAGGCATTGCAGGGTGGCGAGGACGCGCCAGACATGCAAGAGACCGTGACGAATTTAGGTATCAATGTTGTCGGCTTGGTGGTGTTTGGATTGTTACTTAAGAATGAACTGGCCTTGCGTAAGCAAGTGATTCAAAAGGTTGAACGCGAAGAAGAGTTGGGTCGTTTGGGCGTAACGCTCGGCGACAGCTCCAAGAATGTCTTATTCTCTCGCTTGCGTGGTTCATACCGTGTTTTCATCGTTGCTGGGAGCGATGGACACATTTTAGAGACGCTGGAAAGCTTGGAGCGTTTCAAGGACAAGCTCAAAGACAACAAGATCGTGGTTCTGACAGTCAACATGAATGAAGAAGCGTCGGCAGAGGATGATTTGCCATTTGGACAGCGTCGTCGCAAGGCGCGCACTAGCAAGACGACCGAATTGAGCGCGAGCGCGGCGGCAATGTTATTAGGAGGTGATAAAAAGTTGAAATTAGCCCCTGTGGATGAATCGGCCTGGAGACGTTGGATAGTCAATCAAATTGAATCTTCAGGTTTCGATCCGACGGTGCGAGACGTCTTCTTTAGCGTCGCAAAGAATGGTACAATTTGGAAGTCTGGCGCGGGCGTTCCGAACTGGATGAAACTTTTCGAAGAACTCCCTACCGAAGACTCTATTCAGGGCAAAGTAACCGGGGTGTAGTAGACACTGCGACTGGCGCGATACTTCGAACCGTACGTCGACCTTCTTCCGTCCACGGACTTTGAGAACGACGCGTTGTTTATAAAACAAAATTTATGTAGCATAAAAAGTTCATCTCGTACTTCAAACGTTGACGCGTTATCCTGATAGCCATGCAAAAAACGTAAACGCGGGGAAAAAAGGCGGCGGCGGTGGCGGCGGTGACACCGGTGGCGGTGGTACTGGAACTCCGGGCGGCACGGGAGAAAACGTGTACACGTCTGGAGCCGCCAGCGCAATGAAACCATGCACCGCATCAATGCGTTGATAAACGCCGTACTTTGCTTTGAGAGCGCACCCTTCTCCCCAGCTGACAATACCAATTTGTTTATTATTTTGAAGTAATGGTCCACCACTGTCACCTTGGCATGCATCGACGCCACCCTCGGTGAAGCCTGCGCACAAATTTGAATCGAGCACATTCATTTGTCCGGGTGTATATGGGTACGATTCAGGTGATGTACAACTCTCGTACGAAACCAAGGGAACCGTGCCTTCGAGCAGCGTGCTCGAAAGCATACCCGAGCCTGTTGTTCCAAATCCAATCACTTTAGCATCGTCGCCGACGACATATTCCAGGGCATCCCAAGCTAACTGTACTGGCGGGAATTGCGCGACGTTTACTCCAGTTTGAGCGAGCGTCAAAACAGAAACATCGTTGATCATGGTATCGCCGTCAAATGACGGATGTCCGGAAATTTGTTTGACAGAAAATACAGTCCCACTGTTGATGTTTGCATTAGCGCCAATACGTACTCTAACGGACGAATACGCGCCTATGTTTGAGGTGCCTGCTGTGGAGAAAAAGCAATGCGCAGCGGACAACACGTTTGTTGCCGAAATCAGCGTACCGCCGCAGCGAAAGTATTCATACTCTTGCCCATTATTCGAAGAAACTACAAAAATAGCCACGGCGAACGGGTATAAGCTGTAGTCTGGAGTTACACCGCCCACAATTCGCGATTGAAAGAACTCTCTCTCTCGAGACGTCGTCTCGTCTCGTGGTCTCGCAATGCTAACATCTTCGCAGTACACACCACATGAATACAAACTGAACAATGCAACTATGAGTGTTTTAATACAAGAAGACATGCGAGCGGCGTGCGCTCTTTCGCGCGCCAGTCTCACGCTAGGATGTTTAACGGGAACCTTCTAGGCGAAACAAACTGAAAATTGTTGTTAACTTGGCTTCGCCAGCTCCGAAATCTTATTCGACCAATCTGCAAAAGTCGAAGACAGATTGTTCAACGCTTTTGTTTGAAATGAAGGGGATTCCCTCTGTGCGGCTAATTTTGCCTCCTCCTCGCGTATAATATCCGGTACCATGTGTTCAAGTGATTCCAGGACTTGCGCAAAGTGCGGGCGACTATTGGCATCTTGCTGCCAACACATCTCTATGATTGCACGCATTCCGGCGTGCACGTCGTCAGATATTTTCGGCCGAAAGCCCTTGTCCGCTACTGCCGTAGCTATTTGGATTCCCGTCGAGTTGTGCGGCTGAAAAGGTTCTGTGCCTGTCACCAGCTCGCATAACAATACGCCAAACGAATAAACATCGGCTCTAGAATCGTAATGTTGACTCTTGATGACTTCAGGTGCCATGTAAATATACGTCCCAGTCTCTCCAGTAAGTTCTTCACCATCTGCCGCGAAAAACCGCGCCAAACCAAAGTCGGCAATCACAGGCAAGTCACCCTTCATGAAAACGTTGCTCGGTTTCAAGTCACGATGCAGCATGTTTCGACTGGATACATAATCCATCCCACGCGCGATGCCTAATGCAACCTCCAAGCGCGCGCGTAGTGGTTGTCGCTTGCCTCCATACAACCACGCCTTTAGTGTGCCGCCATTTGCGTATTCGCACACGATGGCGCACTTTTGTTCCTCGTCCACGCTAAAGCCATAAAAACTCAGCACGTTTGGGTGGCGTAAGCGCGCCATGATGCTACACTCGCGTATGAAAGCCATCCGCGCGAGCGCATCGACGGGTTTGACTAATTTCACCACGCACAGTGCTCCTCGCCATCGCGCGAGTCGCGCTTCACCACCTGAACCTTTACCGAGTACGCGCTCCAGAGTACACTCTTTGTCAACGTCAACCGCCCAGCCTTCATCGCGTGCGCGTACGAGCAAGTGGTCGAGTTCAATCCAAACACGATCGTCGTCCTTCGACGACGTTGATGTACTGGCGAGCTCTGCATTGGCCATGCTTCGCAAAAAACGGACGAGTGTCGTAATCTGAAGTTTGATTGTTTTACGCTACGGTACGGTATTTTACATCATTTTACATCCACATCCTTCATTTTCTTCTCTTCGCGCTTACGTTTGGCGGCGGCGAGTCGAGCAGCTTTTTCTAATTTTTTCTTCTCTTCGAACGCTTTGAGCTGCATCTCTGAGTGTTCTGGGGCAACGTTATTCGCGCGCGCCCGCACGTGTCTCATCACCCATCCTTCGGTTACCCGCAGCGCCGAGGGATGGTCTCGGTATTCATCTTGCTGACGCAAAGCGTTCAATCTATTTGCTTCGTTTGCAAGCTCGCCTTTGCCTGGAACAATTATGTGCGTGACGTTGGACGTCACGCGAGACATCACCGTGGCGCCGAGTTCCTCCAAACGCTGCTCAACGTGCGCCCGCGACCGAAATTGCGTGTACTCTCCGCTTCGCACGACGGCGATGCACTCGAGTGGAAAAGGCTCAAGAGGCTCCGGGCCTTTGGGTGCTTTATGAGTGCGATTTTGCATTTGAAAGCGTTTCCACATTTCGCGCTGTCGTCGCACGGTTTCAACGTCGCCATTCAGCGCTGACAAAACTTCAGCCTCAACCTTGACTTCGGCGTCGTCGTCTTCGTTTTCGCTTTCGATGACAATGACATCGTTGGAATTTTCCTTTGGAGTCTTGGACGGCACCGCACTCGCCTTGTTCTTGAAATAAAAATCCAATTTACTCGAATCTTGTTTTAAATCCACCAAGTCCAAGAAATGCTTGTTTACGAGTTTATCTCGCTCTTTGCGAGTCGCCGCGTTCACCGTCGGCGTGATTTTCTTGGGCTTTAAAAACTTGACAAACTCCCGTAGTTCGGTGTAGCTCGAGTGCTCAGAATACGGCACAGAATACGTGCGCGTGCGTCCATCATTTTCAACCCACGGGTTTACATCGAAACCTTCATCAGTTTCCATTTTCTTCGTCCAGCTCCATCCAGTCGGGGCAAAGGCGACGACGGCGTTCCATCGCGGTGCCTCGTTTTTCAAAATCTCCATCATCCCTCGATGGTTTGAACCACGACCTAGACCCACGACGCGCACTTTGCACTCCGCCGCCCCTAGTGGATCATCTTCTTCACCCACGAACAAATCATCACTCCACCAATCACTCAACACTAACGATCTTTTCCTACGCTGCGTAACGCTCGCCCGACTCCCCGCGCCTTGACACACCGCTCGAATCGCACGCTCTTTTCCAATCGAATACGACCCACACAAAAACAACGTTCGAGGTTCGCGCTTAATCTCACGCGCAGCAATCATTCGCATTTTATCCAGTACCACCGCTTGATCTGGAAACGTCCATTTATTGTCGCAATACGTCGTATCTAACATTAATTCATCCACGCACCCATCCACGCACGCCTCTCGCGTCAATCTCTTCAACGTTTCATCCTCCCTCACGCATCTCGCCGCTCGAAAATCTCCAGTATGCAACAGCGTCGCCGACGTATCTAATCGTCTCATAAACACAATCGCCGCCCCTGGGCAGTGATTGGCGTCGATAAACGTCACTTCTACGTCATCCAACACGCGCGCCGCGACGCCGAGCTCAACCCCGCGCACCCAACGCGCGTTCACGCCCAACACGTGCACGAGTAATCTCGCGGTAATCGTGGTGCAATAAATCAACGGTGCGTGAGACGATGATGACACCGACGTCGTGTTCGGTGTCTCTTCTCCGTCATCGCCCTCACCGTCGTCATCTTTCGCTTGCAAGTATATCTTGTTAAACGATGACGACAGCCCACAGTAGTGGTCGGCGTGGTAGTGCGTCAACACGTACGCCCGCACGTCGGGGCTTTGATAGTTGAACCCATCGACGACGATGCCGGGGAAGTGTTTCAGGCGTTTGATGGCGCCGCATTGCGACGCCATGCGTGTGGCGACGCGGCGCGTGCGCGCGAGATGTGGCGTCACTGTGCGCTGCTGCGTCGCGGTCGATGACGACGACGACGTTGACGACGTTGACGACGACGACGACGTTGACGACGCCAGTGCTGGTGGCGGGGCACCGATATCGATGGGTGCCGCGCGTGCGACGCCGTGGTCGTCGTCCTGGTCGCGTCACCGCGATATCGTCGCGCGACGACGATGACGACGCGGCCGACAACAACGACGAAGCGTCATCGCTCGCACCGCGCGTGCTTTTCGAGAACGCACACGTGGTGATCATAAATAAGTACCCGAACACGTCTTTTCACAGCGAGTTCGAGCCAGGGGTGGTGGCGACATTGCGCGCGTCGAGGGCGCTGGAAGGCATTGACGGCGACGTGTTTGGGGTGCATCGTTTGGACAAACAAACGAGTGGTATTTTAATCCTCGCCAAGAGCAAGGATGCGGCGAGCGCGCTGTCAAAGGCGTTTGAAGAGCGGAAAATTGTCAAGTATTACGTTGGGGTGTCGGCGAAGAAGCCGAAAAAGAAGATGGGAACGGTTGAAGGTGATATGACGCGGTCGCGTAACAAAGCATGGATGCTGACGAGGGCGACGACCAAGGCGAGCACCGTGACCAAATTTGTGTCTTTTGGTGCGCAAGGCGCGAATGGTGCGCCGAGACGGATGTTTATATTCAAACCACTCACGGGGAAGACGCATCAGCTGCGTGTAGCGGCGAAATCACTCGGGGCGGCGCTGTTGGGGGATGATATTTATTCATCTGGCGGCGCCGCGTCGACGGCTTCCGAGTTTGAAGCACCACGTCGACTGTATTTGCACGCAGCGGCGATTCGAATTCCATCCTTGTATGATGGGTTTGATGCGATACAGGTGATATGTGACCCGAGCGACGATGGTGATGAATGGGACGCGAACGCGTTCCGCGCGCATTTTCCACCATTGCTGGCCAATGATTTTGGCGAATGGTTTAGTGACTCTCCGTTGTTGAGGAGCGTCTTAGTAGTAGACGATAGCTAGCGTAGCAGAAGATATTTAGTTTCTAATATATTTTCAATTCATGTTCTAAATACTACTTGCTAAAAATACACAACTCGCGCGCATTTACAGAGGAACACCAACGATGACGTCGTCGCGAATCCCGCTCTGAGACAGCATTTTATAAAGACGTACGTCGTAATTTTTCTCTCTAGCGTATTCAGCACGGTCGGCTTCAATGCTCGATTTCGCCTTACGAGGGAGCATTCCCAGAAGTTCATCTGGGTCAGTCGGATCGACGCCTTGGTGTCCGGACCAGTCAGCGAGCGTGGCGGCGCTCATATATGTTTCGAAATCAAAACCTGCGCTTTTCATTAACGTCGACCGCGGACGATCGATGTCTTGCTTCTCAAGCTGTATCAAGTCGTTTCGCATACGATTGAGACTACGCATGCCACCTTCTTGAAGTTTTCCCACGCAACACGGAGCTATAATGAATGGAATACGATGCTCAATGGCTTGATTCATCACGAAATCCGTAGCTTCACCGCAGACGTGCAACGCGAGCGCAATGTCAGCGCCCATCTCTTTGCATTCCTCAATTAGCCCAACGCGAGCACTAACGTTCGTCAATCCAGATTCAACGATACGTTTTTGCAATATCTGCACCGAAGTCTTGTTCAAATCTACGCCGATGAATTTATGTTTTGGAAACATCGCTGCGCACGTCATCAATACATTTCCCGTACCGCAACCAAAATCAACAATGCATTTCGATTCTTCACTTTCTTCATCTAAAAACTCACGTAGATGCGTCAAGAAAGTCATGACTTGGTTTCTTTTCCGCATTCCTCTCGATTCGCCTCCCTTCTTATTCGTTCCGAAAGGGTCCACCTTCGGCGGTAGCGTCTCCCATGCCACATCCATAGCTTCCGGCGTCGTGCGATATATATCCTCCCACTGCTCTCCTTCTGGCGCATCAAGTGGATTCAGCGCCCTAAAATCTGCAATCAATCCTTCTACTTTATCATTCACCGCCTGTGCGTTGCGTTGGCGATTTCGTTTGCGGTGCTCGCGCTGTTTTTGTCGCTTTTCCTCTTCCGTCCAGCGCGCCGGCGCCGCCGCCACTGGTTCCGTGACGTCCTGTGATGACGACGTGCGCACGACGTGACCGCGAGTACGATGATGCGCGGGATACGCGTCGCGTCGTCGCCGTACGCTCTGGTCGCTGAACGGCGCGATGCGACCGCGCGGTGCCGACGACGACACCGCGAGCGACATGTTTTGACGTCAAACAGTGACGCCTCGTCGGCGGTTGAGATGTCGGACGCGCGCGCACCAGCCACGGCACGCGGCGGCACGCAAGTGCCCCAACACGTGCTCGAGGCGATTTACGGCAAGGCAACGACGACGACGACGACTGGGACGACGACTGGGACGACGACAACGACGACGACGACGGAGATTGAGGCGAAAAAGCAGCGCTATGATGAGAGTTTAGCGACGTGGTGGAAGACGTATTCTGAACGTAAGAACGACGAAGATGAAGAGCACGTAGCGGATTCTTTGTTGTATGATTACCGACATCTGCCACGCACGACACCGGCGCCAAACTACGCGGAAGATCGGTTGCAAAAGGTTGAGCCTGGGCACTCGGAGCGCGACGCGTGACTGGACACTCGGAGCGCGACGCGTTGTTTTGTAGAAATGATTGATTGATGATAGCATGTAGACTAGAACGATTTTAGCATCGTCGCTATGTAATTTGTCGACGACGCATTTGATACGTTTTTAAACAACTCGTGGGAAAGAATCACTGTACAGCAGCGTAGAGCGCGAGCGGTGGCGCTACGGCCAAGGCGCGCCCGCCATGACCGCTTCAACGTCAGCGACGGTTCTCGGGACATTCGTCCATGATACGCATCCATCAGCAGTGACAACGACGTTGTCTTCCAAGCGCACGCCACCCATGTTACGACACGCGTTGACGCGATCAGCAACAAAATAGTGCTTGATGTTGTCGTCCGCCAGCGCTTTATCCAATAAGATGTCGATGAAATAGCAGCCGGGCTCAATCGTCATCGCATTGCCTTCTTGCATCACACGAGCCGTGCGACAATTTTTTAAACCAGGTTCACTGCTTCGCTCGGGTAAGCCAGGTAAGCCGTAGCCACCAACATCGTGGGTATCAATGCCCAGCAAGTGTCCCAAGCCGTGCGGCATGAATGTCGCCGACACGCGCTTGGCGTGCATTTCGTCAACATCACCAACTAGCCAGCCACCAGCAACGAGTGCTTGAAGAATGTGGCGCTCGGCGAGCTTTTGAAGCTCTGTCCAAGACACACCTGGTTTCAATGCTGCGAGCGCAGCTTGATGTGCGGCGAGCACGCCTTCATAGATTATTTTTTGATCCGCAGAAAACTTGCCACCGCACGGGACTGTGGTGGTGATGTCTGCGGCGTAGCAGTGATACTCGGCACCCATATCCATGAGCACAAAATCACCATCCTTAATTTCCGTCGCATTCGGCGCGCCAGCGTGGCCGTAGTGTAACGTTGCGCCATTTTTCCCGGCGGCGCAAATTGACGTGTACGATTCGTTTCGCATACCCCCGCGAGAATAGCAATAGTGCTTGAACAAAGATTCAAGTTCGTACTCCATTTTACCATGTTTAATTGATTTTATCACTTCCACATGTGCCCGGCTCGACATTGCGCTCGCATACGCCAACACTTTTTGTTCGGCTTTGGTCTTCACCGTCCGCAACTCGGTGATGATTGGAAACAAAGCTTCGGCATCCACCATCAAGAACGTGCCAGCGGGCGTCGCCACGGGCTCAGTCATCGAACCCGAGTCGGAATTCTTGCCCTGCAAAACGTACACGGTGTCTTTTCTCGCGGCAAGCCACGTTTCGATCTCATCGGTGTACTTTACTTCGTCGATGCCGTAACGCGCCCCAAAACTCTCTGTCGTCTCAATTGCGCCCATCCAAATCGCATACTCTTCGGGTAATCGCGGAATAAACGCCGTGCACTTACCACTCGCAATATCAATCGCACCTAAACAATCGCCCTCGGCAATACCAAACGCCCAATGAAAATACGACTCTTGTCGAAACAGTGGCTCGTTGTCCGTGCTGTACCTCGTGCGTTGTTCACCGCCTTTTAGTGCGATGACGCCCGCGCCGTGCCCATTCGAACGCATCGCATGTACTAATCGTTCACGATTTTCCGCATGCAACGTAAAAGGTACGCGTAACGTCTCGTGGCCGCGATAGAACTCGCCGCATGTCGAAGCCATGGGTATCGTCTGCCCACCGCGTCGGTGTTCTCTCCGTTCTGCTCGTCGTCCAATGCACTCACGCGTTCGAGTGACTGATGGAGTGCGTGCGAGCGATGCGCGCATGTACGCTTGTCCGTGCGCGAGGCGTGTGCGCGTGAGTGCGTGTGCGCGCGTCGCGAGATGACGCGTGTCGGTGTCATCTACTTCTTGCACAACCAAAACGTCACACTGAGTCGCGGCTCTACGATGTCGTCGCACCACTACCGCCGCGCGGTGTGGTGTGCGATGATCATGGTTTTTACATTGTTGTCCGTCTCCTCCTTCTCGTCGTTCGTCGAGGCTGGTGTGGTGCGTCGCGCGCTCGTTCCTGGTGTACCGGTGCGTGGAGAACAGCTCGCATTCGCGGATGGTTTACGCGGGAACACCTACGCGCTCGAGGGCGTGGATGGCGACATGGCGTACGAAGTGAAGGTGAGTTATACCGCCACCAATCCCGCGCGCGTTTGGGTGGATATCGAGCGCGATGTGGGTGGTATACGAGAGGAATCAACGTCGTCGTCGCGAGAGACGCGAGAGACGAGCGCGTCGCGGAACGAACTCCGCCGACGATTACTCAATGTTGAGAAGACAGTGTTGAGTAGAGATTTCTTACGCGCGCGTTCGGGAACGACTGTTTTCGTCACCGTGCGCGCGGAGCGCGAGGGAGTGTACTGGGAAGGCGAGGCTGGCGCGCCGAGCGCGTTGACGTACGACATCGCGCTCGGGCCATTGCTCGCGAGTGGGAAATACGGGGAAATTCCACAAGAGTCCATACCTGTGATCGCACTTGCCGTAGGCTGCGTCGTAGTAGCGATAGTTTTAGCGCCGTACGTGGCGAATAGATTGATTTGGCGCGCATACGACGACGAGAAGAAGAAAGATGTAAAGTGATGTACTACTACTATTACCCGACACCGCACGCTAACTAAAGGTACTGCTACTAACTACGCGCCGACGCCTCGCGACGCATGCCACGAACATCATCCATCATCGTTTCCATCGCGTGCGCGTCTTGATTATTCACACCAACCACGGGATGACCGAACTTTTCGACATCCACCGTCGGTTCGCCGACGCACACCGAAGGCCAGTGAAACTTGGCGTACGTCTTCTTTTGCTTGATTAACGTAATCGTTATTCGCTTTCTCCCTTCACCGGTGCGTTCCATTTCCCACAAACACTCGTCTGCAACGACTCGCCGGGTGAGTTCCCCATCTAAAATCGTCTTCCCGCACACGACGACGACGAGTCTCGAGCTCGTCACCTCCACGCGCACGTCTCTCGACGTCGTCGCGCTCGCCTCGCAATCAATCAACACGCAAATCTCGCGTTCATCCTGGGTCCACGCATAACGCTCGCACGTGCCTCCGCATTCCTCTCGCGTCAACGCCTTGAGCGCGCCTCCGTTCGTGGGGTCACCGGCTAAGTTGCCCTCGGTCGCCAACGCCGCGAGCTCGCGCTTGAGCTTGATTTGTTCTCGCGCAAACTGCGCGTCATCGTTCACGGCGTTCCTACCGCTCGCGGCGCGCTGGTTGCGATGCCTGAGGTACGCGTACGCCACGCACGCCGCGGCGACGCACGCGGCGATGCGATACGCGTCCCGACCCATCGTTCGTTGCGCCGTGCGCGCTGTGACGTCCGAGCGTTGGGTCGATATTGACTGCGTGTGAAATGACGATGTATGTTTTACCGCAATGTATACACATGAACGAAAGCGCGAGCGCGATGCGAGGTGGTGTACGTCATAAATCATAGTCATCTTTGTATCGTTGGTGGTGTTGAAGAATTTTAACACCATTTTCGCGGGCAACTGGTGAACCAATCGCGCGCTGGTTGTTGTCTTTGTTGACGTTTTTAAAAAACGGCATTGACAGTTTGAGCGAATGATTAAACGCAAAGCATTTAACCGCCGAAACCGTACAAGGTGCGGCCTTGGCGCTTGAGCGCGTAGACGACATCCATGGCGGTGACGGTCTTTCTGCGGGCGTGCTCGGTGTACGTCACCGCATCGCGGATGACGTTTTCGAGGAACACCTTGAGCACACCGCGGGTCTCTTCGTAGATGAGACCAGAGATGCGCTTGACACCACCACGGCGTGCGAGACGGCGGATCGCCGGCTTCGTGATCCCTTGGATGTTATCACGGAGGACCTTGCGGTGACGCTTAGCGCCGCCCTTCCCAAGACCTTTACCACCTTTACCACGACCAGACATTGTTATGTATGGATTAGTTGAATAATGACGTCCGCGCGCGACGGTCGCGCGCGGTCGACGCGCGACGCCGCGAACGTCGTGCGGAACGCGTCCTCTCCGGTCACGATTGGTCGATGGACACACTCGCCACATGGGAAGATTGTATTGCAACGATTGTTTACATGGGTGTTTCATGGTATGCGTAAGCAGTATTGATTGATCCCCAATGTAAACAATCGTCAATCACACATCTTGCCCGCATGGAGTGTGTACGCAACGACCAATCACGACCTCGTACTCGCGTTCACGTCGACGCCCCGAGGCGCGCGCGCGCCGACGGTCGAGCGTCACAACTCTACACTCCATTAACAATGGCCCGTACGAAGCAAACTGCCCGTAAGTCCACCGGTGGCAAGGCCCCGCGTAAGCAACTCGCCACCAAGGCGGCGCGCAAGTCCGCCCCGGCCACCGGCGGCGTCAAGAAGCCGCACAGATACCGCCCGGGTACCGTCGCGCTCCGTGAAATCCGCAAGTACCAAAAGTCCACGGAACTCTTGATCCGCAAGCTCCCGTTCCAACGCTTGGTTCGCGAGATTGCCCAAGATTTCAAGACCGACTTGCGATTCCAATCCTCCGCGGTGTTGGCGCTCCAAGAAGCGTCCGAAGCGTACTTGGTTGGCTTGTTCGAAGACACCAACTTGTGCGCCATCCACGCCAAGCGCGTCACCATCATGCCGAAGGACGTCCAACTCGCCCGCCGCATCCGTGGCGAGCGTGCGTAAATCTTACGCATTGCCGTTCCATCGCTCCTGGTGTCTTAAAAAACTCTCTGATGATATAAAAAGTGAGCGTACGCGTTTCACTCATACCATCCCTGTCGCGTCTCGTGACAAAACAATGGTGTTAAAAATTCTTAAACACCACCACACACAAAAGATTTTCTCAATGCACCACGCCACCGCATCTAATCTAGACACTTTTGTATACAATATATATTCTATTCTTGTGCGTCGGGTATTGCGCGCGGTTCCGTACAGAGATCTTTGTACAAACTCGCGCGGCGAAGAAACCTTTGCAAAAATCGCGTGGTGGGTTCCTACGACTCGCGTCATCAACATCACTCATCACGTATTACACTACTACTATTTCGTCCTCTAATAATATATAGAAACTCTAATAAAATATGAATGAATGAATTAATCAAACACGCGTTCGCCTGTGCTCATGGTGAGCCACGTAATGGCGCCGAACGCGTAGACGGCGGCGGTGACGAATAAAACCGCCCGCCACGACCCCGTGGCTTCGAGCACCGCTCCCGTGAGATACGTACCGAGCATTCCCGCGATGGAGCCTGCGGTGTTGGCCATACCGTGTAACGCGCCGGCGTATTTTGGGCCAATTTCTTGAAAGTTGACCAAGAATCCAGCCTGGGTGAACGCGGTGCATCCTACGGCGCACGTGAGCGCGGCGAGCGCTTGCGCGGGCGTCGTAAGAAACGGCAAAATGACGAGACAAATCGCAGGACCGATGAAACCAACGCCTTGAATAAGTTTGCGCACGTGTGTATTTGACCATCCGCGAGCGATGAGAGAGTCAGCCAGTGTGCCGGCGACGATACCGCTCGCCGCCATCGTGGCCCAAGGAAGCGCGCTAAACCAAGCGGCGTCGCGCAAGTTCAATCCGAGTACTTGCTTAAAATACAGCGGCATCCACGCGAGGAGGATGAAAAATCCCCAGTTATTGACAAAATTTGCGATGATGCACGCCCAAGTCGGAGCTTTGGAGAGCAACAGCTTGAACGGCGGCGTCACCTTGGCCGCGGAGCCAGACGCCGTGGTCGCCTCAGTCGTCGCGCCGCCGTCTTCAATATACGCCAACTCTTGAATGTTGACGAACGTCGACTGCGCCGGGTACGTCGTGCTCGTAACGGACCAAATCAATGCCCACACCACGCCAAGCGCACCAAAAAGAACAAACGGACCGGGAAGTCCGCCCGCAGCGAGTAAAGCCGGTGCCGCGAGCAAGCCAATCATCGAGCCGCTTTGGAAACCACCCATGGATACTGCCACCGCGCGCGATCGTTCGGATTTCGGCACCCATCGCGAGATGACATTATTCATGCACGGTAGCGCTACACCTTCACCCAATCCCATGATTGCACGGGTCAATAGAAGAAATCCTAAACTTCCACCTGCCGCGACAAAAGGCGTCGCCACCGTCGCGAGCGACCATACCAAAATTCCACCTCCAAGCACAACCTTGCCGCCGTATCGATCGGCCAAAATCCCGCCAAGCAATGGAGTCAGCGCATACCCCCACAAAAAAGAGCTTTGCACTAAACCAATCGCGCGTTCACCCCATCCATTTGCCGCCGCGAGCGGGACGCCAGCCACCGCCATGATGACCCGGTCGGCGTTACACAACATCAAAGCGAACGCTACCAAAGCGACGACGACGAATCGGTAGCCACTCGATCGCGATGCGGCATCAATGGCAACGTCAGCCACCGCACCACGCGCGACGACACTCTCATCGCCGTCGCCGCCATCGCTCGCTCGAGCCGCAGCCGCAGCTGCGGTCGCGACTCCAACCTCTTCGCGTCGGCGTCGCCTCAAACGACGCACCGCGCCGCACGCCGTCGTCATCGTCGTCGCCGCCGACGACGGCGCCGCCGACGACCACGCCGTCTCGCGTGCGCGCGTCATCGCCTCGAGCGACCGCCGGCGCGTCGACCGCGGCGGGTGAGACGCTCGACCCGTGGTTCCCGAGCGACGAAGACCTTCGCGCCGACGCGCGAGCGCCCGCGGCGCGCGCACCGCGCCCTTCGCGCCCGTCGCACTCGTCATCGTTGCCGTCATCGCCGCCGTCAGCGCGTTCGCGATGGACGCACCCGTCACGCGCACGCGCGTGCGTGTGTCGCTTGCGTTCAAGTTGAAGATAATCGACACAATCGCGACACAATCGCGCGCGCGACGGGTGCGTCATCGCCTCGGTGAACGCAGCACGCACGCGCGATGGTGAATACACGCGATGGATCAGCGCGACGACGCGCGACGACGGCGACGACGACGAGAAGTACGCGCACGGGGCGCTCGGCATCGGTGGGCACAGTGAGCGAGCTCCACGCGTGCGCTGGCGACGACGTGGCGCACGACGACGACGACGACGCTGGGGTGATGACGAGAAAAAAATCAGGAATGTTCTCATCGCCTTCGGCGACGGCGCACGCGCACGCGCGCGATGGGAAACCACCTTCCTCGATTGGGGTGAGCGCGAGGGGCGCGCATTCGCACCCGGCGGCGGAACGCTTCGAGTGCAACGTGTGCTTTGAGATTGCGCGCGAACCCGCGGTGACGCCGTGTGGACATTTGTATTGCTGGGGGTGCATCCATAGATGGCTCGAAGGGGCGTCGGTAGATATGTGTGCGGCGTGTCCGGTGTGCAAGGCGCGGGTGAGCCAACAGGATTTGATACCGCTCTACGGCTTGGGGGCTGATACGTCGTCGCCTGAACGTCGCCGGAACGTGCAGGCATCGAGTGAAGAACCTTTTGCAGCGGCTGCTGATTCCACGCGTGGCTTGACTGGATTGCTCGGATTTCGATTTCGTGAAGGCGAGGAGCTGACTTCGGGGCAGGCGAGTCAGCTCTTCCTGTCTCGAGTGTTGCTCACGATTGGCACGTTTGCCATTGTGTGCTTACTCATCATCTAAACGCTCGATCGAGGGCGTGATTTGTACATCATGTATCACCACACACGCAGACACATACACACACAGATACATACGACGGGCCGTTCTGCGCGTTGAGATTTTTACCGCGCGGTTGGGTGAAGATATTTGTTGGATGTTTGTTTTGATCTCTACACCGTATCACTAAAAGCTGTACTCGTACACAGTTTGTTAATACTATATTTATACGCGTCTCAAAAATTGATGATTACTTGATGTTACTTGCGCACCTTTTCCACGCCTTTACCTCGCCATAACAACCGAATGGGTGTCCCCGGAAAACCGATATTTTCTCGCAGCTGCCTCTCCATGTATCGACGGTAGGTCTCTGGAAACAATTTGGGGTCATTCACGAAGAACACAAACGTCGGAGGACGAATGGAGGCTTGGGTGATGTAATACACCTTACCCTTTCGGCTGTTACGCGATGGTGGGAGCTTCCATAAAGTTGCTTCTTGCACGACGGCGTTGAGCGTCGCAGTCGTCAACCGCTTGCGGTGGTTTTGACTCGCCGTGTGCGCCGAGTCTAAAATCTTTTGAATTCTTTGACCAGTGAGCGCCGAAGTGTAGACAATTTCGGCGTATTCAAACACTCGAAGTTTTTGACGCATTTCGAGCGTGTATTTGTTCATCGTGTACGAATCTTTATCAACCTTGTCCCACTTGTTGATGCACAACACGATGGCGCATCCCTCCTGCGTGGCGCGCTCAGCCAAGACGAAATCTTGCTGACTCGCTCCTTCGGTGGCGTCGATGACTAACACCACCACGTCGGCACGTTTCATGGCTTGAAGTGCGCGTCCAACACTGAGCTTTTCGGCGCCATCACTGCCGGATTTGACTTGCGTTCGGCGACGAATACCCGCCGTGTCGATGAGCGTAAATTTACGCCCAGAGTAGGCGTCGGTGACTTCGGTGTCAATGCTATCACGCGTAGTACCCGAAAAGTTACTCACGATAGACCGAGCTTCACCAGCTAGACCGTTTAATAATGAACTTTTACCCACGTTCGGGCGGCCGATGATGGCTACGGTGACGGGAATGTCTTCTTCCTCTTCATCCTCGCCGCGCGCTTCGCCATCCTCGAGCGACGGCGGCGGCGGCAACGTCGCGCACATATTCTCTAAAAGCTCGCCAGTACCGGTGCCACTGATTGCGGACACACCGAGTGGGGTGACGTCGCCAAGCGACCAAAATTCCAACACTTGGTCTTCACCCTTTGTCGTACTCTCGCACTTGTTCACCGCCAAATGCAGAGGAATGTGCGAGTGGTATTTGCGCAACCACGAGTAAATGTCGATATCCGCCGCGGTGAGCCCCACTTGGCCGTCGACAACAAAGATGAGCACCGACGCTTCTCTCACCGCCTCCGCAGCTTGCGCTTCAATCATCCCGGGTAAGATTTCAATCCCTCCCACGCGATCAATCTTCATCGCCGACGCCGGGTTGCGAGGTAAATTTTCCAACCCGCCCGTGTCCACCATCATGAATTCATGCTCTCCCCAATACGACCTCACGTACATGCGATCGCGCGTCACCCCGGGTTCATCGTACACAATCGCACGTTTCGTACCGGTCAAACGATTAAACAACGCACTCTTACCCACATTCGGCCGACCAACGATGGCGACTCGCGGAAGCTTTTCGTCGGGAATTTTCCCCCACTGTCGACGCGTCTTTCGTCGACGCACCGCATCCGCGCGTTCATTCTGCTTCTTCGTATTCACACCACCACCACCATCGTCGTCGTCGTCGGCGGCATTCTCGTAATCATCATCATCATCATCATCAAATAAAGAATCGCCGCCGCCGCCGCCGCCGCCGCGTCTCGCGCCATCCTTCGCCGCAGCGTCAAACAACGCCCGCTCCAACGCCCGCGCGTCGCTCGCGCTCTCACGCAACGTCGCCGTCCACGACGCCGCGTACGCCGCACCTTCCCTATCATACGCCGCCATCTCCCGCGCGCTCAGCGTCGTCGTCTTCGCCTCCTCCTCCTCGTCCTCCTCCTCGTCATCCGCGCCGACGTCGCCACCGCCCCCATCCCCAAACGCCGCCGCCGCGGCGGCAAACCCACGCGCACGCATACGCACCGCACCGCGCGCGCCCACGTCCTCACCCCACCCCACCCGCGCGCACGCCCC
>Ga0181599_1000308_pt1 | contig 50710 bp, 32 predicted proteins | sample 041ome_3_FD_148658 | JGI IMG/M metagenome (GOLD analysis project Ga0181599, IMG submission 148658) | Coastal salt marsh microbial communities from the Groves Creek Marsh, Skidaway Island, Georgia - 041405US metaG (spades assembly) | ecosystem: Environmental > Aquatic > Marine > Intertidal zone >...
GCCGGTCTGTCCCATTCCTCTCCCGAACGCCGGCGTGGACGGCGTCGCATTCTGGAACCCACCGCCGGTAAAAGGAGACGCAGACGGAGTTGCGACTGGCGGAACGCTCCCAAAACCAGATGACTGTCCTAACCCGCCCTGTTGTCCTTGCACTCCTCCAAAAGGCGGCGGCGGCGTTTGTTGTTGAAGCTGTTGAAAGCCGCCGCCGAACGGCGTCACCGCTCCTCCACCAAAAGTACCACCGCCACCGGAAGCCGGAAGAACCCTCTCGTACTTTATTGCAACATTCCTTTGTGGTACCATCTGAAACACAATCGTCCTCTCCGCTCCAGCCGGCTTCATCGAACCCGCGTCCACCGAATCAAACACCTGCTTCAACTGCGTTTCCGGCATCGACTTCAACACCGTCCGGTCGTTCTCTTTCAACCTCTCGTACTCCCTCATCGTGTCAAACACCTGACGGTGATCCCCAACTCTCGCTCTAAACGCGCCGGACACCCATCTGACTTCTTCCGGCGACGTGTCGCCGCCCAACAAGTTGTTTTTCGACGCTCCCGGACCGTACGAGGTGAGCTTCCAAAGCGGGAACTCGATGCCGAAATCGTCCCGCAAAAGGTCTCTGCGCGGTTGGTTCGAGCCTTGCTGAGCGTTGTTTCGACCTCCGCGACCACCGCCGCGACCACCACCGCGACCACCACCGCCGCCTCGGTGCCACTGATTGGACATTTTTCCCTCGCGGTGGTGTTTTTGATCCAAAACAAAAAGCTATAGGGGGGGTGGTTTTCCCCACAAAAGTCTGACGACGGTTTGAAAATATGAAAGAAGGGAAACAACAACCGATTCTGTTACAGTTCGACACGTTCCACGATCGCGTCGACAGAGCGTTTAAATCCATGATTCCTTCTTCTTCTGTCGCTATTCGCGATGAAGACGATGGTAATGCTCGCGCAGGAGAAGGAGCGGCCTGTTGGCGGACGAGTTCGACGCTGGCGATTCGCCTCGGGAACAAGTTCGAAGAAGAAGAAGAAGAAGAAGAAGAAAATAAAGACGACGACGACGACGACGAGAGAGAAGGCCGAGAGAGCGATTGCCTGTTCGGAACGAAGAAAGAGACGAGGAATTCGATCGGAAAGTGCGACCGACTGACGAACGAGGAGGAGTTCGATGGAGACGATTTGATCGCAGTTGGGACGACGGATTTCGTTGGTGTTGGGTTACAGTTGACAGTTGGAGAACCGAAGAAGAAGAAGAGTCGAGGAGGAGGAGCGACCGTTCCGGACCACGAAAAGTTTCCGCTCAAATACACGAAATATAGCTTCGACGAACCCGTGTACGTGAGTGGAGGTGGGGGTATCGGAGGACGAGGAGGTGATTGGGGTAGTAGTCGTGAAGGTAGAAAAGGCGACGGAGAAGAAGAGGAACGGAGGGAGAGGAAGAAGGAGACGAAAGGCGCGACGGACGACGAAGAAAAGACGGCACCGAAAGTAGAAGAACCTAGAATTATGCGCGGTAAGAAGCGCAATGATGCCGCACACGTAGCAGAATCGGGTGATAAAAAGAGAACGAGGCGAGTGACGCGATCGTCGACGATGGCGACCAGGAGCATCGCCGCGCAAAACGCGGAAAACGGAGAATGAATAGAAAGTTTAGATTCCTTTTGTAAATTTTAGTGCATGATTAAAAATAGAGGCTACTACAACGCTAACTTAGTAAGCATAAAGTCTACACGTACGTACACGTGGGTAGAAAATACGTTTCCATTTCCCAGTACTTTCCGTGTCCAGTGACGCCTTCCCAATCAATCTTTTCTACTTTAACCGGTTCAAACGTCGTCAACATCCCGCTCAAATCTTTCAACTCTTTCGCTATCAACTTATTATACACCATGTGAAAAAACACGTTGTCGGGACAAAAACCGTTGAAATACGAGTATATGCATCTTTTGCCATCTCCTTTACTCTTTTGAAACAACTTCGGTAGATGTTCGTGAAACTCTCTGATTTCGTTGTACGTCTCGCCGTAGGTGTCGAAAAACGCGCCGGTGAACGCGTACTCTTTCGCTAAATCATCTACAACATCTTGCCATCTCCCAAACTTTATGACCACGTTTTCTTTTTTATCCCAACCTTTTCGTTTCATGTGCGCGTACACGTCCGGGTGCGCTTCTATTATCACGTGCGTCTTCGGCTTCAAATCCTGAATGAAGCCGTCGATAATACCTAACCCGAACCCGACGTTCAAAACGACCGCGTCCGATACCTTCCCGCCCGCCACGTCGCAAATCTTCTCCGCGTGTAACTTCATCAAAGGCGTCTCCCATTTCATCATCACCGCATCTCCTTGCGCGTCTAACAACCGATCGTCGTCGTCGTACTTTAATTTTTCTTGGAGATACGACGTGTCCGTCTCGTACTCGCCCGAGGCCCTCATCGCCTCACCTAACTGTAATTCAACCTCCACGCCGTAATCCATCAGCGACGACGCGAGATGCGGAAACTTCTGCGCCGCGTACTCGCCGGCGCAGTGACCGTCGTCGTCGACGTCGTTCCAAGGCGCGCCAGAGGACAGCAACAGTTGCACGATGTCCGCGTTCCCGTGCGTTTCGCACGCGTGCATCAGCGGCGTTTTCGAGTTGGGCGACGCTTTTTCCAAAACGACGTCGTCGCCCTTCTCGGAGATGACGCGTTGGACGAGCGCGAGGTCGTCGGCTTCGATCGCTTGGAAAAGCTCGTCTATCGCTGCTGTCTGTGCTGGTGGTGGTGTCATCGCGGAGGGAGGAATTTTGTTCGAAAGAAGACGCGTTCTTCTTCGCGTTTGTTGTGAGGGGTTTTTTTGTGAGTTACTTCATCTACTATACGACGCATCGATAACAAATATACGCGCGCGCGTGCGCACACTTTCTCTTTCTAAACGCTAAATCTAGTCTTGGTATCGATCCTCGACTTGCTGTGGTTTCGTTGCATGAGCCAGACGAACACTAAAATTAGAAACATGCCGCCGTGCGTCATCGCGGGTACTTTCAGCATGCGCTCGATGTTACTCAACAGTTGAGCGCCTAAACTGCAGGTGTACCAACTGAGGAGTATCGTGGCGACGCCGAGCCAGCGGTGAAAGAAACGGAAAATCGGACGCGGAATCCAGTTGCGAATGTTTCCTAACGTCATTTGGACGACGCAGAGACCCAAGGTTTTCAAGCCGAAGGTACCGTGAGGCCCCCACGGCGTGGAAAAGCCTCGGAGGAAGAGGACGCCAAAGATACCGAAAAGAGTGCCGTATAGGACGATTGCGCTCAAAGATTTGTGCACGGTAAACCAACCGGTAGCGTTGCCTTTGCCGTAACGCGCGATAGATGCCGAAGCGGGCGCGAGAACGACCCATAAAATAAACATGCACGCGCCGTGCGCGACTCTGCCGATGGTTCTTCTTTGCAACGCTTTCGTCTCTTCCGAAACTCGATCCGAGGCTTTCTTCGCTTTCAGTTTCGGGTCGGCGATGTATATGTCTCTATTTTCGCCACCTTTCGCCAGTTTGTTGTGAAATGACTTGTGAAACTCTTTCATCTCTCCGTGCTTGGCTTTATAGTGCGTCCCGTCGGGATCTTTCGCCGCTAAGACTTGTTCTCTCTGTCGCTTTCGAAACGCCTCACGAGGCGTATCCTCTTCTCCTTCTCCGCTATCGTCATCGCTACCATCATCGCTCCTCACCGTCGGCGCGTACCCACCACTCAACGCCGCACCTAAACTCGGCGCTTTGTTCCCGTCCTTATCCATCTTTCTCACATCTTCTTCGATCAACTCCACTCCTTCTACGCCTCCCGCTCTCGCGCTTCCTCTCTCGTACTTCATCTCAAACGCGTACCACGTCTCGTACTCTTCCACCACCGTCACTCTAAAAATCACGCTCTCCGGTACGTCCACCGGTACCACCCACGGTAACACGTCCTCCATTTGCCCGCCATCCTTCGAGTGCGATATATCGTGCGTCGCGTGCGTCGAGCACATCGGATGGATTTGCGCGCGTTCCGGCAAATCCTTCTTCAGCCATTTTCCAATCGGTCTGTTCGTCTTCGCGTCCACCGCGTACACCATGAATCCTTTATACTTCCTCTTCCCGGAGATTTTCACGTTCGCGACCGCGCCTGGCACGTTAATCCCGGGCGAACCCAACGTGAATCCAAAATCTTCGTTCGTAATTATTTGTGGTTTCGAGGACGGTAAGCCGTGCAAAACGCCGTCAAAGTCGCAACTTCCCGCGCCGGAGGAGTACGCGTAGACTTCGTGGTTTCCAATCGACGTCAAAATCATCGTCATCGCGAACGACAACGAAAACAGCAACCACGACGACGACGACGACGAATACGACGACAGAGAAACGCAAAAGACGCCTTTAGGACGACGATTGTGACTGCTGTTCGTCTTTTTTCTTCTTCCGTCCGGATGATCGCATCGGCGCGCACAACGCATCTCTCTCTCTCTCTCTTTCGTTAATGAAGAATTGGAAAAACAATTTCTCCATTTCATTACGACGACGCCATGGACGGTAACGATAAAGCCGGCCCGCTTCTTCCGAGAGCGACGACGACGACAGATGCAGCGACGGGCAGAATCAACGACGACGACGACGACGACGCTTGGAAACCACTCCCACTGAAAGAGCGGCTGAGACGAGGCGAGGTTCCCGTGCGAGAGGAATACATTCGAAAACACGTCAAGCGAGAACAGTTGACGGGGACGACGACGAAGAAGAAGAAGAAGTCGGCGGCGGCAGAGGGAGAAGGAGGAGAGGAGAAGAACAAAAACGACGACGACGACGACGACGCGGAGAGTAAAATTCTCCCTCCGACTTTGCGCGAAGGAGGCGGGAAAACCTCCGGCGGGTACCAGAAGCGCACGAAGAAGATGAAGCGAGCGATGCGGAAAGCGATGATGATGCGCAAAGAAGGAGGAGGCGGCGAAGAAGAAGGGGCGGACGCGCAGATGTGCTTTCAATTCCTGAAAACCGGCGGGAAGAGATGCGAGAAAGGCGACCGGTGTCGATTTTCACACGACGTGGAGTATTTTATGAAGCACGTGAAGAAGAAAGACTTACCGGGTTCGTGTCCGTTCGGAGGGGAGAAGTGCCCGTTTGGCCTCGCGTGTCGATTTTCCGGGTCGCACGACGGCGGCGGCGGAGGAGGAGGAGGAGGGGAGGCGCGCGCGGAGGATGAGTCCATCGTTTTGTTCGACGCGCCGGTGGAGAAGCCGAGGGACGATATGAACGACGTGACGAATGACGTGAAGTACGCGTTGGCGAAACGGACGTTCGATTTCAGCCGCGCTGATGGTATATTGAAAGCTTTGGGATTGAGGACGAGCGACGAGGTGAGAGGCGGAGGAGAGAGTCACGGTAAAAAACAGCATCAAGTGAAAAATAATAAGAGAATGAAAATGAACGAGAACGAGAAGAAAGTCATCGCTGAAAACGCGGACGAGTATTCAGACGACGACGACGGCGATGATGATGGTAATAACCGCGTTACCAAGAGCGGCAACGTCACTTCGGAACCGGCTTTTGAAAAAGACGAAGAAAACAAAACGGCATCGGTAGATCAACTTCTAAAACCGAAAGAGAAGAAGAAGATTGATTTTAAGAACAAGTTATATCTGGCGCCATTAACGACGGTCGGTAATTTGCCGTTTCGACGATTGTGTAAGACTTTAGGCGCGGATATCACGTGCGGCGAGATGGCTTTAGCCACAAGTTTACTCAAAGGCGATGCCAGAGAGTGGGCGTTGGTGCGTCGACATAAATCCGAAGACATATTCGGCGTCCAAATTTGCGGTGGCCACTCTGATTCTTTAGGAAGATGCGTCCAAGCGTTAGACGATACCATAGAGTGTGACTTTATCGATATTAACATGGGGTGTCCGATTGATTTAATATGTAACAAGGGCGCTGGTTCGATGTTGCTCGAGAAACCAAAGCGCATGGAGGAGCTCGTTCGAAGTTCGAATTTAATTTGCTCGGTGCCGTTGACTTTTAAAACGAGAATGGGATACAAAGATACGTCACGGGTTGCGCACACTTTCGCGCCTAATATTAAAGAGTGGGGTGCAGCTGCACTAACTCTACACGGTCGAACGCGAGCGCAAAGATACTCGCGCGAAGCCGATTGGGAGTACATTAAAAAAGTCGCCGACGCTTCTTCGGTGCCTATAATCGGCAACGGCGATATTTACACATATCACGACTACGTGGAAAACGTGGTCAAGAACCAAGACTCCATAGCCACATGTATGATTGCTCGAGGAGCGCTTGTGAAACCGTGGATATTTACCGAGATTAAAGAACAACGCAACTGGGACATCAGCAGTCACGAGCGGTTTGAAATGTTGAAAGATTTCACCAGATTTGGTTTGGAACATTGGGGATCGGACGAACGCGGCGTGGAACAGACGCGACGATTTCTTCTAGAATGGATGAGTTTTACGTATCGATACACACCAATTGGTTTGTTAGAAACCATCAACGGCGAACTCCCTAACGTTTCCATGACTCAACGACCTCCGAAATTCGTCGGTCGGGATGATATGGAATCGATGCTAGCGAGCGACGACGCATCGGTCTGGGTGGACATATGCGAAAAGCTCTTAGGAAAAGCACCAGAGGGATGGAAATTTACGCCTAAACATAAATCGAACGCGTATAAGAACGTAAACGAAAGCGAAGGAGGCATGGCTTTCGCGGAAGCGAATGGATAGAAAAAGTAGTTCTCTTGTAGTCAAGAAAAAAAACAAAGTCAACGAAGAAAAGTCAAATCTCCTTCCACATTTTTTTTCACGCAACATAAAATGCCAACGACGATACCACGGTCTGCGCCACCGCTCCTGCTACTGGACGACGACGATTCGGACGTCGAGTCGACGCGGTCGATCGAATATTCGAGCGTTAGTCGCCGAAACGCGCTCTTTTCTGCGCCAGCGACGGAAAGGAAAAGCGCTTCTCCTTCTTCTTCTTCTGTTTTGGAGTCTCCTCCTTTAACAAATCACATGCGACATTCAACAGGCGCAACCGTCCGTCGCGTCAAAGGTCCCGTGAACATGGCGCCACCGAGGCGAGTGCCGATTGAGAATAGGAACGATGACGATGCGATAAAAGAAGATTACGAAGAGGATAACGCGAGCGAGTACTCTTCCTGTTCCAGTGTTAATGCGACGAATAAACCTCCAAACCCTTGGAAAGTGGACGTCCACAGCGAAGCGAATAGAATCTCGTTCGATTTCGCGCGAGCGAGAGACGGCGTGGTGCAGAAAATCGAGCAATTACATCGTCAAGCGACAGAGAGATTTCATCGGACGCATCAAAAACACGATCGAGAGGTGAAGAGAATGAAAGGGGTCATTCAAAAGTTGGAGAAAGCGTTGCAACGGAAAGTAGAGATTGAATCAAACATAGTGGAAAAGATGGGTAAATTAGGTGAGTTCAAGAGAAACGCTCGATTCGCGGCGAGGATGTTGAGAGTGTGGAGGGAGAAGACGAGAGAGGCGAACGAACCTGGGAGGAAAATTCGCGAGGATATCGTATTGCGAAGAGCGTTTTGCACGTTTCGAAAAAATGCAAAGATTGCCAGAGCGTTAAAGGAGAGAAGGGCGAACGAGTCATCGTATGCGTTTGCCCAAGCGGCTTCGATGCGAGACGGCGGCTTTGGAAGGTCAACGCCGAATAACGATATCGATCGAGACACGGAAATGTTGAAAAGACAATTGGAAATTGCGAATAAAAAGCTCGCAGAAACAGATGCAAGGTCAAACCAGATGGAGCAGACGATGAGACAAGCGTTTATGCGAGGTGTATGCGCGTTGAACTTAGAGGCGATGAAGTTGATGCGCACGGAGGACTCTCGAGATGAGAACGATGAAACCGCCTCGCATCAACGGCCAACATCTCCAGAAACGGTTGTTCGACGCGCGTACGAAAAGGCTGCGAAAATTACGAGTGGTGCGCGCGTTACTAATACTCACGATGTTGATGATCTAAATTGAATAATTTTATATTCTCTACTACAAGTTGGGTGTGTGTTAATTTCTCATTGCTAAATAAGTTTTTGGCCTCTTCTTTTTTTCTTTGTTTCGTTTTTCTTCTGTGGTCTGTTTTTTTAAGTCAAGAGACGCGGTGCAATACCCATGGACATGAGCTCTTGGAACATCAATTTACACGCGTATGGCAACATAATCTGAACGATACCAGTTCTTTCGTTTGGATTTTTGCAACACTCGAACGTTTGATTTTTCAAGTTGGCGACGGCAATCAAGCCGCACTTTTGACAGACGTGCACGCGGTATGCGTCGGACTGATCCATAAGACGTTCTTTCAAGAATGCGGCAGAACCGTGACTGATGATACAATCGCGTTCCATTTCCCCGAAACGTAAACCACCATCTCGCGAACGACCTTCCATGGGTTGACGAGTCAAGATTTGAACCGGACCTCGGCCACGCGAGTGAATTTTATCGTCAACCATGTGCTTCAAACGTTGATAATACGTCGGTCCAATAAAGATTTGCGCGTCGAGTTTTCTTCCGGTGTGGCCGTTGTATAAGACTTCGTTACCACGCTTTTGATAACCGCACTGATGCAACATGTCCGAGATATCTTCCACCGTGACTGGGGCAAACGGCGTAGCATCGCCTTCTTTGCCCATCATGCACGCGACTTTGCCCATGACGCACTCGACGAGCTGACCGATAGTCATTCGAGACGGGATGGCGTGCGGATTTACGATGATATCTGGGGTAATACCTTGCGCGGTGAAAGGCATGTCCTCTTGCGTGTACGTCATACCTACGGTACCTTTTTGGCCGTGACGAGAAGAAAACTTATCGCCGACTTGCGGAGTGCGCACAGATCGAACGCGAATCTTGACAAATCGCAAGCCTTGGTCGTTCGTAGTTAACAAGACTTGATCGATGATGCCGGTTTCGGATGATTTCATACCTGTGGAGCAGTCTCTTTTGGTGAATCGCTTTGATTGCAGCATTGGATCATCTTCGGGTAATGGCGTCGTCTTGCCGATGATGATGTCTTCTCCCGAAACCCGCGTTCCGGGGCAAATCAAACCATCTTCGTCGAGTTTGTCGTACGTGCCGTGACGCATGCCCAGACACGAGTCGCGATCGGGTTTTTCCAACTCTTCTTTGGCTAACGAACCCATTTTCTTCTCCTCATCTTTGAAGGATCTGTAATAAATGGAACGGAACAAGCCGCGGTCGATGGAAGATTGGTTCATCAACACGGAATCCTCTTGGTTGTAACCGGTGTAGCACATAATTGCAACGACGGCGTTACAACCAGCCGGCAATTCCCGAAAGTGCACGTATTCCATAGCTCTAGTCGTGACTAATGGTTTTTGCGGGTAAAACAGAACGTACCCGAGCGTATCCATTCTCGTTTGGTAATTGGTGACATACATCCCCATCGCTTGCTTACCCATCGCCGATTGGTACGTGTTTCTCGGCGACTGGTTGTGATCGGGAAACGGAATAATTGATGCGCAAATACCTAAAATCATCGACGGATGGATCTCACAGTGCGTGTACTTAATGTTCAAACCCCGTCCGGCTGCTTCCGCGGTTTGCGCCGCGAGTAAATCTTCGATGGTCATGGAAATCATCGTCGTCTCTTCCTCTTCAGTATCGACGTACTCGATGAATCCAGAGGTGACCAAATCATTCCAAGTATACCCGGTGACGTCTTTCTCTTGCAAGAGCTCGACGTGCGAACGTTTCATGACCAACTTTTGGTCCTCGACGATGAATAGCGGTCGAGTGCATCTACCGTAATCTGTCCAAAGTCGTAACTCGCGCAAGCGAATGTCATGGACAATACCGCACTCCGTGGTGATGTCGACCTTTCGTCTCAATTCACGCAACGTACGCACGAGATCCCCTGGATCTCGGTGAACACCGACCCAAACACCGTTGACGAAGATTTTCGTCGCGTGCGGAATTACAGAGGGCGAGATTTCTTCGAGGTTTTCCATGGTCCACTCTTCGAGAAACTCCAAGATTGGCGCAGACGGAGAGCCTACGGAAACCAGAGCCATTAGCGAGAGGTTCTTCACGAGACCGACGGCTTGGCCTTCCGGGGTTTCGGCGGGACAGATCATGCCCCACAGCGAGTTGTGTAATTGACGCGGCTTTGCGAGCTTACCCTCGCGACCGATTGGCGAGTTGATACGTCTCAAGTGCGACAGCGTCGACGAGAAACTGAGTCTATTCAAAACCTGGGACACGCCCGCTCTGACATCAGCGGCGCCTTGAGCGCCCCAATTCCCAGTCGCCAAAGAATATTTCAAACCGTGTGTGATTGTTTTCGCTTTTACGGCGAGCGTGAGCGAAATTTCTTTGCCCGAATCAATGCACCGTTGGCAATACAAACGAACATCTTTGGTAACTTTACGGAAGAGCGATCGGAAGAGCTGCGCGAGAAGTGGGCCACCTAAATCCAAACGTTTGTTTCCATAGTGATCTCTGTCGTCTTCTTTTCGTCTCCCAAGAGAAACGAGCAACAAGCGGTGAATCATGTATCCCAAATAATACGCTTTCTTCGTTTCGCAATCTTCCCCGACGCCGACATGCGGCAACAACTCTTTTTGAAGAATTTCGCGAGCGTATTTAATTCTCTTTTCTCTGGCCACACCAACCGCGGAGCCTCTTTTACCGATGTAATCCAACGCGACCGCTTGGGATTGAATAACTTGCGCCTCCTCGATCGAAGGTCGCAACAAATCCATCATTTCGTTGTCGCCAAAGTCGTACACGATGTGCTCTAAAATATCTTTATCCGCCACAAAACCTAACGCTCTAAAGGCAATAAAGATCGGGATATCCGAACGAATATACGGCAACGTCACGTGCAACGGACCCGGGGAGTTCTTCCCTTGTCCATGTAATTGTTTCACGACGCACGCCGACGCGCCTCGAATACCGGATTCCGGCTGCGAGCGACACTCAGAGACGTACAGTACTTTACTCGGTTGGCGCTTCATAAACACGTAGACAGAGTTTGCCGCCATGCGCTCTTGCGCGATTAACACTTTTTCGGAACCGTTGATGATGAAATATCCACCTTCATCGTACGGACACTCCCCCAACTCGGTCAATTCCTTATCCGTGTGGTCGTGTAAAGAGCAATACTCCGACCGCAACATAATCGGTACCTTTCCAATAAACACTTTATTAATATCTTCAATTTCTTCGTTAATTTTCTCTCCGCCACCTTCTTCTTCGCTATTTTGAGTCACGGTGGTGATCTTCTTCCGCATATCGACGTACAACGGCGCCGAGTACGTCAAGTTTCTCAATCTCGCCTCTTTCGGAAACAACGTGGACGTCATCCCGTCTGCTTCCGTCACCATCGGTTTCGATAAGTAAATCTGCCCGAACGATACCGTCACGGTCTTCTTCTCGCTCTCGTCCATCTCTTCTCCGGGAACGTGCTGATGTTCCGGAGTTAATTCAAAAGTCGACATCTCGTCCACGATTTCCTGCATCGTGTGTTGAATGAATTCATTGAACGAATCCAATTGCTGTCGAACTAAACCTTTCTCTTCGAAAAAAGACGAGATGACCGTCCAGGCGTCCTCCTGTTTGTCGTTGTTAATTCGTCGCGGAGTGAGAGCGAGATAGATGCGCATCGCGCGTCAGCACATCGATTCGTTCGAAAACAAAGAAAAGGAAACGCGTCGTGCATAGAATTCGAAAGCCGGCGTCGACGGAGAGCGCCCCCCTCTTGAGATCGTCTCTCCTTTTCAAGGAGCGATTGCAAACTTTTGCGGTTCTATCCGGCGTCGGGAAAGAAAAAGATACGAAGATATGCGCGGGAAAAAAAACAGGCGCGCAGTGCGCCGTTGTTCGGTGCCGACGAGTGCGGTTTCCTCTTTCGATTATTGGGCGCGAGAAACGCGTGTGCTGCAGACAGCCACCACCACTTCCGTGTTTTGGCCCCTCTCCGATCGGCGCAAATTTCCCCAACGTCACGCGACGCACGCAGCGCAAAAGAAACTCAAAAAAGCAAAAAATGTCTACCAAACATCGGGGCGCACCTGACCGATCTCCTCGTCCTCGTCCATCATCGCGTCGTCGACGGAAGACATATCGCTCTTTCTCCTCCGCGTTTACTCTCCGAGAAGCAAATTTGTGTTGAATTCTTTACTCTCTCTCTCTCTCTCCTCGAGGGGGCGAAGGGTTCGAAAAAAACAAAAAACGACCGCGAGACGCTTTTATCATCGCTCTCGAAACGGAAGAAGAAGAAGAAGAAGAAGAAAAAAAAAAGCGAAAAACGACGACGACGAAGGCGCGAAATCTATCAACCACTACTAGCAGTACACATGCGCGCGCGCGCAAACAAACAAACAAACAAACAAACAAATCTCTCTCTAATCTCTAAAAATCTTCATCTCTGCTGCGCGCAAAAGTCTAGTTCTTCAATCTCCTTTGAATTTCCTTATCGACGGAATCGTTTCCGGCGCCGTACTCGATGGCTTCCAAGTACCTTCGAACGAGAAACTTTGAGCGCGCGGAGAGCGCGTTTGTATTTTTCGCCCACCTCATTCCTGGGTCCACGATGGGTTCGAGCGCGTCGTAGGCGCCCAAGGCGACGAAGTGCCGAAACCAATCCACGATGGGTTCGACGCCAGATTGGAGTAAAATGGACGGAACAAACGTGATGTTGTTCTTCGTCATGGATAACAACGTTCTCGTCAACGGCTTGAAGCGAATGACGTCTTGCAAAAACGGCTTCAAAACGTCGTCGCCGAGATTTTGCATGACGCCGAAATTGATGCGCATCAAATCGTTGATGAATGTTTTCGAGGACGACAGCGGAGATTTACTGCTCCCGACTTGAACGGACATGCACCTCTGAAACAACCACGCCGCCGATAGGGCGGGCTGGTACGCGTTGATTGTACCCAACGCTTCCTTGTCGATAATATCAGCCTCCAAAGCTTCCGTCAAAGCGAGCGATATGCGCGGCAAATGGCGCAACATGCACGCCAAACCGCCAAAGCTGAGCGGGGATTGCATTCCCGATGCGTCACCGATCTGTAAGATGCGATCAAACTGCGCTTTCAACGGCGAATTCCTATACGTTGGAAAGTATCCAAACAACATGCGTTTGAACTCGACGTCATCCAGCGAGTTCAAGTTTTGGTACTTGGGCATCAAGCTCCAATAGTCGTCTAAAATCCGAGCGATGGACGGTCGCTCCGGCTTCGCGTCCAAGTACGAAAACATGTACGTCGTTCGTACGTTTGACGTGTTGCTGCTTTTATTTTTCCTATCCAACTCGGCTGGAAACGCTTCCCAAAAATATTGTCGTTCGTCTTCGATGTCCGTACACGTGTAAATCAAATCGGCCGAATCGTTCTTCGCCTCGTCGAAACCTTCCGCGCACGTTCCGACGACGACGCACACGCCGTCGGGCTTTTCCCCGTTTCTCGCCTGTAGCGTGATTGGTGACCCGAATCCCATGGCATCTACGACTAATCTCGCCTCGAGCGTTTCTGAGCCAATATCTAATCGCGCGCATTCGTTTTTATCTTCCTCGTTAATCGTCACGCCGTTTAACGAAGTGTTTTCGAGAACAACTCCACCGTTCGATTCAAAATTTTTGCGACACTTTTCAATCAGCTTCGTCGGCGATACGCCGCAATTCAACACGTTCTCCGTCGTGATTTCATTCTCCTCTTTCCTTCTCTTTCCAGAACTATCGTAAAACCCGCACTTGATTGGATTAAACTCGCCGCAAATCACCTCGTCCAAATCTTCCTTCGTCAACACGTTCAGCGCGCACAACACCGACAGTTCTTTCCTCGTCACGTTCCACTCTTGCTCGCGGCCTCGAAGTTTCCCTCGCTCGATGACGGCTACTTTCAAGCCGTTCTCTTTTTGTTGCAACGTCGCGGCTAAGAGAATCCCGAGCGTTCCGCCGCACACGACGACGTCAAATTTTTGAGTACCAGTACCGCCGCCGCCGCCACTCGTGGTGTTTGTTGTTGTTGTTGTTGTTGTTATTGTTTTCACAAACTCTCTCCTCTCCGAAGAGGAGCCGCTCCGAATCCGCTTCCAAATCCCATCGACTCTCTTGAGCCCATCGATGGTCGTTTGCCCGCCCGCACCGAGCGCCTGAGTCCCAGCGCCACCACCACCACCATCTTTGCCATTCTCCTCGCGATCGCGAATCCTCCTCGCGATTCGTCTCGTCGTTTCCGATATCTCGTCGTCGTCGTCGTCTTCAACGTCGTCATCGTTTTTAGATACGAAAACAGACGACGAAGAAGAATTCGAAGATGCTCTTTGCTTCGCGCTCTTCGCGCCTCTTCTCCCAGAAAAAGAAGAAGAAGAGAGACGATTATTCGGCCGCCGCGCGATTACCATCTTCATCTTTATCGTCGTCGTCGTCGTCATTCTTCTTCTTCTTCTTCTTCTTCTCGAAGAGTGAAAAGCGTGATGTCAGATGCGTCTTCTCCCGAGAGAGAAAAATAAAAAAATTTTTGGTGTTGTTGCGATGTGGATTTTTTTTTGTGCGTGAGTTTAGGGTTTAGGGTTTAGGGAGAGAATTCTTCCTCTCTCGTTCGCGCTAAATTTTTACCGCACATTGTACCACACGCAGGGCGCAGAGAGAGAGAGAGAGCGCCTGCCTCTCCTTTGACACCCGGGGGGCCACCGCTGCTCCTTTTCTTTGTTCAGACAGAGAGTCAGAGAGTCAGAGAGAGAGAAAAGAAGAAGAAGATGGGAGGGCCTTCAACGACGTCTTCTTCGTCTTTTCCAACTCCGCGCGGAGGAGTTGGTGGTGATAAAATTGGTAACAAAAATAACGGAGGAGAACAACGTTCTCCGAGGTCTTCGACGTCGTCGTCTTCGTCGAACAGTCCGACGACGATGCGCTCTCCAACGACGACGACGACGACGATGGTGTCGTCGTCGTCGCCGTCGCCGTCGTCGTGTGCGGCACCAGCGACGGTGATGCCGATGAAAAATAACAACAACATGAACAACAACAACGACGCGATGAAAAGATGGCCGCCGGAAAACGCGCACACCGCGCTGCGACTTTTGCTGGAAACTCGCTGGGTGAAGAAATTGTTCGAAGACGGAGAAGAAGAAGAAGAGGGAACGACGACGACGACGAAGGAGGAGAAAACAGAGGGAAAAAATACGACGAAGGAGGATAAAACGAAGAAGACGAACCGCGAGGAGAAGAAAGAAGACTCGATTGGACGATTGGAATCGAGATATCGAGGCATCAAAGTCGATTTACTCGACGCGCCGAAAGAGTGCGCCATGCGGACGTGCTTGGTGCACTGCGGCGCGAGAGAAGCGAAGTTGGAAAGCGTCGGTAAGGAGGAGGAGGAGGAGCACTTGGGAGACGCGGAGACGGTACACGTGGGAAGAGAAGGAAGAGCATGGTCGGCGCCTTCTCTTCCACCTTCAACGGCGACGCCGGCACGGGTTTTGAATAGCAATAACGAAGTAATCGATGACGGGTTTAAGATTAGGAGTAAAACAGCTAAAGTCGGGTTGGAAATCGTAAAGAAATGTTTGGATGTGGACGAGGAAAGTCACGCGCAGCAACAACAACTGCAAGCGAATAACGGGCAACCGCCACCGACGAGACATTTCGTGATGAGAATGCTTTTACCGACTGGGCAATGCGGACAGTGTATCGGAAAAGGCGGAGCGAACATTAAACGGTTGAGAGAAAAGGCACCGAGGTGCGAAGTAAAAATACACGATGTCGGACAGATTCCGCCGTGCGCGACCGCAGAAGATAGAGTGTTGGAAATGATCGGAGCGAGAGAGGATATTGAGATTGTCGCCGCGGAGTTGTTCGAGACGTTGTCGTATTTTCACTTCGACGAGTCGGTCTTACCGTACTTTGAATCTTTGGCGGTGTGTAATCGGTCACCTCAACAAATAACCGCGGTCGTAGATCAGTACGGGAGGAGTATGGGAGGCGGGAATAGAATGCACATGCCGCCAAGCGCGGCAGCGGCAGCTGGTATTGGGTTCCCCCATCAACAGTTCCCGGGGCAGTCGCCGATCATGCCTATGGTTGTGCCCTCTCCCATGGTTGTACCGACGACGATTGTTTCGCCGCCTTATAATCCGGCAATGGTCAATCATGCTGCCGCCGTGACGGCAGTTACGGTTGGATCAATCGGTAGTGGCGCCTTTCAAGATCCAATTGCGGCCGCCGCGCAGGCGCGGCAAGTCGCGGCGGCGCAGATGATACAACATCAACATCATCAACAACAACAACAACAACAACAACAGATGCAGCACCAAATGAACGCGTTCAACTTTGCGCCTGATTTCCTCGGCGGATTTGGGGTCCCGATGTCAAACAATGAAAGTATAGGCGCAGGTGGCGGACTTCGAGGAGGTCCTTTTGCGCATGCGGCGCACGGAATGACAGACGCGCCGGTTGCTGCGTTTGGTCAAGCGCGAGCGCTGAGATATAATCCGGTGGCAATTGGGCCGGCTGGCGTGCCAGTCGTACCAATCACGGCGTCTACTACGGTGGGTGAGGTTCCGGTTGCTGTTGTCCCTGTTCCCAGCGCGGTAAGTCCACCCATGGCATCGATGTTTTCCGGGGGCGGATTTGGCCTAGTCAACCCACCTCTTGGAGGATTGGACGTACCGGATATCGTTCAAACGACCACTCCAGCCGGGGCGACCATGCCAGTCATTCCAACACAAATGCTTGCGCACAGCAAAGACGACAAGGGAGATGCGACGAACCCATACGCGCAGTTTTTCACCTCGATGAATAGCAAACTGAACGTCTGGTCCGACGGAGGCGATGTCGCGACGCCGAACCCGGATCCTCTCAATATCATTGATTTTCTTCCCGGGGATGATTTATACGCGTTTGATGAAGATGCACATGGGAACGTCAATTACGCGCAAGCGGTTCCGGTCATCAACAACGAACAGGATGAGTTCACGGAGATGGCAAAAATTTCCATCCCGAAGAAGTCTCTTGGCATTGTCTTGGGTGAAGATTCTGCGAACACTAGAGTTGTGGCGAGAATGTCCGATTGTTACATTTCCGTCGCGGTCGATCCGAGTCCAAACGCCGAAGAAGCTACGATTTGCATGCTCGGTAAAACGGAAGACGCGGTTGAAAATGCAAAAGATGCTCTCGAAGCGCTCGCCTTGGGCGCAGAAAGTCATCCGCTGTAAAGAGAGATGCGATTGAAGAAGAAAAAGGAAGAAGAAGATTTATCCTTATCATTTTTTATTATCATCAATAAAACAAATAGCGAAAAGCAGTCAAATAAAGTCAACGCAAGTTAGAAAATTGTAGTTGTATAACATCATCAATATTATTTTTAACACACATTCATCTCACGTCCATCAACTCTATGTCAAACAGCAGCGTCTTATCGATCATCCCTTGATTTTCCAAGACAAACCCGAGCGCCCGCTCCCCCGAAAAATTGTTCGGCTTTGGTTTCATCTTCTTCCAATTCTTATTCTCGGGATAGGCCAACCCAGAATTCGGCGGTACGATTATCCTTCGTATCGCCCCGACTTTCATCCCAACGATCGCCTCTCGAAACGCCGGCAATACGTCCAAATCGTCCGCTCGAAACCGGAAAAAATCTTTATCCTCGTTGAACGCGCCCCCCTTCGGGCCGTTTCTCGCTTCAAACGGACGCCCGTAATACCCCAACGTGTACCCATCCCAATCAACCACGGCTATCTTCGTGTTATCGTTGTATTCTTTCCCTTCTTTCGCGCCCGGTCGCACGTCTTTATACTGCAAACCAGACGCGGTCCGCGTAAAATCTGAGTATAAAACTTCCGACTTGCCGTAATCTTTGTCTTTGATGCCTTCCATGAACGTCTTGTTCCCGAACGGCTCCGACGAAGAAGAAGAAGAAGACGAAGAAGGTGGCGTCACCACGATCGTCTCCGCCACTTCCGACGCTTGCTCCTCCGCTTCCAGCGCGCGCGCCGCGTCGCTCGTCAAAGACATCGCCGCGACGGACGCGAACAGAACCGACGAACTCGTCGCCAGAAACATTTCTCTTCTTCTTCTTTTTCCGTCCCCAAAGTTCGTCGTCGTCTGTTGGTCGTCGTTCTGTTGTCGTTGTTGAGCGGCAAAAAAAGCTGCCTTCTTCCCCGCGCGAACGTCGTCTATCTTGACGACGACGCTCTTCTTCTCGCGGCAGAGCGGCGCGCAACAAAGCGTCACGCCGCGCATTATTCCTTTTGTGCGCGAGAGTTTATCGCGCGAAAGTTTATCCTTTTTTTCAACTGTTCTTCTCTCTCCAATTTTTTTTATCATCGTTTTTTCCAATTCTACACCACATAAACTCCCCCTTTATCAGAGAGCATCGCACGTCGTCATGGAGAAGACGGAAGACGAAGAAGCGACGACGTTGCGGACTTTGTCTTCTTCGTCGTCGTCCTCGTCTTCAAAGTCTTCTTCGAGCGACGAGAGCAGCAGGTCGCGGGTGGTGGTGAGCACGTTTAAGAGATTCCTCAAACTCCCGCTGAGAGAAAAACTGGAAACCGTCAAGGAACGAGCGAGCGAGGAGATGAATAAAAGGAAAGAGAGCATGAATAAGATGCAGCGGAGAAGAAAGAAGAAGAACGAAGAGGAGCGCGGCGCGTATCCAGAGTTGCCGAAGGTGATTCGGGTCGAGAAGGACGCGCCAAATTCGTCGTCGTTCCCTGAAATCTGGAGAGCGAGGAGAGAAAACTTGGAAAATTGCTTGAGAAGAGACTTCGTGGCGAGAGAAAAGTTGCGAGAAATCGTCGCCGATGGGTTCGTTCCGGATCAACCGGCGTCGGTGAGATACGACGTGTGGTCGTATTTGTTGCGAGTGGTGCCCGAGGAGAAGAAAGAGCGAGAATTGGAGCGAAGGAAGAAACGCGAGACGTACGAGCAGTTCGCCGAGGAGCTGGCGAGTTGCGTGAGAACGCCGGACGTGAGCTTGGAGTTGACGTATAAATACGAGAACTTGAAGTCGCCGACAAAGTCGAGAGCGACGAGAGTGGCGGTAGAATTGAAGGTGAAGAGAGTGAAAGAGGAGGATAAGGAAATACTGGAGCAAATTGAGCGGGATGTGGAACGATTACACCCTTCGTTGCATTTTTTCAACGACGAAATCGAGTCTATACCGAAACGCAAAGACATGACGGAAGCCTTGTTTGTCTTTGCGAAACTGAATCCAGGTTTGTGCTACGTCCAAGGCATGCACGAACTGCTCGCGCCTTTATATTTTGTTTGCTTTAACCACCCGGATAAAAATGGCGTCGCGAAAGACGCCAAATCGGATTCGTTTTGGATGTTCGTCGAGTTGATTTCAGAGTTGAGAGACGCGTATTGCAAGGAGTTGGATAAAACGGACCAAGGAATCAATCATTTACTCTCCGAACACGATAGTTTGTTAAGAAAACGGTGTCCAGCGATTGCCACGAAACTTATCGACGAGTTGAACGTGAAACCTCAATTTTACGCGTTTCGATGGTGCGTGTTAATGTTCGCCGGCGAGTTTGATTTCCCCTCCGTCCTTCGAACGTTCGACTTCCTCGTTTCCTGGCCCAGAGGTAAAAGAGATGCACTCTTGCGTTTGTGTTCCGCCATGGTCTGTAACGTAGAAAAAGAGTTGTTGGACGAGAACTGCGACTTTGCCGTCGCCATGCGTACGTTGCAAAACTACCCCGCGTGCGACGTGAATCGCATAATAAAAATAGCCTGCGGTTTCCCGTATTTAGCTTGTTAGTTTAGAGAGAATTGGTATGATGATAGTTATAGTTATAAACGAGCAGCAGCTGCCGATCTTTTACACGCAGCGCGATTCTCTGCGTACAAAATCTTTTCAATGCTGAATTTTTATTTGTGTTACACGAGCGCTATATGTTACGATTGATGTTTTTCTAAATCTCAAATCCTTTTTACACCGCCGACCGCGCTTCTCTCCTCGTCGCGTCGTGCAAAATATCCACATCCACGCTATCCTCCGGCGGTTGAACGTACCTCACCACGCTTCCTCTCACGAAGCAATCTCTGACCGATTTCATGTGCGGATACTTTTCCTCGTCCACGACGGAAACGGATTCGAGTTTAATGTTGAGGTACTGATCGACGGAGACTAACGTGCCGCGAATTTCGAGGTCGTTTTTCAACTCGACCGTGATTTGTTTCCCGACTAACGTTTTGAAGAACGAGTAGAATAACATATTTTTATTGGGCAGCAGCAGCAGCGGTTCTATTTATTATATATCGAGTCGTCGTTCGTCGTCTTCAACCTCTCTCTCTCTGCTCTCTGCTTTTGCGTCGTCAGTCGTTTCGATTCTCCAAAAGAAAGCACTTTTCCGAGTTTTCCTATATTTAGGGTTTAGGGTTTAGGGTTTTACCGAGAAAAAAAAAGGGGTACAAAACAGTTGTAAACTTTCCCCCCACACCATATCTATTAAAACTTTTACGACTGTTATGTTGGCGCGATTGAAAGCGACCATCGTCCCACCGGCGCCGGAGTACGTGCCAAAGAACAATCCTTTCAGCGACAACGTCGCGAATGATGATGAGAAAAAAGCGAGCAATGCTAAAGGCTTAGAGCTTTCGTTAGTCGTCGCTCCTTCTTCTTTTTCATCGGACGTGCCGAAATTGACGTCCGACTACGTATCCGTCGCGCTGGATATGGCGGTCGCCGCGCCGAAAGATTCCGACGAGAGAGAAGATTCGGAGCGAATTTTGAGTGATGTCGACGACGACGCTCAGCACCACGGAAGATTACATTCAATCGCGAGTTCAATCAGGAGAAGACTCGTGTGGAGCATTGCGAAAATCGACGCGAAAACGGCAACACTGCGACCGATATTGCTCAAAGGCGCGAAAAAAATCGTATCGACGATTGGTCGAGAATTCGCGCGCCAGTTCCCACCGATCGAGACGTACGTGATGGAAAACGTGCTGATGCGCAGAGCGATGGAACAGGAAGAGGAACACGCGATATTGAATCCAGAAGCGAGACGGATGTTTGAGGAGAGTTTGAAGTTGACCCCGGGCGCAGCCGGCGGCGAAAAGAGAGACGAGAAGGAGAACGCGGCGGCGCGGAAGGACGCCGAGGAGGATAGCGAAGAGATGATTTTGGAAGCGCCGGCAGTTGTGGTGACGAGCAGGAAAAAAGTGAGGAATAAGAGGAGTTGGTTGAGAGAAAGCGTGGCGATGGAGGAAGAAGCGTCGACGTCTGGTTCTACTCTTTCTTCTTCTCCTTCGCAGCCGCGCGACAAAATCGACGCGGATATCGAGCCGCCGGCGACGCCGCCTCAAAAGGAAGAGGAAGTTATTCAATTACCGCCTCAGAAAGAGCTCGCGGCGATCACGAAAGCAAAGTTAAGGTTGCGAGAAGAAGAAGAAAAAGCCAAACGAAACGCACTTTTGAATAGTCAACATAGCAATAGCAAGCCACTGAACTTTGCGCCCGGATGGAAGAAAGACGTGGAGGTGGGCGATGGGACGAACGCGGCGGTTATATTAGCAGCGAGTAAAAGCGACGTGAAGAGTCGAAAAATACGACAGCCGGCGCCGATGAAACAAAGCAATAGAAAGATGACCGATATGTTTGGCGGTAGTTCGAGTAGTGGTAATACTATTTCGACGATGAAAGGCACGCCTTCGCCACCAGGAAAATCGAAAAAGACGAAGAGTAGGGGGAGCGCTAAGAAGAAAGTTTCTCCGCCAAAAAGCGCGAAGAAACGTCGGCAGTTCGAGGAAAGACGCCTGGCGGCGTTATTTGATGAAGAGAAAGAAAACAAATCTAGATTAGAGTACAATTACTACTGCTCAGCTGGCGATACGGACATCTACGTCGAAGCGGTGGTGAAACCAATCAAAGGCAAAGCGTTGTAAAATCGAATTTATTTATACACACACGCACGCACGCAGATGATGCATGCATTGCTTTCTTTCACTCACTAACGTTCGATGTTTTCTTGTCGCCTAATACATAAAGAACTACCACCTCTACATTGACATATAAAATACTAATCCCTTCTACCCGGCGTAGATAAGTGCCACTCGTCCAAAGGCGAGGCCGACAGTCTTTGCACTCGCTTTCTTTGCCAGACTACCCATACCAACGCGACCACCGGCGATAACAAAACAAACGTGTGGTAATGTCCGTCGTCCAAGTGACACTTCCCACCGGCTGCTACGCAAACGTCCCTTTCTTGTTTCGTGGAGCACGTGATAATTGAGGAAGAAGCGCCGACGCACCGTTTCTCGGAAACGAAATCGACGAAAAATAACACAAACGTCTCGGCGATTTTCGATCCGAGGTTGGACATCGTGTTCAAAAGTGTCATGTACGTACCACCGATGCTCTCGTCGGAAACCTTAGAAAAGAAGGACATGACTCCCACAAACTGCACCGTCGATAACGCGCTCGAGACGCACATCCACGCTAAAACCAATCCGGAGAAGAACACATTTGAGGACGCTTTTTCGTAATTTAACGCCGCGTCATCGCTCGCTAAAACTTTCGTCCACGCGACAACCACCACGCTCGCAAACGCGCACGCGATTCCTCTGTACACGAACGTATTCAAAACCACTCTCAACGGTTTCGCCCCAGCCGTCCATTTCGCCGATAACATGGGCATCATTATGTTCAACGGCGCGATCGCGGCATTCATGCTCGCCAAGAACGTCTTCGGCACGCCCTTCTCCAACAGTTTCAATTGCGTTAAACTCTCCGCCGGGGAGAACGCCACGTGTCGTGTCAACAAAATCAACGCCAGTGATTGCACGTTTCGTAACGACATCACTTTCACGCCTTGTCTGTACGTCTCTCTGACCCCAACGATTTCCTCCATTCTTCCCATATCTTCCCGCTTCAAAAACACCGCCAACGAACTCAACAAGAACATCGCGGCCCAAAACATCACGAACTCTTTCAACTCGCAATAACCTCTCGCGTTCAAAACTAAAAAACCAGTGAAACTGGCAAAAAAGCCGAGCGTCTGCCCGACCGCGTTGCACGTGCTCGCTAACCCGACGTTTTCTCTCTTCAACATCGTAATCGCCCACCCGTCCACCGCGACGTCCTGCGAAGCGAGTAAAAAGTAAATGCTGAAAAACGTCATCGCCAACGGTTTCGCGTCGCCATACTTCGCGCCAGACTCAATCATCTGCTCCAAGTTCCCGCTCAAAAAGAACAGCGCGACGCCGACGATCAGTTGCAACGGAATCAACCACGTTCTCCGTTGCCCAATTTTTTTCACGTACAACGCGTCGATCATCGGCGCCCACAAAATCTTCAACGAAAACGGCCACGAGGCGAGCGAAAACACGCCTTGGTCCGCAAAACTCGCCCCTTTCTCGGTCAGAGAGAATGCCACGGTAGAAGAAAGTCCCATCGGAACGCCTTGCAGCGTGTACAAGAGTAAGAGTAAACAGATGTTTAACTTGTCGCCGGACAAGTCCAATTGTCGTTTCTGAGATTGATTTTGCGCGTTAATGTCTTTCCTCTTATTACTCTTCGTCGTACCGCGCGCATTCGCCGGCGACGAGTGCGAGGATTGTCTGGATATGAGCTGCTCGGAGGATTGCGAGTTTGCCAGAAGCCGCTGGCTCCGGCGTTGCGTGCCGCCAGACATAGTTTTTTTTCGAGAAGAGAGAGAAGAGATTCCCCTAGTAAAAATGAAGAAAATACACACACATATTTCGTCGATGATCACATCTACTCACAATATGTACCAATCAGGTGCCGCTTGGAACGTGCGATGCAGCGTGTATGTGTTACACGCGACATGCTGATTGTTTTCCGCGCATTTTTGTCGATTTAAACATTTACAATTATATATATTATATTACACGTACATGCTCAACTCTTCCTCTAAGTTGAAACACCTCGTCTCGGCGGTCGCAGCAGCCGCCCTGGCCTCGTTCGCCAACTCGAGCGCTTTGAGTTTCATCTTCTCTTCGTTTATCAGAGCTTGCTTTAACTGAGAGTTTTCCTCGAGGAGTTTCGCGTTGCGCTCGCGGAGGACGAACGCGTCGAGGTGTTCGGACGACGTTTCTATTATTTTGTTGTTGTTGTTCTCGTTGTTGTTAGTGTTGGTGGATTTGTTTTGCGACGATTTGTTCTTTATCGATAACGTTTGCGTGCCTTTGACTAACGCCGGGGAGAATGGAATGAGCGGCGGCGGTTGATTTTGTCCGTCGTATTCGTCGTGGCGGTAATCCTCGTCTAATCCGTTGAACGCGTCTCGCTGGCGAACCAAGGCTTCAATTTTAGCATTCGCGGCTTCCAATTTCCATCTGTACGCGTCTAATTCCGCTTGCACGACCGTCAAATCCGCTCGCGCGTTCGCGTACTTCTCTCTGAGCGTTTCTAAATCTAACTTACTCCCGTTTAACTCTTGCTCCAACTCCCTCTTCTCTCCTTCCAACTCTCGCAATCTTCTCCCGTCTCGCTCGCCGTCCCGTCGCAAACTTTCGTTTTCTCTCTCCGCGCGTCTATACTCCGACGTCTGCGCGTCGTACGCGTCCGACAACTCCCTCTGTCTTTCCAAAACTTCCTCTCTTTCCCTCTCCAAAACGCTCATTCTCTCCGATGCCATCGCGAACCGTTCCGCGATTCGATCCGCGTTCAGCTTATGCTCCGAACACGCCTCCTTCAACTCTTCGTTTTTCTCGGACAACCGCGCGTTTCGTTCACCCAGCGCGCGCAAAACAGCTTCCAGAGACTTCACGCGCGAAAAGGAACACACGGAGGGGTCATTTTCTTCCTTCTCGCGATGACGAAGAAGCGCGGGGCGGTTGAAAAGTTCAGCGCTGTCGCTCTCGTAAAACAGCGCTTTCTTCTTCTCTTCTTCTTCTCTTCCCCCAACTCGAAACGCATCTCTCGCTGTTTGGAATGAAGTCTCTTCTTCTTCGTTTTTTGCATTTCTTCTCTCGTCGGAAGAAGAAAACAACGACACCATCGCGTTGACGTCGCTCATATGTGTCTTTACTCTCTTTACTCTCTCTCTCTCTCTCGCCGCGCGCGCGCGCGCAAAAGTGGTGCGTCTTGCTTACAAATTTCAAAATTTTTCCCCAACCCCTACTTGAAACCCTAAACACTTTGAGTCACCAAAAATTCTCTCTTTTCAAAAAATCTCCGCGCGCCATACTCGCACGCGCACACGCCTCACACGCGCTTTAAAGAAGGGTTCAAAATCTGCACCACCAAATACCGACAATATGGCTTCTCTTTTTTCTTCCGCGTCGTCGTCGTCGTCGTCCCGTTGTCTTTCCGCCGCCGCCCGGGGGTATTCTTTCTTCGGAATCAGATGTCAAAGAAAAAGGGTCGTCGAAGAACGTCAAAGACGGCGCCGCTGCTCTCGCTCTTCCTCTTCTTTTCCGGTCGCTGCCGCCGCCGTGGACAGAAAAGAAGAAGCGTCTCTGCGCGAAGAAGACATCACTCCGGGCAAAAACAAAACGCAGCACACGGTGGTGATGAAATTCGGCGGGTCCTCCGTCGCGGACGCGGAACGGATGCGAGAAGTGGCCAACATCGTGCTCTCGTTTCCGGAGGAGATGCCGGTTTTAGTATTGAGCGCGATGGGGAAGTCGACGAATAATTTATTACTCTGCGGCGAAGAGTCTCTGAAGTGCGACAACGCCGAAGACGTGAGCTTGATGAAGCCTTTGTTGTTCGTGAAGACGCTACACGCGGAGACGATGGACGCGTTGGATGTGGATAAAGAGACGCGGCGAGAGGTGAACGAATTGTTGAAGAAGCTGGAGCAAGTGTGCATGGGCGTGTGTTTGATGCAAGAGGTGACGCCGAGGACGAGAGCGATGCTGGTGTCGTTCGGGGAGCGAATGAGTACGAGAATTTTTGCGAGTTATTTGAGGAGCAGAGGGGTGAACGCGAAACAGTACGACGCGTTTGAGATTGGGATGGTGACCAGCGACGACGACATCGAAAACGGGAGAGTGTTGCCGGAAAGTTACGAGAATTTGAAGAAGAGCTTGACGTTACCGGAAGGAGCGAAACCGCAAATTTCCGTCGTGACTGGATTTTTAGGGAAAGGTGAAAACAGCGGTGCGATATCGACGTTAGGGAGAGGCGGGTCGGATTTGACCGCGACGGTGATTGGCGCGGCGTTAGCGTTGGAGGAGGTGCAGGTGTGGAAAGACGTCGACGGCGTTTTAAGCGCGGATCCGAGAGAGATTGAGAATACGATTCCTATGCCGTTTTTGAGTTTCGACGAGGCGCAAGAGTTGGCTTATTTTGGCGCGCAAGTTTTACATCCGCAGGCCATGAGGCCGGCGATGGACGACGGAAGTTTACGCGTGCGAGTGAAGAATTCGTACAACATTCGAGCGCCGGGTACGGTCATCGGCCACATCGATTACAACAGCAGAGACGGGAAGAGCGGCGACGAAGCCGAACGGATGGAAGATTGGTTGTTAACCTCCATCGTGCGTAAGAAGAACGTGACGATGTTGGATATTGTCTCCACGCGAATGCTCGGTCAGTATGGGTTTCTCGCGAAAGTTTTTGCGGTGTTACAAAACAACGGCATTTCCGTGGACGTCGTCGCGACGTCGGAAATTTCTGTCTCGCTGACGTTGGACCCGGCGAAAATTTGGAGCAGAGATTTAGCGCAGGAAGAGTTGGAGAAGGTCCAGCGAGAGTTGGAGGACGTCGGCACGGCACGAGTCGCGGTTTCAAACGGCCACTCGATCATTTCCTTAATCGGAAACTTGGATAGAAATAACGAGATTATGGAAAGAGCGTTCAAGGCGTTGAAAGAGGCGAAGGTGAGCGTAAAGATGGTCTCGCAAGGCGCGTCCAAGTGTAACATTTCGCTCTTGGTAGACGATTCAGAAGGACAAAAAGCGGCGAGCGCTATTCACGAAGAGTTTTTCGGTCGCGTCGGGTTCGGGAAGAAGGAACATGTGCCCGGTATGTAATAACATTTTAAAAAGCGAGTAAAATATATAACGACACGTTTGCGACACTTTTTGTTTGCTCGCGCTATATATAATCTTTTAAAAAATTCGCCGCGCTCGCGCTTAGAAAACTAAACGGTTTACTTATTTATCACTTCTTTTTTGTGTTGCTTTCTTTCAAAGTTACGATTCTGTTCAAGACCGGGTGCGCTTTCGTCGAATCGAAATCGAACGTGAAGAAACCGAGTCTTTGTAATTCGACGCGAACGGAGTACGGCTGATCGGCGTGGTTTTCAATCAACATCGGCTCGACCAAAGCGTTTTTATGCACGACCAAGGAGTCGGGGTTGAGTTGCTTCAACCACGGGTGCTTGAGTTCGAGTTCTTTGAGCGATTTCTTTTGGTTCGATGCGTCTTCCTCCTCCTCTTCTTCTTCTTCTTCTTCCGCTGCCTCCGCCGACGCCGCGGCGGCTTCTACGATGACCTCGCCGCCTTCGCCTTCTTCCACCACCTTCCCGGGAACAGGAACCGAGAATAACGTGTCGTACACTCTCACCTCGGCCGTTTTGAACTCGGTATTCGCCCAGTGCAATTTCCCTTTCGGCGGCTTGTTCGCGCGACTTTCCATATCGATTTCGCACTGAACGCTTTCGATGACGCCGGTTTCCGGGTTTTTCGTGATTCCCGTGCACGTGATGTCGTACGCAAACAACAAACGCACTTTCTTGTTCACTGATAAACCAAAGAAGGACGGATCGTCCACCTCTCGGAAATCGTTGCGATCGATGAACACCGTCTCGGTCAGTTGAATCTTTCGCATGCCTCTTTCTTCCATGAACGACGGATGGAACGGCGCATCCATCAACAACTCCTCCGCCCGGTCTTTCGGATAGTTCACAATCTCCACTTTCAACGGATCTAAAACCGCGAAGAAACGATTGCTGTCCATGGAAAGTTCCGCTCGGATTTCGTTTTCTAATCGTCCCAACGGTTGAACGTTTTCGTTCCTCGTCACGCCCATTTTCGCGCAAAATTTATTCACCGAGGTTGGCGTGTATCCGCGTCTGCGCATGCCGTTGATGGTCAACATTCTCGGATCGTCCCATCCGTTCACCAAACCTTGCGTGACTAAAAGATTTAATTTTCGTTTACTCATCACGTTGTACGTGATGTTGCACCGGCTAAACTCCCACGTGGACGGTTTATACACGTCCAATTTATCTAACAACCAATAGTACGGCCCATTCGGTGCTTGTCTCGTTTCAAACTCTAACGTACACAACGAGTGCGTGATGTTTTCCAACGAGTCGACGATGTTGTGCGTGTAATCGTACGTCGGGTAAATGCACCATTTCGATCCTGTTCTCGGATGTTCCGCTTTCTTTATTCTGTAAGCGGCTAAATCCCACATAGAGGTGATATCCGATCGCAAATCGCCTTTCATGCGCAAAATACACTCGCCTTCTTCGCACTGCCCACTTTTCATCTTCTCGAACAACTCCAAGTTCTCCTCTACCGATCTCTCTCGGTACGGCGACGCCGCGCCTTCCGGTAACGCAACGTCGTACCTATTCTCCACTCCACTCTTAGCGCAGGACTCTTGAAACTCTCTCAACAAACTCCTACTTTTCGCCGTCTCTTCTTTCGTTTGATGACACACGTACGCCCCTCCATTCTTGATCAACCGAATCGCCAACTCGTACAACGTGTCGAAGTAATCGCTCGAATACGTAATCTTCGTCGGCTCGTGCCCCAACCATTTACACGAATCCTTAATCGAATCGATGTACTCTTGCTTCTCCGCGGCTGGATTCGTGTCATCAAATCTCAAATACGTCTCCCCTTCGTTCATCTTCGCCACGCCAAAGTCAAAATACATCGCCTTGGCGTGCCCGATGTGCAAATACCCGTTCGGCTCCGGCGGAAACCGCGTTCGATACTTCCCGCCCGTATTCTCCAGATGTTTCTTCATGTTCTCCTCCGTGTTCTTCGCGTAGTTCGGTAACTTCGCGTCGATCTCTTTCTTCTTCGCGAGTAAGTCCCCGGGTTTGTTCAGGATGAACTTCACCGCCTCTTCGCACGCGTCTTTGTGTAGTTGTTGTTGCTCCTCCTCTTTCTTGTTGGTGTTGTTGTTCTTCTTCCCCGCTGCTGCTCCTGCTCCTGCCGCCGGCTTCTTCTTCCCGTCCTCTCCTCCTCCTCCTCCTCCTCCTTTATCTCGCTTCACCATCTCCACCGAACTCTCCATGCACGTCTTGTACGCCTTCTCAAACAGCGGCAACGCTTTATCGTAATCTTTCATCTCTAAAGCTTTCACGCCTTCTTCGAGCAAACGAATGCCTTCTTCGTCTGGTTTCTTCTTCGACGCGACGTCGGCTTTTTTGTGCATCTTCACCGTCGCGCCTTTCGACGCTTTCACCGCCACCGGCTGCGGTTGTTGATTTTCTTCGCTCATTTTTATGTAAGCGCGTATGTATATCTATTATCACCGCGCAAAAAAGAACGCTCTCTCCCTAAATTTGGACCTTTTAACGGCGAGTGAGCCGCCGCGGAGAGCTGCTCTCGCGCTCGCGTTGTTTTACGCGCTGGGGGCCCTTCTCCGTGCGTCGTGCGCTTTTTTTAGTGGAGAAAAATCTCTCTCTCGGACCCTTTTTTTCTCGGGAAAATTCACCAAAACGTCACTCTTCCAAAAGAGCGAAAGAAGGCTTTGAAAGAGGACGAGAGAGAGAGAGAGACAGAAAATAGAATCGCACCTTTAGAACGACAACAACAACAATATCATTGTCAAAATGTCATCGGTGGACCACGGCCGCGAACCGTGCCCGCACAGAATCCTGGACGACCTCGGCGGAGCCTTCGCGATGGGCGCCGTAGGCGGAGGGGTCGTGCATTTATGCAAAGGCGCGTACAACAGCCCTCGAGGGTATATCATACAAGGCGGGATCGAAGCCATACGGCGGGAAGCGCCGAGGATTGGCGGGTCGTTTGCCGTTTGGGGCGGGTTGTTTTCTATGTTTGATTGCGCGCTAGTCGCGGTGAGGAGAAAAGAAGACCCGTGGAATCCGATCGCCAGCGGGGCTTTGACCGGGGGCGTGTTGCAGCTGAGGTACGGTTTACCGTCGGCGGCGAGGTCGGCGGCGTTTGGCGGGTTTTTACTCGCGCTGATTGAAGGGGTGTCGATTGCGCTGACGAGGTTAACGGCGCCGCCGCCGCCGATGCCGGAAGAGATGGCGATGGCGCCGATTGGAGGCGGCGGCGGCGGAGGCGAAGGGGTGGCCGCCGCGGACGGCGCGGTCGCGGGGCCGCCTAAAGAAGAAAGCGGGGGTATTTGGAGTAACATTTTCGGTGGTGGTAGAGAAGAGGAGAAGAACGATGGGGTACCGGCGATGCCAAAGTTTAAGGAGGAGTTGGAGTGATGGTCACCGCCGCAGATAAAAACATATGTAGAAAGAACCGTAGAACTATTAGAAACCAATTGATCGTTTTTGTATTATCAACACACACGTAATACTTTGTAGCAGAGAAAACCAATGTATGCATGTATTCGTAGATACGCTTGCGTTTGTTTGTTTACAAATTCGTTTTTACATGCTAATGCGTGCGCTATCGTGCTAGGTTTTGTTAATACTACATGCGCCGATTCGACACCAAGGCGTTCGCGTACGCGAAGCCGTTTGCGCCGAGCGTGACCACCATTCGCGGCTCGCCGACGATGCGGGCGTTACCGGAAAACGCAATTTTCTCTCGTTTCCCTCGACTAGATTCGTACAATTCTAAATCTTCCAGCTCTGAACCGGTCGATTCTAAGCTCATGCGAGCGAGCGCTGACGCCAAGCCTTCCCGCGCGTTGAAGGATTCGATGTCGATACTTTGAGTTTCCACGACGACTTTGTGTTGGCGAGAAGGCGACGCGTCGGCGTCGCTTCCGGCGAACGTGTGAAAGATGGGTACGTTACGACAGGACGGACACCCTGATCCGGGATACTGTCGCACGTACGCGAGTAAACATCTCTCACATATCGTGCTCGAGCAACACGGCATGTCATTCAGGAGATTTGGTTTTCCTAATTCGACTTCGTTCTCTAAACACAAAGCGCACGCCCTCTCTTCTTTGTTTATACGATTCTCTTTGCCGAAATCGTTCGCAGCAGAGTCTTTGATATCATCAACTGGCAAGTCGTCCAAGAGAGATTTAGTGGAAGGAAACGCCGACGCCGCTCGACCATTCTTTGATATTGATGGCGTTACAATCGTCTCTTCCTGAGGTACGAGCGGTACGCGAAGTCTTTGCAACACAGCGCGCGGCGTCGGATTCGATTTACTCGCTTTCTCGTCCACCTCTCTGCTCAAAATGAACGCCGAGAAAACGTTTACTTCGTCGTTGTCGTCGGTGATATGAATTGAGTCCAGTTCCCTTCCTTGAGAGTTACCAACTATTGCCGTCCGTAAACTCTGCTCGAGGATGCTTAAATTCGCTTTCGAGACCGTCTTTGTTCTTCGCGTGGCTGGATCTGCAAACGCTCTCACGACAGCTTCTCCGCTTGGAAAATAGATCAAGAGCACGCCTTTCCCACGAAATGCTTTAATCGTACCGAATTCTCTCTGATACGTCTCATCGCTCATCGCTTTATTTCTTTCCATTTTCCTCGCTTTGCTTACTTTCGAAGACGTCTTCCCCCACGACTTTGTAGCCGCGTCCTCGTCAAACGTCACCGGCGTAAACACCTCCGTCTCTTTCGTAACTGGATCGTACGAAATCGTCGTCCTTCCGCTCGTCGCTCTCACTTCTCCGTTCAACTCCGTAACTCGCTCAAAAAAAATGTCAAAATATCTCGTTTCTTCGTCATACGATAGCAAAGATTTCTCCTTGACTCGAATCGTCGGACTCAAGAACCCTTCTACCACCCTCTCTCGTTCATTCGCCAACGTTATGTGCGGTCCTAATCTCCACGACACCACCGGGTCGCACCCATTCTTCTTTCGAAACGGTACCCACGCCGCAAACGCGCTCTCGCACCCGACGACGTTCTCGTAACTTCTCTTCGTCGTCCGACAACTCGTCGCCGCGACGATAATCTGCCCAGCTTCAAACTCCTCGCACTGCACTTCAAACGACGCGCACTCCGGCGGCCAAAACGTCGGCAATCGCAACGACGTCAACTGTTTCCCCGAACGCGCGTCTAACACATCGATCGACGCTCTCTGGTACCCGGACCCGGATGCCCTCACGACGAAATTTTTCGTCGCTCGCACGCAATCGACGCCGAGTTTCATCTTTTCCTCGTCGTCGTCGTCGTCGTCGTCGTCGTCGTCGTCGTCGTCGTCTTCCTCCTCGTCTTCTTCTACTTCGGAACCGCGAAAAGAATCGAACGCGTTCAGCTTCTTCCGCCTCCTCGCGAACCACTCGCACTCTTCCTCATCGCGAGCAAAAAGCGCAACGGTGCCGTCGGAATATCCGACGACGACTTTCTTCTCCTCCAAAGCGTCGTCGTCGTCGTCGTCGCATAAACACAGCGCGGTGGACTCCACGACTCTCGCCGCGGCACCCAGCGATAACGGTTTCGTCAGTTCCCTCGGTGGTTCGAGTTTCCCGCGCGTTTTTAGAGCGAGCGGCGGCGAAGAAGAAGAAGAGGAAGAGCAGCCGCTCGACATTTTGAGATTCTCTTTTTTTTTCTTGCGTGTGTTTTGTAAAGTGAAGATCTTTATGCGCGCGATGATGATGAAGGCGACGATGACAAAAATATGCGATGTGACCCGTATGATGTTACAGAAAAAGCGAGCAGCTTACTTCTCGTCGTGCTGTTTCTGCTGCTGCTGCTGCTATTAGCGCTACTCCTTATTCGTGACGACGAGGACGACGACGCTGCCGCCAATAGAATCGGAAGAAAAATTTCTTCTTCTTCTTCTTCTTCTTCGTCGTCGTCGTCTCGTCTTTCCGTCCTCTTTTCTCTACGCTGCTGCCGCGCGTTGCGTTGCGTTTCGATTAATATAAATAATGACTGATTTTACCGTTTGATTCTTTCTGTTGTTCATTGTTCATCGTCGTTGTGTTCGTCCTCGTCGTCGTCATTTTCGGGATCCCTTCTCACGTAAAAGAACATGTAACCTTGACTGGCGATGGATTTGACCTCGTCGTCGTCGATGTCTCGGACGTGGTCGTCGTCGAATTGGCGCCAGCGGTTGTCACCGGCGAGATCGCGGGCTACGGCGGTGTAATGGCCGGCGTTCGCGGCGTGGCCGTGGTGCACGACGCACGCGGAGAGGTCGTAGGTGGAAGATTTGGAAGATCCCGCGTTGGTGGTTTCATCCTTCTCCTTTTGTTGCTTGTCTTCGTTTGCCGCCACGGAGGATTTGCGTTTGTTGCTGCCTTTTTTAACGGGTGACTTCCCTTTGCCGCGAGCCGGCTTTTCGACGACAACGACATCGTCATTGTCTTCTTCCTCGGCTTCTGGTTCCAAGAACGGTTCTAAACTTAAGTTTTCTAACGGGAACGCCACCGGCGCGATGATTTTCGCCCGTTGGCCCGACTTTCCTTTCCACATGAATCGTTTCAAGTGTAAAACCAAAACCTTTGGACAATCCCGATTCATAGACGTTCGTTTGGTCGCCGAAGTCACCGCTTGGCATCGCTCGCAGTAGTACCTGTTACCGCCTCCGTCGCCGCCTAAGGTCTCTTCCCTCGTGTGTGCCTCTAAGCACTGTTCGATTGTTGCCTCGCCGTTCGGACCGTTCCCATCGATTGGCGTCGAGTGGTCCCAATACGTGGAGTCGTCCACGTCATTTTGATTATTCCCGGTGTTTGGCAAGCCCAGCGCGTTCACGTTGACTAAAGGAGGACTGATCGCCCGCGTCATCGGTCTCGATACGCTCGGTAAAGGCAAACTTAAATCTAAGAATGGTTCTTTCATCGCGTTCGATTGTCCGCACTCGCTACATTTCACGTGCGAAATGGTCACGCCACCAAAGATTTTCCAAATCGGATCGTCCGACAAGTTCTCTGCGTCGGCAAAGTACGTGTGCGGCGTAGAAGGATCAAACTTCGGCGACTCGATAGAAGACATGTGAGTTTTTGCTTCAGCGACGAGCTTTTGCACGGCAGTCGGAATGCCACCGGCGCTGCGTTTTTTTTGCGCGGCGGTTCGAACCGGCGTCAACTTCCCCGGCGTTTTCAAATTTAACACGTCGTGCAACGACATCACGCGAGGCGCTTTTTCGTTTCCGGTTTCCGGAGGCGAAGGGTCATTCGTCACGCTCGGCGTGTTGCTTTCTCTCTTGATGTTGTTTGCGCCGTCTTCTGTTTTCACAACTTGTGTCGTTTGCGTCGATCGGTCGTTTTGAGCTTGAGCAGCCGAAGGGTTTTCTTTTTCGAGCTTGGACCGTTTCGCTTTGCACGGGCGACACGAGCATCCGTACTTGTGTTCGACTGCACCCCACCTGGAGACGATGACGAAACCTTTCAAGCCTGGGTCGATGACGCCATCTACCGTGTCCGGTGATCCGGCGTGCTTGTTGTTCGTTAAAAGACCTTCTTTGGTGTCCGCGGATCCGCTGCTCGCGTGCAAGAGCTGCTGCTGCTGCTGCTGCTGCTGTTGTTGTTGCTCCTGGTCCTGCAGCTGTCTAAGTCGCGCTTGCTCGTCCGCCTCGCGCTGAAACGGACTCGCGCTGCTGTTGTTTTTGTTCAAGAAACCGAGCGTAGGTGTGTCGTTGTTTCCGTCGTCCAATCCAGTGAGAAAGCTATCTGATCTTCCTACGACACCGCCACCACCTTTACCACCGAGGAAATCGCTCTCGTGACCACTACCGATGGCGAGTGCGTTCTTATGCGCAAACATAGTCGATCCTGCAACCATAGCACACGACGGACTACCTTCTTTACTTCCTAACGGTGAGGCTGTTAAACTCGCGTTCGCCTTTCTCGGTCGAAACGATCTCGCTTTCTTTGGGACTTTTCCAGGCAACACTTTATCGTCGTCGAATACGTCTCCGCCGTTCCTCCGCCTTCCCCCGAATTTCCCATCTCCATCAAAGTCGCTTTCTAACAGCGCGCTCTCCTCGTATTCTCTCTTAAGCCGTTCGTTCTCTTCTCGTTTCTTCATCATGCGTTCCCCGACCAATAATTCTTTCCGTAATCTTTCCAACGCGAACCTCGCAAACTCGTGCGCGTCTTGCTGCGCCGACCCGGCAAAAGCCGGCACGAATCGCCACACCGCCTTCAACAGTTCAGTCGGCGGAAACGCCTCGTATCCGCCGCATCTCAACGTTCTCGCTACTCTCCTAAACTCTTTTCCTAAACACGCACCATCTTTCGCCGCGCCTCTCGCCACGTCTGCCCGTCGTTCTCTCGTCATCGCCGGCGCTCGCGGGTTGAACGAAGCAATCTTCCTGCCCTGGTTCCCTCCCAGACCGCTCCCTCCGCCTCCGTTACCATCGAGTCTATCGCCGCTTCCGTGCGAACTCATCGTCGTCTTTCCTTTCGGAAACGTAAGAATCTCCTCGTGTTGATATCTTTGATTTTGCTGACGCGTCGAGGAAGACGTGGACGCTTTGTTATTCTCATTGTTCCCTCGCCTCGCTCGATTGCTGTTCCCGGCGTTGGCGCTATTCTTCTTCTTACCTCCGTTTGATCCTCGCCGTCGCGCGTCCTCGTCAAAGTCAGCCTCGTCAAAGTCAGCCTCGTTATCCTCGTCACCGTTCTCGTTGTTGTTATTATTCTTCTTCGTCGTCGTCGTCGTCGATGAAACCAATTTCAGCCGCTTCTCTGCTTGTCGTTGGTGTCGTCGTTGTTGGTACTTTTTCCTTTGCTCTGGCGTCAGGTGTTCCACCAACAGTCGTTCGCATTCGTCGCTCAGTAAATACGCTCGGAACGGTTCCAAAGCGCACAACGCCTGTTGCCGGTAACAACAAAAAAAAAAGAAAGAGAATGATATTTGAGCAAAGTCTTTTCGATGAAGCGCCGCGTTTTTGTGTCTTTCGAACGCGCGTGGACGTTCCTCCCGAGAAGAGAGAGAGAGAAGAAGAAGAAGAAGAAAAAACGCGGCGTGTCGCATCCATTTGAACCCCGCCGAGAGAGAGAAAAAAATGAAAAAAAAATGATTTTCCCGAGAGAGAGAGAGAGAGAGAGAAACGCGTACCTGCACGGTGGCGTTTAAATAACACGTGTTGCTGACGTTGTGTAAGCCGGAGGTGCGTCCGACTCCGACAATTTCGTCGTCGTCTTTGGGAGATGTGGTTGGAGGAAGAGCCACCACCGGGGGGTTCTGATTCGCGTCCTCCTCCATTTGGTGGTTTGTTGTTGTTCGGTGGTTATCTCTCGTGTCCCAAGAGCACAGAGTGAGGAGGGACGCGAGAGAAAATTTTTTTTTTTGGATTTCAACCCAACGGTGAGTCTGTGAGTGGCATTTCGAGACCGCGCGGCGGGCGTCGCGGTTTCAACACCTTTTTACGTACTTGGGGACACAACGAGTTAGGGAAAAAACCACACAACTGACACTCGCTCTTCTTTATTATCACACACACACACACACACACACAGAGAGAGAGAGAGAAAGAAAGAGAAAGAGAAACGCAGAAATGGAAGCACCGGAAGCGACGGAACTCTTAGGCGCGTACTCCACCGAGCAACTCGCGAACTATCTCTCCTACAACAACTTTGAAAGCGTCGCGAAGGTGGTGGAACAATTACAACTCGACGGACAATCCTTGAGAAATTGTTGCCTCAAGGAGAAAGCGCAGACGGAGAACGAGGTGTCCGTGTGCGAGTTGTTCGGGATTGAGGCGACAGAGGCGGCGAGGATGTACGAGGAGTTGGTGAAAGATTTCGCGGACGTGCCGTACGACGCGGCGAATCCTCCGGATCTGCCGGTCGCGTTGGGGGTGCCCATTGGTGGTGGTGGTGGTGGTGGGGAGCGAGGCGCGCGAGGCGGGGAAACGGTCGGCGGCGCTTTAATGCGAGAAACTCCTCCAGATGGTTTCAGAAATCCTAGGTACCCGTCGTGGTACGATCACTCGCCGACGAACGATCGATGGCGCCACGGATTTAGCAGAGATTATTATTTCCCGCCCGCAGAGGAAGACGAACGCGAGCGACAACTGAGAGAACGAGAGAGTAAAGTGGAAGAGCGAGAGAAGCGAATGGAGGAGATAGAGGCGCGATTGAAAAAGTTGGAGGAGGAGAAGACCAGTGCGGTGGATAGCGTGACAGCTCCTTCAGCTTGATCCTTCTCGACGACGATGACGATGATTATGTAAAATATTTACTATTGTAAAAACAAAAGCGAACAACAACCGAACGAACGAACTAACGACCGGGTAACGACCAGAGACCAATCTCTTATTTTTTTTCTACTTTTGGTTCTTATTAAAACGCTGTTTATTTATTTATGTATATCCCCTCCCTCTGTTAATTACGTGTGTGCATGAACAACTGATTACCAGCCGATGTGTCTGTAGTTCTCACCCGCGTAGACAGAGTCGGCGCCAAGCTCCTCCTCGATTCTCAACAATTGGTTCATCTTGGACAAACGCTCCGATCGGCACGGCGCACCAGTCTTGATTTGGCCAGTCGCCAAACCAACCGCCAAGTCCGCGATGAAAGAATCTTCAGTCTCGCCAGATCTGTGCGAAGCCATGACCCCCCATCCAGCTTTCTTGGACATGCCGACCGCTTCGATGGATTCAGAAATGGTACCGATTTGGTTGATCTTCAACAAAAGCGCGTTGCACCACTTGCCATCAATCGCCGCTTGGACTCTCTTCGGGTTCGTGACCAACAAATCGTCACCGACAATTTGGCACTTGCCGCCAGCAGTCAACAACGCCGTGTTCTCCGAATCATCTTGGTCGAACGGATCTTCGATGGAAACCATCGGGTACTCTGTGCAAAATTCGTTGTATAAGTCAATCATTTCCTTGCCGGTTTTCTTCAAAGAACCGTCGTTGTTCTCCGTCTTGAAGTCCAAGTCGTACATGCCGTCCTTGGTCAAGAACTCAGAGGCCGCGACGTCCATACCAATCTTCACCTTACCGGTGTAGCCAGCCTTTTCGATGGCCTCGACAACCAAGTCCAAACCTTCCTTGTTGTCTTGAATATTCGGCGCGAAGCCACCTTCGTCACCGACGTTGCATGCGTCTTGGCCGTACTTCTTCTTAATGACAGATTTCAAGTTGTGGTAAACTTCCGAACCCATTTGCATGGCTTCCTTGAAAGACGTCGCGCCAACCGGCAAGATCATAAATTCTTGCATGGCCAACTTGTTCCCGGCGTGGGAACCGCCGTTGATGATGTTGAACGCCGGAACCGGCAAGACCAACTTGCTGTTGCCCGCCAATTCAGAGATGTGCTTGTACAAAGGAATACCCTTTTCGCCGGCACCAGCCTTGGCCAACGCCGTGGAGACGGCCAAGATGGCGTTCGCTCCCAACTTACCCTTGTTGTCGGTACCGTCCAACTCTTTGCACATGAATTCGTCGAGCGCTTTTTGCTCTCTCGGATCCTTGCCAATCAACGCCGGACCGATGATTTCGTTGATGTTCTTAACCGCAGTCATGCAACCTTTGCCCATCCACGCGCTGCCGCCATCTCTCAATTCAACGGCTTCGTAGATACCCGTGGACGCCCCGGACGGGACCATCGCGCGGAACATGCCTTTGCCGGTGTGAATGTCGCATTCCACCGTCGGGTTGCCTCTAGAGTCAAAGACTTGGCGACCGACAACCTTCGTGATCGCCGCCGGCGTTTGCTTTCTCAAGTGGTCAGCCTGTGGAAAGTAAGTGATGTAATTGTTAATACTTTTATCGGAGAATGCGTCGTGGCGACGTTTCGTTCTTCTTCGCTCGACGAGATTTCTCCCTTTTCCCCCCCCACCCAGATAAGACGACGACAAAGAAATGGAAGTAGTTTTCCAACTCGCCGTCGACGCTTTATCCACCTTTTTTATCCTTCCCGAGGAGGAGGAGGAGGATGCCGACGGCGTCGCGTAAGAAAAACAGGATTTGCACAACATCTTCGCTCTCAAAAGAAAACAGCAGCGCCAAAGAAACTCCGTTCCTCTCTGTTATCCGTATCGAGAACGCGACGCGTGTGTATAATCTACCCGCGCGCACAGCCGCGACAAAAATAAAGAAGTGAGGGGAGAAAGGAGAGAGAGAGAGAGATTTCCAAAAAAAAGAAGAGCTCACACGAGAGTGGAGTCACAAAGCGATTAAAAACAAAAAAAGAAATCCGGCGACGGCGCGCAGTCACCGACCCCTACTCGCGAACGTCAAACGACCGAACCGACGCGAATTTCGCGCGAGGAGAAACGTGTTCTTCGCGCGGAAACTCGTGCATTGTGAGTGGGCTCGAGGCGCTGGGCTCACGAGCCCATAAAACGCTCCGCGCGTTTCCACGTGAGACATTTTTTTCGCCCGGCCACTACGCTTTTACCATTTTTTGGCGGTATAAAAAACAAAAAAAAACACGTCTCGGAAAGTGCGCTAAAACGCCCAGACGCGACCTACCATGAACGAAATCGGTTCCGGCGCTTTCGCCTTGACCGCCGCGTTGATGGTCTCTTCCACTCTTTTGGAGAGATTGTGCGTTTCGATGTACTCTTGGATGGACATATTCGTTTTTTTTTGTTTTGTTGTGTGTGTGTGTAATTCGTGCGTAAAAAAAGTGGAGCGGTGGCTCTTCTCTCTCTCTGTGGGAAAAAAAGGAACAAATCTCTTCTTTCGTCATTTTTTTCTCCCCGCGCGCTTGAGTTTTATATAAGAAACAGCACGTGTGGACGCGAAAAACGAGAACGAGAAGAAGAAGAATACCAACACTCTCCGCCACATCTTCGTCGGCACTACTCGGCGTCATGGCTCCTTTAAAACCGAAAACGATCGCCATGTTTGACGTGGACGGCACACTGACCGTCCCGCGTAAAACGGCAAACGCAGAAACTTTGGATTTCATCAGATCTTTGCGAAAGACGTGCGCGGTCGCCATCGTCGGCGGGTCGGATTACGCGAAGATTTGCGAACAGTTAGGTCCGGATTTTGAGAAGGAGGTGGATTATTTATTCTCCGAGAACGGATTGGTGGCGTATAAGGACGGGGAGATGATTGCTAAGCAATCTTTCTTGAACTTTTTAGGCGAGGAAAAGTTGCAGAAATTTCTCAACTTTGTCTTGAAGTACATCGCGGATTTAGAGATTCCGCAAAAGAGAGGGACGTTCATCGAGTTTAGAAACGGGATGTTGAACGTTTCGCCGATTGGACGCAACTGCTCGCAAGAAGAGAGAGACAACTTTGAAAAATTCGACGAAACTGCGAACGTGAGGAAGACGATGGTGGAGACGTTGAGGAAGGAATTCGCGGACTACGGTTTGACGTATTCCATCGGAGGACAGATTTCCTTCGACGTCTTTCCGAACGGATGGGATAAGACGTACTCGTTGCAATTCGTCGAGAAGGATGGATTCGAGGAGATTCATTTCTTTGGTGATAAGACGTACAAGGGCGGGAACGATTACGAAATTTTCGAGAGCGCAAAGACCATCGGACACACCGTGACGAGCCCGGAAGACACCGTGAAGCAAGTCACGGAATCCATCATCAACGCTTAAAAAATTATTTCATCTACACAGTTGTTAATACACTTAAAATACATGACCACTACTATTGCTAGTTTGCTTTACTACCTCCTTTCGTTTAATTTCTGATCGACTAAACCACCTTCTTTACTCAAATGCAAAGCCTCTCGGGCGACTTCTTCCTCCGCTAACGCTCGAAGCAAAACCGTCGAGGCGACCTCGCTCGATGCTTTCTTCGCGGCGTTCTCGGCAAAGTCTCGCCCGACCGCTTTCGCCGAAATTCCCTCGAAAATCTTCGGTTGTTCGTCTCCACTTGTACCGCTCGAAGTATCATTACTACTAGTACGACTACGACTACGACTATCATCATTAAAACTACTGTTCCTCGCTTCCTCTTCATCTCTCGACAACGCGCTGCTCAAACGACTGCTGCCTCTGCTTCTCAACCCAAAACCTCGAATCTCCCCGACGACGTTCTCCAGCGCCTTCGTCGTCCCTCTCAAATCCTCCCGAAGCTCTTTCACCTCTGACTCCTCCAAAATCTTCTCCACTTTTTCTCGATACGCGTGCGAATAGCCCACCATTTTCCCGGCGAATCGTCCCAAGGATTTCGCCACCACCGGGACGTCTTTCGGGCCGAGCAAAACGACCGCGGCGAGCGTGGTGCCGAAAATCTCGCCGTACGAGAAGCCGAGAAACTGGCTCGCGCGAGTTAACTTCATATTTTTTGTACGCGATGCGATGTGTGTGTTAATGTGTGCACGATATATGTATGTGCGATGCGCGCATTTTCTGAAGTTTTTTCCTCGCGTCGCGCTCTTCTTTTTTCGTTAGAAAAGTAACGCGCGCTAAACGCGCTTTCAATCGAACGGCGTCGCGCGGCGATTTTTTACAATCGCGACGATGACGACGAGAGGCGAAAGAGTTTTCTCTCGGCTGCTCGCGTTGGTTTTGGTGCTGTTGGTGTCGCTGCCTTCCTCTTCTTCGATTTCATCGTCGCCTTCGTCGACGGAGACTTTGACGCCTACCGCGACGAGAAAGCATCATCATCATCATCATCGCGCGCGAGAAAAGAAATCGATCGAAATCTCACTCCCGACCGCGTTTCAACCGGCGACGTCGTTCGCGCTCGAAACGGCGGAATCGGTGTCCACGTGCTGCGGGAACGAGAAGTTTTGGGGATTCGTGAAGCTTTGGTCCAATCAGAACGGGTTGAACGGGAAGAAATGTCAACGATTTATTGAATCCGCGATGGAGAATGCGGTGGTTGGACCGAAGAAGGAGGGGGCGGCGTCGTCGTCAATGATGATGACGAACGCGCTGAAGATGAGCGTGGGGTTGAGACAATTCGCACCGAGGTTGGCGATGTTTCGAGCGTTGAAAGAGGAGGCGGTGGAGGAAGTGGTGAAAGAAGAGGCGAGGAAAGAAGAGGCGAGGAACGCGTGTTGCTTCGCGACCGTCGGAACGCGCGGACGGTACGCGACGGACGCGGCGAGTTTACGGAGCGCGGTGAACGAGGCGGTAAAGGAAGAGAGCGAGGATGAAAAAACCGAATACGCGAGGAAACCGTACTCGTATGTAGTGCCGACGGAGTTTGACCACGTGTATCCAACCGGGAAGGAAGACGATGTCGCGGCGGGATCCGAAGTAGAGGAGAACGCAAAGGAAGAACAATCGCCGATGGTGTACTTGTACGCCGCTACTGGGTCCCAGTGCTTCTTGGACATGCACGAATACTTAGCCGAGAAGGCGGCGAAGAAAGAGGTGAGGTACGTTTTGAGGCCGGTATTTGAGAAGTCGTGTTTGAACGATGCGAAGGCGGTGAAGCAGTGCACCGCGTACGGGGCGTTCAATTACGACGGTGATAAGAAAAGGAGCGATACGAGTAGTGCGAATGCAAAAGATGAAGACGCCGAACTTTTGCGCGTGCCGGGATTTGGCGTCGAGTTGGCGATTAAGAACATGGAGTATAAAGCCGTGGACGATCAAATCATCGGCAAAGATGACGAAGAAGGCGGAGACGAGAGCGACGAGGAAATCGTGTTGGGCTTCAACTTCAAGACGCTTCGAAAGCGCCTCGCCGAGAAAGGAGGAGAAGACGCAGAAGAAAAGCTCGACGGATTCAAGAAACAATTAGAAATGGAAGAGAAATCGATCAAAGGTGACATGTTTGAACCACTTCCGAAGTGGAAAATTGCCAACCTCGGTTTACTCGCCACGCAAAAGATTGTTTCCGCAAGGGATCCTTTATCGATGCTACGCGATGTGACGCAGAATTTTCCTTCTCTCATGAATAAGATGGCTAACACAATGCGCGTGCAAAAGAAAACGAGAGAGGAAGTGAAAGAGAACCAACGAGCGGTGGCACCGTCTTCAGTTATCATGTCGTTGAACGGGCAGCCGATGGAACTCGATACGGTCGATGCGTTTGCAATCACGGACCGAATTATTTCTGAATTGCGGGACGCCGAGCGAGTTCGCTCGATTGGATTAGGAGATAGGGCTGCCGCGGAAACGTTGCATTTACGGCCAAAAGGCATGCGTACGAAAGAGCCGCCTAAGGTTGACGTCAATTTTTCCCCTGTCGAGTTTAGTTACGACTTTGAAAAGGACAAGCAGTACGAAAAGTGGACGAAGAGTTACTCAAAGTTTTTAAAAGCGATGATGCAATCGCACGGCCAAGGAGGGTTACCGCCGATTCGGCGAAACTTGATCAATATCGTTGCTATTGTTAACCTCGGGACTGCGGAAGGTATGGAAATTGTAAATGTGTTGGAGCAATACCGTAAAATGAATTTTCCGGTGAGATACGCCATCCTTGCAATTGGGAGCGACGACAAAACGCAGTTATTCGAAGACGACGATTACATGGGCGATGGTTTTGGTGAAGAGATTCCAGACGATTCGCTTCCAGAAGGGCAGACGTATTCAAATTTGGTCGCAAAGTGCGCGCATTATATTTTAGCGAAATACGGGCCCAAACCCATGCGCTCGTTTGTTGTCGATATCATCGGAAGTCGAGAACAGCTCGCTCCAGGCGACTACTTCTCGCCTCCGGTATTGGCGCCTCCAAAGTGGGAAGACGCGAGGTCAAGTTTCGTGCAAATTGCGCGAGCGATAGAAGTATCGAACGCGTCAGGTAAAGGAAAAGATAAATCCGTATCGGCGGCGGAAAGAAAAGAGATCATGGAACGCGTCATCAGAGAGTTGAACGACGTATTAGATAAAATGGAAGACGACAACGAGAAAGATGAAAGCAGAAGTTACAGCGAGGACGCGTTGAAAGCGAAACGAGCCGTCAAAAGTCGAGGACTTGAACCGAATTCTGTCTTGATCAACGGTGTCTACTACAATAGTGAAACGAGTCGAAGGACTATCGGCGCTTCTCTTTCTCGCGCTATGGGACATTTACTCGGCTCTGTCGTTCAAAATCTTCAACAAGCTATTCACACGAAGCAATTGAAGGAGGACATGGACGCTTACACTTTCGTGAACAAAGGCGCAGCGAAAAAGTTACGTCCAGAAGTTCAAGACGAATCCGCGTTTCCACCGAAATTTCTATCGGAAATCCCACATTCGTTATACGTCTCCAAAACATGGCTCGAAGGTGGTGCGCAAAATGAAGTAAAACCAGTGTCCATCTGGGTCGTCGCCAATCCGGATTGTGTTCTCGGTAAAGCGCAATTAATGGAAGCCATGACATTCTTGCGCTCTTCCTACGACGATCCAGATAATACTGAGGGTGGAGATGAAGAGGGCGTCGGTAAAGAGAATGTGGCGAAACAAACGCGTTTATTTTTCGTCAACCCGCAAATGAGCGACTCTGCGGAACCAACACTAGTAGCGCGCGCCGTTGTAGCCGCGACGCAGCTTACTAGTGCGCGCGAACGCATTCCGTCCCTCGTGTTGGAGTTGCTGAAAGATGGAGAAGGCGATCAAGACTTTATAGACCGTGCAGTGAGAGCATCGGGAGTGAAAGCGGATGAGTTTCAGAGAATCTTACGGAACGAAGAAACGATTGACGGCCTTTTGAAATTTCAAAGAACGATCAATGCGAAATATCTTGGGAACGCGCGACGCGCGTTTGTCGTCAACGGACGTTTACTCGATCCGGTTGTTTTAGAAACGGAGTTCGATGCTAGTGATTTGTATGTCGTCACTGAAGGAGATCTTGAAAAACGAGCGAACGATGCGCGAAAGATTGTCGAGCGCGACGCAAAGTCAAAGACGGATCCGAAGGATATGACCACGACAGTGCCGTTTCGTGTTGTTTCTGCCCGCATCGCATCTTTATCCCAATTTATCGCTAAGAGATACGAACAAGCCGCGACGAGAGGTGTCGTTGAATCGTTAGAGTTTCTATCTACGAACCGCACGGCATTCACTCTGGGGAAAGACGACAGTGGAGATGACGTCGCGATGGTTGAAATCGAAGTTATTCTCGATCCACTTTCTAAGGAGGCGCAGAGAATTGCCCCAGTTTTAAAAGTGCTCAAAGATTCGCTTGGTACTCATGCCTCGTTAAAGGTCATTATGAATCCGGTAGAAAAGTTATCGGATGTTCCGTTATCCTCGTATTTCCGATACTGCGCGCAAGACCTGGCGGATTGGTCGAAATCGCCCAAAGTTACTTTCGAAGCGGGAAGTTTGCCGGAGAGCAAAACGCTCACCGCACATCTCGACCATCCAGAGCCTTGGATGGTGACGACAAAAAAAGCTAAATACGATCTCGATAATTTAATACTGGAGAATGTGAAAGAAGATACGGTGTTTGCGGAGTATAGTTTGGAGAGCTTGTTGGTCACGGGACACGCGTTTGACGGGGACAATCCAAGAAATCCACCTCGAGGGACCCAAGTTGTTTTACAGAAGAAGTGGTCAATGACCGAAAATATCCAAGAACAAAACGAAGTTGAGGACAACACCATCGCGGGTACGATTATCATGGCTAACCTTGGTTACTTTCAACTCCCCGCATATCCCGGACGATTCGCCTTGGCGTTGAAAGAAGGACGCTCGCGAGACGTGTACGAAATGGTATCGACGAACTTAATTGATATTGACGACCGAACGAACACTTTTTCGAGCGGGCGCACGGATCCATCCAAGTTCAGAGCGGAAATAACCATCGCGGGCTGGAGTGGGAAAAGGGTCGAAATGAAACTGAGGAAACGCGCGGGATTTGAAATGGCGGATGTTTTGAGCGAGGACGACGACGAAATGGAGGAGAGCACAGGTGGTTTAGGCTCGAGAATCTCCTCCTTATTCGGAGGTAAAAAAAAGAAGAAGAAGAAACAAGTGCAGCTCGATGAAAACGGATTAGAAACTATTCACATCTTCTCCGTCGCCACCGGCCACTTGTACGAACGATTCCTCAAAATCATGATGGCGTCGGTGCGTCGCAACACGAAGAATCCGTTGAAATTTTGGTTCATCAAAAACTGGTTGAGTCCATCTTTCAAAGATTTCCTCCCGCATTTCGCGAAAAAGTACAACGTCGAATACGAATTGATCACGTATAAATGGCCAACCTGGTTGAACAAGCAAACGGAAAAGCAACGCATTATTTGGGCGTACAAGATTCTCTTTTTAGATGTCATCTTTCCGCTTTCGCTCGAGAAAGTTGTCTTTGTCGACGCCGACCAAATTGTTCGAGGCGACATGAACGAGCTGTGGAACATCGACTTACAAGGCGCTCCATACGGATACACCCCGATGTGTGATAATAACAAAGAGATGGAAGGGTTCAGGTTTTGGAAACAAGGCTTTTGGAAGACGCATTTGAGAGGCAAACCGTACCACATTTCCGCGTTGTACGTGGTTGATTTGAAACGGTTCCGAGAGTTAGCGGCGGGCGATCAATTGCGAGGAATGTACGACCAATTATCCAAAGATCCAGGTTCGTTGGCAAACTTGGATCAAGATTTACCGAATTTCGCGCAGCACCAAGTCCCAATATTCTCGTTGCCAATGCCGTGGCTTTGGTGTGAGTCGTGGTGTGGCAATGAAACGAAAGCGGCGGCGAAGACGATCGATTTGTGTAACAACCCGTTGACGAAGGAACCGAAACTCGTTGGAGCGGCGAGAATAGTGAGTGAATGGACTGAATTAGACGAAGAGGTTCGTGCGTACACCTCTGACGTGGAGCAGAGTAGTTTACTCGGTAAAACCACCAGAAAGCACGACGAACTCTAAAATTTTATTTGTTGATTAGTATACAATTTATAGCGTTGCAAGCTCAAACAATAGAGCATATGTTCGTAGGTTTCATTCATCCTTCCTTTGCTTTCCGCATATCCGCTATGGTCTCTTCCACCGACCGCTTATCTCTCTTCTCCCCTTCTCTCGCCACTCTTAACTCGGACAAGGCGTCACCGAAAGCCGGCGCCTTGTCCGTCAAACTTTCCTTCTTTCGAAACGCGAGCATCTCCCTCTTCGCTTTCTCCGCCTTCTCTCTTAAACTAATCTCCAACTGTTTCTTTTCCTCCTCTTCTTTCTTACTCAATTTATACACGCGCACGAATTTCATCGGGTCGCCGTTTTCGTCCATCACATCGTCGATTTCAATCGATTCTGAGTTTGTGTGCAACTCCGAGGCGCATCCGTGCGCGACGTCCCGCCACATCTTCACCATAGGTTGGAAACTGCCGTTAGCATTCGCGAAGAAAAGAAGAAGAAGAAGAAGAAGAAAATCACGTGATAGGTCAGTCGAAAAGTCTTCGACGAAACAAACGAAACGCTAAAAACGCACCTAAAAGTCACCGTCTCCTCCCCTTTCTTCGCCTCCCACTTCTCCACGACTTCGCTCTCGATTTTTTCCCTCACTTCTTTTTCAAACTTCTTCCTTTGCTCCAACGCGCGTTCCTGCGGCGTCATCAGCGAGCTTCGGTCTATCGCTCTGTTATCACGCGACGGACCTCCTCCGTTCGCCTCGACACCGCCCGAAGAAATACCTCTGTTTTTCTGTTGCTGTTCGCTCGTCTTCTTGATGTTCCCGAGTATGTTTCCGAGTAAGTTTGAAGAAGAGGAGGACGGCTTGTTGTTCTTTTTACCGGTTTTCCCGACGCCGCTGCTGCTGTTCCCTTTGAGGGAGAGCGAAGACGTGCCTCCTCCTCCTCCTCCCCTCGCCGCTCCCGGTCGTTTCATTTTCTTTTTCTCTCTCTCTCTCTCTCCCTTTTTAATGTACGCCTGTGCATGCAACGCAACGCTCGTCGTCTGGTCCTCCTCCCGTTAGAGAGAGAGAGAGAGAGAGAAGAGGGAAGAAGCGCGCGAAAGCGGAAGGAAGTGCGTCGTTCTTCGTTGGTACGCGAAACGTTTTTGAGATTTCTATTTTTAGGGTTTCATTGAAACCCTAAACCTGTATTTGCAGTCCTCGAAAAGCTGACGCAAAAACACAAAAAGGAAACAACGCGAGAAAAAAAGAAAAAAAAAATGGAGGAGGAAGAAGAACAACAACCGACGTCCCCGCACCCGGGCCCGGAAGCGTTTTCGCTCAAAATGCTCGTGGATTCGCGAAACGCCGGCGCAGTTTTAGGTACGCGCACGCACGGCGTGGTTATCTTTTAAATCGTGGCGTAAACGTTTAACGCTTCTTTTTTTCTTTCGTAAAGAGAAAAGCGAGAAGCGGGTTCGCGGATCGAAATTTTATCTCTATTCTAAAATTCCTTCCTCTGTTCTGACGCGTTGTCCCTTTTCTCTCTCTCTCTCTCTCTCTCTCTTTCGCAAAAAAACAGGCAAAGGAGGCGCGACCATCAACGAGTTACAAACGTCCACGAACTGCAGAATTCAGCTGACGAGAACGGGAGAGGTGTTCCCGGGGACGAGCGAGAGAGTGTTGACTTTATCCGGGGAATTACCATCCGTGTTAACGGCTGTGCACTTGATATGCACGAAACTGCAGTCGGAAACGAATAACAATAACAACAACAACAACGAAGAGAATCTTGAGAATGGTGATACTGGTCACCATAATAACAGCAACGATGGAGAAGAGAACAAGCAAACGCCGAAATGTAGACTAGTAATCCCGAACGCCGCGGCTGGGTGCGTCCTCGGAAAAGGAGGCGCGACGATAAAATCGTTCATAGAAGACTCCGAGGCGGAGATCCGATTGTCGAGTCAAAACCAAGCTCCCCCCGGGTGTCACGATCGAATTTTGACCATAAATGGGACAATTGGGCAGATTTTGAGGGCGGTGGCGTTGGTTGCGGCGAATCTATTGGAAGATCAAAATTACGCGACATTGGTGAAGAGGCAGAGTACGTATCGGCCGAGTTTGGACTACGGGAGAGGAAGAGGATCCATGGAGCACGGTAGAGGACATTATAACAACGTGGACCCACAAAACGTGGTTTCGGCGACTATGCAAGTAGATGATTCGAAGATGGGGCCGATTTTAGGCAAAGGAGGGAGGACGATTACGGAAATTCAGGTGAGTTCTGGGTGTAGGATCAAAGTGAGCGACCGAAACGATTTTGTCCCCGGTACGAATTTAAGGACGTTGCAAATCAGCGGTTCGGTGACGGGAGTGCAAATGGCGTGGGAAATGTTAGAGGAGAGGTTAAGGAAGATCGAAGCAGACAGCGTGCAATGAGAGAAACAAGAATTGAGAAAAAATAAAAAACGTATAGCGGGCTAGGCAAAATCAGAGAAGCAGAGAAACGAGAGACGCAAATTCTTTTTTTTTACGTAGTATCGATATAATAACAATTGGAATTAATAACTGTACCAAACTCTCTCACACACTCGCGAATAGCATTAATAAGTATCTCTGATTAATAATTTAATCGAAGACCTTGCACTCTTCGGCTCCCGGGTCAGACGCGCACAAGGCATCCATCGGGTCGGAGAAGTTCTCGACGCCAGTTCTTAACGCCTTGGCGACGATGAGCGTCAAGTCAACAACTCTTTGCGTGTAACCCCATTCGTTGTCATACCACGCGACAACCTTGACCATGTCGTCGCCCATGACCATGGTCAAGGCGGCATCGATCGTCGTGGAGACGTCGGTGCATCTGAAATCGACGGAAACCAACGGAGTGTCGGTGATGGCCAAAACACCCTTCATCGGGCCGTTTTGGGCCTCTCTGAACGCCGCGTTGACTTCTTCGGCAGTGACACCCTTCTTTTCAACGTTGACAACCAAGTCGACGATGGAAACGTTCGGGGTCGGGACTCTCAACGCGATACCGTTCAACTTACCCTTCAATTGCGGCAAGACCAACGCGACGGCCTTGGCGGCGCCAGTGGAGGTCGGCACAATGTTCAACGCGGCGGCACGCGCACGTCTCAAATCTCTGTGCGAGGCATCCAAGATTCTTTGGTCACCAGTGTAGGAGTGAGTGGTGGTCATGGTACCCTTGACGATGCCGAAGTTTTCGTCCAAAACCTTGGCGAACGGCGCCAAGCAGTTGGTGGTGCACGAGGCGTTGGAGACGATGTTGGCAGCCGGGTCGAATTGGTCCGCGTTGACGCCAACGACGTAGGTCGGGATGTCGTTACCCTTGGCCGGGGCAGTGATAACAACCTTCTTGGCACCAGCAGTGATGTGCTTGCCAGCGCCCGGGCCGTCGAGGAAGACACCGGTACCTTCGATGACGATGTCGATGCCCATTTCCTTCCACGGCAACTTCAACGGGTCTCTTTCCGCGACAACGTTGATGATGTCACCATCGACAGACATGGTCTTGTCATCGATAACCTTGACGTCAGCCTTGAACGTACCCAAGATGGAATCGTACTTGAGCAAGTGCGCAGCCGGCTTGGCGCCGCCGGATTGGTTGACGCAGACGACTTGGAGCGGGCAGTCCGGTCCGCGAGTCTTCCAGCATCGGACAAAGTTACGGCCGATGCGGCCGAAACCGTTGATTGCAACCTTGATCTTGTCCGCGGCGACAACGGTGTTGTTGACGGCAGCCTGCGTGTTGTGATTGATGGAACGATGAAAGATGGGTCAGTTTCATCTCACGTTTAAAAAAAAAAAATGGTGTGGCAAAAGCAAAAGCAAGAACAAGAAGAGAGTGGCATTTTTTTTGCTTTTTTTCTCCTCGCTCAAGGGGCAACATATCCACTCGATTTCTTCTTCCCTCGGGATCGATCTCTCTCTGCTCTTTCTTTCTCGTTCTCTCTCTCTCTCTCTTCCCTCCTCGCGGACGAAGAGCGCCCGAGAAAAGTTCTCTGAAATAACGCAGCCCTCCCTCCCTCCC
>Ga0181599_1000319_pt1 | contig 49861 bp, 30 predicted proteins | sample 041ome_3_FD_148658 | JGI IMG/M metagenome (GOLD analysis project Ga0181599, IMG submission 148658) | Coastal salt marsh microbial communities from the Groves Creek Marsh, Skidaway Island, Georgia - 041405US metaG (spades assembly) | ecosystem: Environmental > Aquatic > Marine > Intertidal zone >...
AGAAGACAGATCACAGTAGAAATCAGAGCACGCACACTCGCTCTCGACCGCGCGCGTAAAGATGACGACGACGACGACAGTCTCGGCAGTTTCGAGCGCTTTTTTGTCCGCGCGCTCTTCTCGTTTTCGCCGCCGCGGTTTGCGTTTCGAGCGACAACACCAAAGCCGCCTTTTTCTCGTTTCCAAAAGGAGGAGATGGAATAAAAAAGACGAAGAAGAAGAAATCAACGTCACCGCGCGGGCGGCGAGTTTACCGAGCTTCAACTTCTCCTCGTCGTCGTCGTCGTTCGATTCATCTTCGTCTTCGTCTTCTGCCTCGGCGGGGAGCGAGGGGTACTCGAGCAGCACCAGCAGCGCGTATCGCTTGTCCGCGATGGAAGAGTCGTCGTCGCGGAGAGAAGCGGAGATGGCTTCTTCCTCCTCCTCCTCGGGGGACACCGACGACGACGGCGGCGTGGGATTTGGAGGCTTATCGTTCGAGGAGGCTTTATCCGAGCGAGAGAGAACGCGGAGTCAAATGTTCAACACGGAACCGCCGTCGATGGTGAGCAGCTCGTCGAGACTGGAGAGCAACGGATCGGCGAGCACTTCTTCTTCGAGTAATAATAGTAATAGCGGTGAGAAGATTGGTACGTTTTTTAAGCACGAACCGAGGGAGAAGTGGAAGAAGAAGAACAAGTTCCCGGTTTTGTTTTACTCGAAAGAGCACGAACCGCTGGCGAAGAAAATCGCAGAATTGGAGGAGTTTTCGGTGGAACTCGGGACGATCAACTGGGAATCCTTCAACGACGGGTTCCCGGATCTGTTCATCAACGACGCGTACGATATTCGAGATCGTCACGTGGCGTTCCTGGCGAGCTTTCACAACCCGGAGGTGATTTTTGAGCAGTTGTCGATTATTTATTCGCTGCCGAAGATGTTCGTGGCGAGTTTTACGCTGGTGTTGCCTTTCTTCCCTACTGGAACCGCGGAAAGAGTCGCGGTAGAAGGTGAAGTGGCGACAGCGGTGACTTTAGCGCGCATGCTCTCGTCTACGCCACCCAGTCGCGGTGGACCGACAAGCGCGGTTATCTTTGACATTCACGCGTTGCAAGAACGCTTCTATTTCGGCGACGCCATCTTGCCGTGTTTCGAAAGCGGCATTCCGATGCTCTTAAAGCGATTACAGAAATTAGAAGACGCGCAAAACGTCGTCATTGCGTATCCAGACGAAGGCGCCTATAAGCGCTTCCATTCGTTCTTCGATCGCGCCGGGTACGAATCCGTCGTCTGCACGAAAGTTCGACAAAAAGAAAAACGAATCGTAAAACTAAAAGAAGGCGAACCGGCTGGTCGTCACTGCGTCATCGTGGACGATCTGGTTCAATCCGGTGGAACATTAATCGAGTGCCAAACGTTGCTCCAAAAACTTGGCGCGACGAAAGTCTCCGCCTACGTCACCCACGGCGTCTTCCCGAACAAGAGCTGGAAGCGCTTCACCAGCGAAGGCGCGGGAGGACAAGGATTTTCCAACTTTTGGATTACGGATAGCTGCCCGATGACCGTCAAAGACGTGGAAGGTTTAAAACCGTTCGAGGTTTTATCGTTAGCCAGGAGAATTGCGAAAGCTTTGCAAATCTAACAATCGCGCGTGCGATGATCTTAATGAAGAAATGATGTATACATATATAAACTGCTTTTTTAAATGCGGTATCTCAATCTTGCCTCCGCCGCCGCGCGTTCTTTTTGCTCTTCTCTTCTCTTCACCAAACGTTTTAACGAACTCATCAATGCGTCATCAATTTAGTAAAATCCAAAACAACGCGCAAACAACAAACGACGAGACTAATAAAAGAGAAATGCCCGTAACCACCACCGCAGCGTCGTCTGTATTTTTGAAGCGCGCGAGCGGCGACCGCACGTCTTCTCTTTCATCATCGAGAGGAACAGAAGCGTTTCGTTTCTCTCGCGGTGGTCGAAAGATTTTCGCGCCAAAAGCGCAAAGAGATCGCTTCTCGTTCGACGAGTCAGACGCGATGGAAAACGGCCAGTGGTCGCCGTACGACGTCTTGGAAGTCTCAGTAAATGCCTCCGCGGAAGAAATTCGCGACGCGTACAAGAGTAAGATGAAACTTTACCATCCAGACGTCGCGAGATATGATAAGAGCAACAAAGCTTCGGAGATTAATAAAGCGTACGTGCTTTTGAGCGAGAAACGAGAGCAAACGAACTCGCTCCTCTCTGCTTTTTCTCGAATGCGAAGAAAGAGTGACAACAACGAGCACAACGAAACGAGAGAACAAAAAGAAGGCGTGGTTGGTCCCATGTCTGAGCATTTACTCGCCGAGTTAGTCGTGTGTGGTTCCGCTTTGGAGGACGAAGGATTGAGCGAAGAGTGTTCAATCGACGTGGAAGAAATCATCGTGGATGAAATCCAACAGTTTTGCAGCGTGATGGCATTTTCGAGCGAAATGCCGCTGCCCATGCCGATTCAGGTGGACAGATTAGAGAACGGCGTGAGAATGGCGTTCGTCAGATGGGATTTCGACACCAAAAATCTAGAACAAGTTGGAAGTTTGTGGTTTGAATACGACGACGAGGACGGGACGGTGAAGATTAGTCGCAGATGGAAAAAAGGAGAAAAGAGAGGTAAGAGAGACGAGTTGCCCGGGGAAAAGAGAATCTTAGAGGACTTTTACGAACAATTTAAATATTTGAAGAGCGTAGGCATGGATGCTTTGAGAGGGCGAGGAGAAGAGGAGGAAGACGGGAGCGCGTTGATGGCAACGAGGGAGAACAAAGAGCAGAGAGGAATGAAAGGCGTGCTCGCGATGGCGATGGCTTTCGCTCTGCCGGTCCTTCCTACGCCTCCGAATTTCGGGAAGAAAGCAACCCCGGGAGGCGCGTACAGTGCGTACGCAATTAAAAAGAATCATAAGATTACCGACGTAGACTTAGGCTTTTGACTGCGAATAAATACTGCTTGTCATCGCGTATAATTTTTACACTAACTCTACCAAACTATCGTCTCCGAACTTCATCTTACTTTGCTCGAAAAATGCTCTTCTACCGTCGCTAATAGAGTTACTACTACTACCACTGCTACTATTATTGCCGCTACCTCTACCGCTACCACTCTTTCTATTTCTATTTCTAAACGTTTGGTCCGCGTGAAACGCAATCGCCGCCGCGGTAATTTCTTTCGTCACTTTATCGTCCAAATTACCTACGTCGCACACGCTCGATTGAATGAATGACTTTTCGTCCAAGAAATCAAAGTGCCCGCAATCGAGCGTGAACCCCCATGGATCTTCGCCTCCTTTTTTTTGCTGCTTCTTCCTGGCTACTTGTGCCGCTTTGAAAAAGTTTGAGTAGTTGGATCCCAAAGGAGCGCACTCGCCCCCTTTCAATCCACCAACAACTAACGTAGCCGGCGGCCCGTATTTCTTCTTCTCAGCCGTCTCGTCGCTCTCCATCCCCATGACTGCTGAAGGAAACCCGGGTCCGAGAGGAGCATATTGCGTATTGTCTACAGGATCTACCAGAGCTAAGCATTTCACGCGCTCGTCGAACAAACTCTCCAAAGCAGAAATCTTCCCGCCTCTCGAGTGCCCTATCAACAATACCTCCTCGGGGTCTACGATGTTCGATAGAGTGCCTGACCCGTAGCTCGCCCACGTGATCAAATCCTCCAACAAAGATGCACTCACGACATCATCTAACGTCTCGTTCAAACTCTCGCTCTTGTCGTATCTCAAAACTACGTACCCGAACGAACACAATCTCCGAGCGAGAAAATCGTACGATTCCGCGTCGACTAAAAATCCCGGCGTGAACACCGCCAACGGGAACGGCGCTTTCGGAGTCGCGTTGCTCCCGCTATTCTTGCTACCGCTCGTATCCTTATTATTATTATTATTAGGAAATAACTCGTCTGGATTCACCGGAGGTGGAAAAGGCACCAGCGCTTTCACCGATAACCTGCACGCGATGCCCGTGCACAGCGGGTACACCGAAGCCGAAACGTGTTCCACTTTTGGAAGTTGCCGCACCGAGAACGGTCCCGGTTGGAAGAACTTCTTCACGTCCAATACCTCCTTCGTTTCCTCTTCCCTGCTGGCAGCAGCAGTAGCAGCAGCAGCGAAAGAGGGAGAACAAAACGAACAAAAAGAAGAAGGAGAAGAGAGCGTCACCGCTGTCGTCATCATCGCGACCGCCGCTCTTCTCGTCGTCGTCGTCGTCGTCGTCCAGGACATCCGTTCGCGCTCCTGCTCCTTCTCTTCCTCTTCTTCTTCTTTCTCCATCGCAAAGTTTTCTTTCGCGTAAAATCTCATCGTCGTCGTCCTCCTCCTCTTCCTCGGAGCTAGACTCGTACTTCTTCTTCTTCTTCTTCTTCTCGAGCTGGTGTTGAAGACAGCGACGACGGCGGCATCGTCGTCACTTCTAAAAGTCGCGTTATTAAACGTTGCCGATGAAATCGCCGTCGTCTTCATCGTCGTCTTCATTTCTTTTATTCTCGCGAAGTACGTAGTCCGTCCGGACGGAAGAGTCACCTTTTTGTTTTGTGGATTTCCATTTCCCCACAGAAAAGGAGAAGAAAGTCTCTCTCCGCCGTCAGACGTTGCACCACGCTTCCCGCGTTTAATCACACACACACATATATATACACACACGTTGAAAACCTAATAATAATAATAATAACAACAACAACAACAACAACATGTTACACTTAATCGGCTTAGGTTTAGGGAACGAGAAAGACATCACGGTGAACGCGTTAGAAGCGATACGAACGAAATGCGCAACCATTTACCTGGAAAATTACACCTCCATCTTGTGTTGCTCCGCGGAAAAGCTGGAGGAGTTTTACGGGAAAAAAGTGACCGTGTGCGACCGCGCGTTCGTAGAATCAGACGGCGTGGATGGGATGTTGACTCAGGCGGAGAAAGAAGACGTGGCATTTTTAGTCGTCGGAGACTGTTTCGCGGCGACGACGCATTCGGATTTAGTCCTGAGAGCACACGAGAAGAACGTGAAAGTGAAGGCGTATTACAACGCGTCGATTATGAACGCGTGCGCTGGGTCTGGATTACAGTTGTATAATTTCGGGAAGACAGTTTCGCTGTGTTTCTTCACGCCGACGTGGAAACCGGACTCGTTTTACGATTCGATCAAGATGAACAACTTAAACGGCGGTTTGCACACGCTCGTGTTGCTCGATATTCGGGTGAAAGAACCGACGGTGGAAGCGTTGTGCACGGGGAAGAAGATATATGAACCGCCGAGGTTTATGAGCGTGAGCACCGCCGCGAGACAGATGTTGTACATAGAAAACGAAGTGAGAAAGGAAGGGGTGTATAACGAAGATTCCATGGTGGTTGCTACGGCGAGAGTCGGTCAAGAGGACGAACGCTTCATCAGCTGTACGCTGAAGGAGATGTGTCGCGTAAACGCCGGCGGACCGTTGCACTCGTTGATTTTGGTCGGGACGAAAGTGCACGAGTTGGAGGAGAACATGTTGAAACATTATCGAGCGAAACCGGAGGACTTTTACCCGGAAGGGGAGGAGCCAGAAAGTCAGTATTTAGAAGAGGGAGTTTTGTAAGATTTGGAGACGAGAGAACGAGACTAGGTAATAGCTTTTTTTAATTCGAGTAGTAGTAGCGGTAGTAGATATATATATAGCAGCAACAAAGTAGCGATAGATCAGAAGAAAGAAGAAGGAGAATAAGGACGCGATTCGATGATAAATCCTAATCCTGATATTATTACAGATAAAATATGCAATCTCACGCGGCTCTGCCGCGCAAACATTCCGATTTACATCTATTCGCGCACTGATCGTTCCACGCCGGGACGGAGTGCGGATTGGCGCAAATTACCCGTTCGCACGCTTCCGCGCACGAATCTGTCGCGGACATTCCGCACACCGTCACGCACGCGTTCGCCGTCGGTTCCTGTTTATTTTCATTATTTATGTTGCACATCGAGAACGAGAGAGAGAGAGAGAGAAAAAAGAAAGGTCAGAGAGAGAGAGAGAGAGTTTTGTTTTTGTTTGTTTGTTCCCTCGTTTTGGAAAATCCGAGAAAGATTCAAAAATTTCTCTCTCGCGTGGTGGGGAAACCGACGCCCGTTCGTTGCTCTGATTCATTCAAACGAGGGATCGCATCGAACGATCGACCGCATTCCATTCGATGATCTCTCTCCATCCGTCGGGAGAGGATGAATGCGTGACGCGCAAAAGAGCAAAGAAGAAGAAAAAGGAAGAAGATTTTCTCCGCGCGCGAGAGAGAGAGAGGAGTTTTGTGCGTATTATTATTTACCTTTGCTAACCCCCCCATTCGTTTCAACAGTCGATCCGAAGCGCACACGCGTTCGCACGCGAAAGACGCCTCGTCGTCGGTCACCGTGCCTCTTCTCTGCTCTTTTTCTCCTTTTTTAACGTTGTTCTCTTTGTTTTTGAATATGGATTTGACGACTAAGAGCGCGCCGGCTCCAGCTGCCGGGGCACCGACCAAGTAGGGGTTGACCATTTCCTCCGAGTGCGTGATGCCGCGATTTTATGAATGAAGAAGAAAAAACAAAAGTCGAGTTTGAAAAGAGTAAAAGCGCTTTTGTTTACTGCCGCTATCTACTATGTATAATCTTTATGATGAATAACAAAACGCACGCAATCTATCACAAGATACCGTTCGAAACGCGTTGAAAGAAATCGTACTGGCGAGTGCTCCACGCGTCCATGGAATCGGAAATCAAACCCAACATGATTTCCGCGACTTGCTCTTCCGTTCTGCCGAGGTTGAATCGCTTTCGTAAGTTTTGAACAACTTTTGGACCGGCTTTGAAGCACGGGCACCCCGAGTGCGCCATCATTTCTACGAGGAGTAAGATGCGCTCGGCGTGTTTTTGGCAGGCTAAGTAGCCTTGGATGCACAAGACTTTGTAGTAGTTGAAAGCTTCCGAGGCGACGCCGTCGGCGTCGGAGTCCATGAGTTCCAGGTATTCTTTCGTGAGCTTGAATGGAGAGGATTCGAAGTTAATGCCGCCTGGAGAGGTGGAGAGCATAAAGTTGAAATCGATGTGAATCAATCGGCCGTCTTCTCGCAAGAGAATGTTCCCGTTGTGACGATCTTTGATTTGGAGCAGATACGTCAGGATGGAATAGCCGGCTAGACTCTCCACGAAATTTCTTTGCGCCACTCGAAATTCAGGGGATCCATACCCGTTGTAGATTGATTCGAAGTGCTGTTTCAACGTGGAGCCTCTAGGCGCTCTCGATTTCACCGCGTGTAAACTTGGCGCGTCTGTGACGGCTTCGATAAACGCCGTGGTCGTCGAGGTGGTCAAAACTTCGTAATCTTTAATCCACAATGGCAAGCCAGCGTCAGCGTAGATACCCGCAAAGGTTCTGACGAGCTGAATCGCCAGAAGCTCTTGGCGACAGTTATCGCCAGCTTTGACGATGATTGGTTTCAAACACCATCCGGGCTGATTCCCATACGGTGATGCACGCCGAATACGCTCGACTTTATCAATCCATCGCTCGCCGAGTCCACCGGCAGAACGTTTGTGGAACTGCAAAGAGGTTGGCGACGTTGGCACTGCTCCCGATTTAGACTGGTTCGGCTGAGCGCCATCCTCAAATTCGTCATTTTCGTTGTCGTCGTCGCTTCCAATCGTCCCTAAGAACGGAGAGAGCTGCTCCATAATTGACCCTCCGCGAGGATTTCTCGTCACATCTCTCGCCTCAGCTTCTGGCGCCCAGTTCGTATCGTCCGATCCGCGGCGCATGCGTCTAGCCATTTGTATTAAACCAACATCCGAAGGCGTTCTCGCGTGTCGCGAATTCGGTTTCGCCGAAAGTTTTGCCGGATCGACAATGTCAGCGACGTTCGGTTCCTTCTTAGACGAAGAAGAGCCAAAGAAGGAAGACTTTTTGTGTTGCTGTTGCTGCAGTTTTGACAAATCCTCCTCTTTCTTCAGGTGCGGAATCTCTAGAATTACGTTGACGGCGCCCGAGTTTTCATCAATATCGAGATGCACTCGAACAACTGCGGTAGTTTCGTCCCAAACTTTTGCTAAGGCGCTGTCGATAGCCTTGGAAACCGAATCATGGTGACTTGTCATCCTATCTATGCTGTGAATGCTGTTAAAACCCATGGGCACGCACCCATTTTTAACCGGAGAACCAACTTCATTCGGCGACGCCACCCCAGAACTAACTTCTTTGATTTCAGGCAAAAGCATCGGCGATAACGAATTCGAAATGAACGACGAAAAGCCTCCGGCGAGAGATTTCGGATTCCACGATTGCTCTTGCTGACCTTGCGGCGGTTGTTTTTGCGGCGTAGTCTCTGCGCTCGGAGGAACCGACATTGCTTGATCTTTACGCATCTGCAACACAGGTCTTGGCTTATCAAACGAAAGTCTTTGCTCTGCAATTTTCGAAGCCGCCAACTCTAACGATTCCTGTTCTCTTAAAGATCTCGCGAGAAACTCTTCGTCTGGTACTGGAAGTGTCGAGGCATCGTACGATCCCGCGCGACCGTGACGACGTCCCCCACCCATGGGAATATCTAAAGCGCCAGACTCACCAAGCGAAAGCAAAGCGGAATTCTTGCGTTCGTGCCCTTGTGAGCTCATTTCTGAGGCACCGTTGTCTCCAGCGTTGCTCGCGTGCATGAATGGATTCCTTCTCGCGTTTGAATGAGATGAAAATGAATTACTACTACTGATACTATCGCCTCGATCGTCTGCCCTCAGTCCTTCCCTGTAACTATTTTCTCCCCCGGCGTTGTCGTTCTCAGCGTTTGGTCGAATGACTTCAAAACAGATCAAATACGGCGCTTTCTCGCGCGAATTGAGCAACATGGCTTCTTGCGCAGGAATTCGAACGATTCTATATTCTCCAATAGCCCCGAGTGGATACATGACACCAGTCCCGGACGGCACGTTGACCAACTTTTTGTTTACCTCTTCGATGCCAACTCGTAACGCGTTTTGTCTCGATTCCACTGGAAATGTCTTCGCCAACTGACTGGACAGACCGCAGAGATTCTCCGCGATATTGGACGTTTGATCGAACGTTGATTGCCTACGTTTTTTCTCCCGTTCGCGGAGCTTTTGCAACATGGCGCTTGAAAGCTGCGACGAATCCGTCTTTGACTCGCCTCCGGAAGTGAGATTATTAGCCTTTGAAGGCGACGAGGAATAGCTTTTGTCGTGCAACTTTGAAGAACTGGTGAGTTTACCAAAGAGCTGACTAAGAAATCCTGTGCTCGAGCTATTACTTCCGTGGCCTTTGTCTAACGCTTTATGTTTTTGCGGAGGCGAACTCGGAGGCGTTTTTAACGGTTTCTCTTCGGCATTCTTGTGTCCAAAAAACCAACTCGATTTACTCGGCGTATTCGGGACGCTCCAGAGAACGTCGTTTTTTTTCTTGCTATTATTGTTATTGTTGTAGTTATGCTGCTGCTGCTGTATAACTCCTTCTGAGGCTGGTGGTGATGAGGCTGTATTTTGCAAAGATGACTCTGACGTAGTATTTCCTAGAACTCCTTTTCTTCTCGATGCGGCTCCCTCATTATCGTTACCAAGTGCATACGCCGAATCGTCATCGTCTTCATCATCATCCTCATCATCTTCAGATCCCGACGTGATCATATTATTTTTCGAAGACGACGGAGACGATAGAATGCTTCTTTGCTTTCCTCCTTGAAAGTGCTGGCTCCCTTCTCGGCTAGTATCTAAATCAAAAATCCCCTCCTCCACATCCTCATCCTCATCCATCTCCTTCGTTTTCTCTCCGGGCAACTCGGGCCACTTCTCAAACGGTGAACGCCAAGTTCCACTTTCAATCGCAGCTTTGTAACATCTCACTTTTAACTTTATCAATGGCTTCGGATGCTTCACGTCTCCAATCGCCGCTCGTATCAACCATATTGTCTTACTCGCCAATCGAGGCGACCGCGAGCAATACGCGCAAACCACGTTCTCCAACTTTGGCATTTTACGCTGCGTCAATAACGTCAAAATCTGGGATAAGTATCTCTCGGCTCTGTCGTCGTCAAACCGCAACATCTTGTTGCACAAGTACTCGACTATATTCTCGTTCTTTGCTCTCCATAAATAGGAAATCGCGATCCATTCATCGAAGAATTCTGAGTCAAAGAAGCGCAACAACAAGTCGTTGGCGTTTGACTGCGAGGTTGTTTTCCCCGGAGACAAAGGTCTGTTGTTGTTCTTATTGTTGTTGTTCTTGTTGTTGTCATTACTAGTACTACCACCCTGATGCGCTATTGTTGACATTCCCGCGATGTTACTGTTCGAAGACACTCGCCCGGGGAATCCTTTCGTTCCTCCTGCTTTGATGAGATGTGAACTCGGCGCGTTATTCTTCCTAGAGTGTCCGTTTTCTTCTTCTTCTTCCGCCGACTGGCGCCGAATCGTCGCACTCATCTTTTTATCTTCTTCTCCTTCTCCATTCCTAGACGTCGCCGCTTCACCGTTCGGGGTGTTCAGAGACGATCGCGCGGAATCAGATTGGAACCACGTCGATGTCATTTATTATTATTATACTATTATTATCTCTTCAAAAGCACCGAGCGCGTCGTCGTCCGTCGTCCGTCGTCCTCCTCCTCCAAAATTCTTCTTCAAAGAGATGAGGGATTTTTCCAAAAAACACAAAAGAATTTTTAAAAGAGGAACGACGAACGGTGTCGACGATGTCGCTCTTATTTCGCGTCTTTATCACAGAGGTAGTGGTTATAGTGGTGGTGGTGGTGGTAATGGTGGTCCTTTTTTTTTTCAAAGAGATGAACGCTCGCGCGCGGGTGCGTTTTGTTTTTGTGTGGGCCAAATTTCTTCTCTCTTCTCGTATTACTAGATATGGGAGAAGACCGAAACGTAAAACGCATAAACGTTCCAAAAGAATTTTCCTCTTTCTCTCGGTTGTGTTTGACTTTTTTTTTCTCGCTTACTCGTGAAGCGATTAAATTTCCGCCTCTCGCTTCTTCAAAGTCGCGGACAAAAAACTTCTCTCTCTCCTTTTGTTTCTCTCTCTCTTTTCTCTCTCTTTTCTCTCTCTCTTTTTTTCCCTTTTTTTGCCCTTTTTCTCATCTCTGCAAAAAAGTTTTTGGTGACGGCGTCACTTTCGTTTTTTAACACACATCCGCGACATATACATACACACACACCAATAATAAAAAGACGAAACGCGATGATGATGCACAGCAGCACCGCGTCAGTTTCGAGAAGATGCGCGACGATGACGTCCTCTTCAAAAACGGTGGTGCGCGATTTTTCGTCCACTTCTCATCTTCTTCTTTATTACGCACACACGTTCTGTGTGCCGCTTTAAAACGATCGTCTCGTTTTATGGATGAGATACTTTTTATTTCGGATAGAAATTTTCCCGTAACGCGCGGCGCTTTCCTATTCTTTTTGCTCTCTCTCTCTGTCTCTCTCTCGAACGGCGGAGTGAGTGAGGGGAAGAGAGCGCGACAGAGCGCGAGGACGGTCGCGTTCGTTCCTTTTCTCCGCGAGAGCGAGAGAAGTTTTCAATCAAATGCTCTTGTTTTGTATTACTAATCTTTTCGTTTTTTTTCCTTCGAGCGCGTGTACGTCAACAAAAATCTCACCACGTTTTATCTCTCTTTCTGTCTTTGGTTCTCGACTAAACAGGCGAAGAAAATATTGAACAACAAGCGAGCGAATGTGACTACTGCTCGCGCGGCGGGACCGTCTGACGTTGAATCTACCGCTCCCTCCTCCTCCTCCTCTTCTTCGGATGAATTCCAAAAGAAAGCGGTCTCGGCGGTTGCCGCGGTTGCCTCCGTCGTCGCTTTCTCGGCGGACGGCGCGATGGCGGACGGATACGACGACTACTTGGCGTCGTTGCAAGCACAAGGCGAAGCGCCGAGCGCGGTCGTCGTCGAAAAAGTGCCAGCTGCGAGTAGCAACGCTCCGGTGACCATTGCCGCGGAAGCGATGAGTGATGTGGCGGCTCCAGAGGCGCCTGCTGCTCAAATCCAGGCACCGCCGGCGCAGCCGAAGCAACAAAAGCAAGTCGACAAAGAGTACGAACGCGCTTTGGCGAGAGCGAGAGCCCCGAAGAAAGAAAAGTTTGAAACGAGAGGTGAGAAAGTGAAGAGAGAAAAGAAAGCGAAGGGTACGTCGTCTCCGGCGAAGGAGCGACCGTCGTACGCGCCGAAAAAGAAAGACGCCGAGAAGGATGAATTTGACTTCTTGCCAGTATTTGCGCTTTCCGCGGGCGCCGCCGGTGTTGTCGCCATTGGCTTGAACGCGACGAGTAACAAAGAGGAAGAAGAGGAAGAAGAGGAAGAAGTGCCAGAACCGGTCAAGAGAAAACCGATGTTTACGACGAAGAAGACCACGCCACCGCCGCCACCGCCGGCTCCGGTGAAGAAGGCCAGCTTTTCCGTGTTTGGGGGCAAAGCGAAAGAAGCGACGCCGCCACCACCGCCTCCCACTCCGCCAGCGAAGAAGCCAATGTTCAGTTTTGGCGCGAAGAAAGAGTCTGCTCCTCCGCCTCCGCCACCACCACCGCCGGCTCCGGCGAAAAAACCTCTGTTCAGCTTTGGCGCTAAGAAGACCGAAGCTCCGACTTCTGCTCCGGAACCGGAACCGGTGAAGAAGAAACCGTTTACCGTGTTTGGTGGCGTGAAGAAGGATTCTACTCCGCCGCCTCCGCCACCTCCGCCAGCGAAGAAACCAGGCTTTAGCTTTGGCACGGGAATTAAGAAAGCAACTCCGACTCCGCCGCCACCCCCACCGCCGCCGACTGCGAAGAAGTCTCCGTTTGGAGGCTTTGGTACTGGGTTCAAGAAAGCGACGACGCCGACGCCGCCGCCGCCGCCGCCGCCCCCAGCCGCTAAGAAATCTGCATTCGGTGGGTTCGGTACTGGGTTTAAGAAAGCCACTCCACCGCCTCCGCCCCCTTCACCGCCAACTCCACCGTCCGCTTCGCTCAAGAAATCGGCGTTTCCGAGTTTTGGCGCGAAGAAATCTGCGGCCAACGAGGAGATCGAAGCAAAGTCTACTTCCGTAGCGGTTGCAGAAAAACCGGCGATGCCAGAACTCAAGATGCCAGAAATTCCGTCCTTACCGGGTAACTTCAAATTTCCGGAGATGCAAATGCCGGGAAGTTTTGAAATTCCGGAGTTACCGACCAAGCTCGAAATGCCGGAGCTTCCGGGGAACTTTGAGATGCCGGAGTTACCGTCCGCATTCGGTGGCCTTAAAATGCCAGTCATTCCAGGTACTCAAATTCGAACCGCGGAAAAACCAACGACTCCGCCGACCCGCGTCCCAGTCCCGGAAGTCAAATCTGAAGCCATCAAAGCGGTCATCGCCGCTGTAGACAGCGAAATCGCCGCCATCTCCAACGAAGCGAAGCGATCGAACGCAAAGAAAAATCGCGACCGTACTATTCTCTCTCGCTTGAACGCAAAAGATCGTAAAGAATATGCTCAAATGACCGAGGACGCGTTAAAATCAAAGCAAGCCGTCATGAACATGAATCCAGCTGCGAAAGATCCGACTCCGGATACTTTCGTTGGCATCGAAGCGTCTGGCGATTTTTCCAATTTGGCGCTCGAGAGTGACATCCTCGCTAACATCGAAGCCGAAAAAGCCGCCGCAGCGAAAGCGGCGAGAGATAAGAAACAAAAAGCTGCCGCTGCGGACGCCGCGAAAGTTCAAGCTGAACTTAAGAAGCAAATCATGGCATCCGCGAAATCGATGAAAGCTGGCTTAGATGCCGGGAAAAGCGAGAAGAAGCTGGTGAAGGAACCAAAGGCGGCCAAACCGGCAGCTGCGGCCGCTGCTGCAGCTCCGGAGGCGGCTCCAGCCAAACCGGCCGCGCCGAAGCCGACACCTGTCGTCGCTGCGGCCCCGGTCGTCACGAACGACAAGAACGCCGAAGAAGCCCAAGCTTGGATTGACGCCTGGAAATCCAACGGCTCGAACAAAGCCACCGCGGCGTCGGCTTCCGCGGATAGTAGTGACTCTAGCAACAACACCAACAACGAAGGCGCGGCGGAAGCGCAAGCTTGGATAGATGCGTGGAAGGCTAAACAGTAAAAAATTCTGAATATATACATATACATACACACACACACACACAGTGAATAATTGAATAAAAAAGCTCTCTCTTCATTCTCTTCTCCCTTCTCTTCATTTTCTTCACGCTCCGTCAGGCAAAAAAAATGTTGTTGTAAAATAATTCGCCGCGCACGATAAAAGAGGATGGCATCGAAACGCCAAGCCAGCATTACCGGCACTCCGGGTCGTCCGGTGCCTTATCGGCATCGCGATGCTGCTGAATACGACGACGACGACGTGGAGAATGGCGATAAAAAACGCTCCGCGTCTTCATCCAAGAGAAGTATCGTTGTTCGTAAAATTCGATTATTTATTCAGACGAAACTGGAATCGTTTCGCGTGCGCGCGGAAGTGACCGCCTCGTCTGGTTCTGCCGGGAGAAGGGAATTAATCGCTCTGTTTTCATTCTTGTCTCTGAGCATGCTCGTCGTGTTTGCGCTGATGATTTGGTATTCATTGGCTGGGAGCTTTGGTGCTTCTGGTGGTGGTGCTTCTTCTATTAAGAATAAGAGTTTGAGCATGTTACCAAAAGAGATTGAGGTAAAGATTGAGCGATGGCAACAGCTCGGAGGGAGACAGTTGTACGACCCGAACGATGGCGGTGGGATCTTTCCCAAGTTTAAAGAGCAACCTGCGGTAAAAAAACGCTCTTCTCCTTCTTCTTCTTCGGGGACGACATCCGACTCGTCCTCAGAAGAGGAAGACGATACTGTCGTCGCCGCAGACATCGAGGATGAAGAGGAAAGCACCAACGAAGCAAATGGGAATGGCGGCGCGCGCGTGCCGCACGGGGAAGGTTGGAAGTACTCCTCGTGGACAAAAACGTGGAAAGTTAAGGATATCGAGAAAACTGGGATCGAGACCGAGGAAAATGCGGTTTGGTTTTCGAGGAAGAGCGTTCAAAATCGCTTGGATTTTTCAAAGTTTATTGATTGTAAACGAGAGGCAGAAGAAGAAGAAGAAAATGACGGTAACGATACAAAAGCGACGACGCGAACATCGTTCAATGAAGGTGCGCTGAAGCTGTTGAACGCCTTGCATCAAGAACAGCTGGCCGTAACGCAGAAGAACTATCAAGTACACGGCTTTAACGACACAGATAAAAAACGCATCGCGGAACTCTTTCCTCCGCACTCTCCGTTCGTGCTGTGGAAGAAACACGGTCCATCTTCACGATTGATACAACCGACATGCGCGCTTGTTGGAAATGGAGGAGAGCTTCGCAAGTTCAACTACGGCGATGCCATCGATAGTCACGATTTAGTCGTTCGATTGAACCAAGCGCCAACGATGGGCCACGCCGTTTGGGTGGGAAGAAAAACTACCCATCGCGCTTTGAATCGATTATGGACGAGGCATTACACGAGAATTCCGCACCACATCTATCGCGGATTCGTCTTGCCTTTAGAACGGAACTTGAGACTTGTCACTTTACGCTCGGATAAAGACGAATTTACGAAGTTGCACGATAAAGTTCGTGCGGAGAGGAAAGATGCGAGTGTTACGTATTTGACTACCACTCCGATACGACACGCGAAATTTTTGCTCGAAAAGTTTCGCGAAGAAGAGTGCGTCAAGAAACACAAAGGACCGTATTTTGGCGGTAATGTTCCATCCACGGGATTAGCTATGTTTATGGTGATGTCGAAAACGTGTAGCGTGGTGGATTTATACGGCTTTGGAGAGTCCAAATCTGGCGGTGAGGAGGACGAGAAAGAGGAGGATCCTGCTGCGGCTTATAAGTATCACTACTACAAAACCAGCGGCAATCGCGCTGTTGGCGACGACGTCCACTGCTTCGAGTGCGAACGGTTAATGTTGAAGAAGATGTATGACGAGAACGTTATTTTGGGTTCTTTTTGCGGCGGAAGCGAGAAGCAAAAAGGTGACTACGCGTGTGGATGTAGGAAATTGAAATGTCAGCCTCGCCCGCTGGTTTCTTCTTCTCCTGATAACGACGATGAAAACGGATACTGTCCGGATAAAAACTGTCGCGTCGTCGACGCTCGAGTAGCGCTCACCGAAGATGAGCTAGGTCGCACCCGAAGAGAAATTGAACGAAACGAACGAGACAGTAGAAAGAAGCGCGAGAAGAACGCGAAAGCCAAGTCGGCGTTTGCCGCGGAAGAGAGAGAAAAGCGAACTCGACTGGAAAAGTAGTACTACTAGAAAGAGAGAGAGAGAGAGAGGACAAAAAAGATAGCACGCGATAGAGAGAGAGAGAGAGAGAGAGAGAGAGAGTGGGAGTCGCGCGGTAGCTCACGCGTGTACTTGACGTAGATTTTAGATGTAGAGAGCTTTAATATTTATACCACGTAGGAAATTGACTTGACTTGATTGACTCCTGTGACCTAAAATTTTTTCTCTCGGGCCTTCGTCAGGAGCGGTTCAAATTTGGGAAAAGGCACCTCCGGTCTTCACTTTTCGACAACAGCAGCGCGTAGACGCGACGTCGCCGTTTGCTGTTGTTGAGTCAAAAAGTCAACTCTCTTTTTACACATCTTCGATCGAGGCATATTTTCGCGCGTGCAAATCGAGAGCGAAAATGGCAAACACCGCGTCGCATCATCCCACCGCGTGCCAAGGTGATCGATCCATCGCTTCCGCGCGCGTCAATTCGAAAGACGGTGGCGCCGGGAAATTGCTCCTCGGAAAAGACGCCGTAAAGTTATCGAGCGACTGGGGACCGGCGAATATGAACTTGACTTTAGATACAGTGGATATTTTCGCGAGTAACTACAACATTTTCGAGCCGGAAGTGAGAAGAGGATTCTTTTACGCGCTGTTTTTCACCCGAGGGTTGCACGGCCAAGGGATTGGAAAATCGTCTAAGACAACGACGAATTCAAACGTCGTTGACACGGTGGTTGAATTGGGCGTAAAAGATCAGGATCAGTGGGTGCAAGCGATTTCGAAAGCGATCAAGAGCAGAAAAGAGAAAGAAAACGAAGAGAGCGTGTCGGTTGTGGATGTGAGCGCGTTTGTAGAAAGCGTGCCCGTTGTCTCGGACGCGTTGAAGAGCATTCGAGAGAAGCTGAAAAGTCTCCTAGAGAAGAAGAAAAAGACGAACAGCGATGAAGATGAAGACGCGTTTGCGACGCTTAACGTCTATGCGCCGTTAGAGAGCTCGTATTTGAACTGCAGTAGAACTTCCACTCGTGGTGGTAACTCCAATCAAACGACGACCTCAACGACTAACAAACACTTCACGCTGAAAAAGTTGGAGAAACCGAGACGGAAGTCGTACCTCGAAGTGAGCACGAAGCGTGTCAATCGGTTCGGGGACGTAATTTCGAACGTCGATTCGTCGACGGCGGGAGCGACAACCACCACCGGCACAACTGGTATCGTTTCTAAATCTCTTGAGAGCTCCTTTCAGCAACAACAACCAAAACCAAAGTCGTCCTTCTTACTCGATACCAAAAAGCGCACGATTTCCTCGCACGGCTACCAAGTTTCGGGAACGAAACGTACGTTTGAAAACCGCGACGGATCTGCGAAAGACGATGGAAAGGAGAAAGAAATTAGACTGCAACGGCTGAAGCTCATGAAGGAAAAAGAAGCCGAGAGGAAACGGTTGGCAGAAGAGGAAATGAGGAAGAGGCGCGAACATTACAGAGCCTCGGTCGAGGCGAAGAAACGCGCCTTGGACATTCAAGAGAAGTCAAAAACGACGATCATTTCCACGCCAAGTCCGTCCGATCGAACTTAATCCCATCGTTTCGGAGAGAAAGAACACACAAACACACATAATTAAACATGAACTATAAACAGAAAAGAAAACGAGAAGAAAGAAAGAAACAAAACGAGAAAAAGAAAAAGAAGAAAAAAAAACGGATACGTGTATAAAACAGACAGACATTATATTATTATTGAACATATTTTAGAAACCAATAGCAAACGAATTAGCAAGAAGGTGAGAATGAATGAAGAGGAGGTCCTGCATGTAAAAAATTGAGAGAAAGAATTTCACGGGGGGGGTAGCGAAGAGGAAGAGCTTTCTTTTCGCTTCAGAGAGAGAGAGAGTGTTTTTAATCGAATTGTCCGACACGTGGACAGCGCTCTCACGAGCAAAAAAGAAAAAAAAAAGTAATCTTGCACACACACTTTTTCCGAAACATCGTCATCATCATCATCATCATCATGCGCCTTCGACGCCTGACCAATCTCATAGCCTCCACGTCGCTCTCGACCAGCGGCGGCTCTGTTCCCACGCGTTCGTTCGCTTCTGGTGGGATTCCATCGTCCTCCTTTTCTGGAACGACGACGACGACGACGCGCAGATTTCTGTCGTCTACGTCGTCCCCGAAACCGAAAGGATTTTACGAACTCCGTCGGTATAAAATCCCAGCGTCGAAACGCGCGGAATACATCAAACTGTGCGAGGAATCCAGCGCGTTGAGGAAGAAATTAACCCCAGGATTCTGTGGTTTTTACGTCCCCGAAGTTGGCTCGGATTTGAACACCGTCACGCACATCTACCACTACGACGATTACGACCACCGGGACAAAGTTCGTTTGGATATGAAAGGAAACGAAGAGTGGCAAAATTTTTTACGAAAGTCTTTAGGAATGGTGGAAGAGCAAACGAGCGAGGTGTACATCGAAGCCGCGGTGGCGACGAATAGCGCCGGTTTAAGCGTGAATAGCTTTAAAGAGAAAGCTTCGAAGAGCAAGGATGGCGATGACTCTTCAATCTTCGAGATCCGAACGTACACGTTACAGTTAGGATACAATCCGATACCAAAGATGCAAAACTTATACGCGGAAGGTTTACCGTCTAAGATTGCCTCTGACACGGAAAAATTGAGCGAGCTTGTATGGATTGGATATGCAGACGTTGGAGATTTAAATAAATTCGTGGAAATTTGGAAATATCCGAGCTACCAATCCCACATTAAAGTCAGAGAAGCGGCGAGGACGGCGGATGCGTGGCGCGAAACCATCGGGAAAATTGCGCCAATGGTGACCCATTTTAACACGACGTTGTGCAGCGCAGCGCCGTTTTCGCCGGTGAAATAGCGGCTGTGTATACGTTCTACTTTGTGACCATCCTTTCGTTGTATTGATTAGCACGCGTTCAAACATAAACGTAAACATTTTTTTTTTCTCTCTCTCTTTCGCTTTCGTCACAAAGGAAGAGTACAAGAGTTGTGTAAAACACACACACGTTTTGCAAACTTCGTCGATTTCTTCATTCGTTCACCGCGCTCGCGCACTCAATATTGATGACGATGATGACTCCGATTTTAGCGACGCATCGAGCTGCGCTTTCTCACAACAACAAGACGAACGAGCGTTCGTCTTTACCTTCTTTCCTGTCTTCTTCGCGCGTGCACTCGTCGGCGAGAGCGTCGTCCTCTTCTTCCTCATCTGACGACGGCAAAAAAGTAGGCATCATCATCGTCGACCACGGGAGTCGCGCCAAGTCGAGCAACGAACAGTTGGAACGATTCGCGGAGATGTTTGCTATGATGTACGGGAACACTGGTGTCGATGATGCGAGCGGGTACGAAGTTGAACCGGCACACATGGAACTCGCGTCACCGTCTATCGCGGACGCCTTTCGCGAGTTGATTGAGACAAAAAATTGTAGGAAAGTGGTCGTGGCGCCATTCTTTCTGAGCCCAGGGAGACACGTGAAAGAGGATATTCCGCGGTTAGTGGAAGATGCCGCGAACGAATACAGAGGGAAGTACGAGTTGGAGTACATGGTAGCGGCTCCGATCGCTTTGCATCCGTTGATGACGACGATTATTCACGAACGCGTGGAAAAGTGTTTAGAGGTGAACGAGAAAGGCACAGGAGGCAAGTGCGATGTTTGTGTAAGAAAAGACGCCGGAATATCGTGCAAGATGAAGAGAGTGTAGATTAGATGATGAATGATAGCGATGTGTAAGTAGCAGCCTTTATATATTATAAAAATTAAGTATTTGTCGTGCAATGATTGCTTCGTTCGTCGTCGTCTTTCGGAAGTCATCACAGCTCGTGTTCTGATTTTTATTGTGTACACTATACTTCTCTCTTTTTTCTCTCTCTCTCTCTCTTTAGTTAAATAATGACGATTTCTTTTTCTTACGCTTTTCTTGCGGCGTGGAAGAGTTCGATGTATTCAATCGCCGGTCTGTTCCACGACCAGTCTTGACTCATGCAGTTAGCTTGCAACTTTCTGAAGGCGTCGATGTCGTTGTAGAACATGTCAATACCTCTATCTAACGCGTAATCGATCGAGCCTTCGTCAGTACCATCGAACGAGAATCCGTTCGGCGTCATGCCTTCCCAAGCAGCCTTGGCGTGATCGTGTTCGACGTCAAAAACGGTATCAGCTAAACCACCGGTGCGTCTGACTACTGGGACGGTGCCGTAACGCATGGCGATGAGCTGTGACAAACCGCACGGCTCAAACATAGACGGGACCAAAATCATATCTGCTCCGGCATAGATGAAGTGCGACATGGTTTCGTCGTAGAACAGGTGCAACGCAGCCGTGTTGTAGTGATTTTGCTTTAATTGGTGTGCCATGTCTTCGAATTCTCTTTGGACTTTCTCATCCGGCGCAGAGCCTAACAAGCACACTTGACACCCTCTCTCCAAAGCACGATAGATAGCTCTTTTAATCAGATGGATACCTTTTTGATGAGTCAATCGCGTGACGACACCAATCATAGGAACGTCTGGATTATTGTACAAGTTTGATCTCGAACATAACGCTTGTCTTGCTGCTGCTTTGCCCGGAATGACTTCGTCTTCGCCAAAGAACTGCGGTAAGAACTTATCGTTTCTCGGATCCCAGATGTCCGGGTCAATACCATTCACCACACCGTGCAATTTGTGCAAGTTTGGATTCACGCAACCTTCGTGGGCGATTTCCTTGGCGTACGTTCTCGACACTGTCGTGGCAATCGCGCAGTGGTGCATGGCGTCTGCAATCAACGCTTGACCGTAGTGCAAGTTGTGGATGGTGAAAATAACTTTCGGGTTATCCAAACCATACGGCGCATAATCTTCAGCTAAAAACTTGGCTACCGGTGCAGTTTGCCAATCGTGGATATGAATGATATCCGGATTTCTACCAGATTGCAACATCCACTCGAGCGCAGCTTTGGAAAAGAATCCAAAACGTTCTTGGTCAGTCATCGGGATCGAAAGGTAGTCCGTACCGTAAACCATGCCTACTTTAAACATTCCATTGTCCGGATCGATAAAGAACGTTTTGACGCCTTCAACGGTACCAGAATAGACGTGATTGTATGTTCCACCCCATTCAAAACCTTGCTCTTCTTTCAAGTCATCGATTAAATCGTATTTCATGCAATCGTACTTCGGCAAGACGACTTCGACTCTGTGTCCTTCGGCTTCAACCGCAAGCGATAACGACGTGACGACGTCGCCTAAACCACCAACTTTGGCAATCGGCGCCATTTCAACAGCGACAGACATGACGTGCATCGGCTTTTCCACAGCTTTGGATCCATCCGCGTTGATACCTCCAGTGATAGGCAAGTGATAGTCTAAACGGTTACGATTATCGTAGTTGTTACCATCTTGGTCGCAAAAGACGAAATCAAACATGAACGCGTCTTTCGGCGCGGTCAACTCGACGGAGAAATAGTCTTTCGAATCCGCCTTGCAGCTCGGATCCGGGGACATTTTCGTCATCGGTAACGCCTGTTCGTGGTTCCATCGGTTCCATCCGCCGACGACGGAAACACCCATTGCATCTCTTAAATTCGTGTTCTTTGGATTATAGCACAACTTGAACGGTTCGCCGGCTTTTGGAAACTCTGGAATGGTGAACAAAACGTGCGCTCTTTGCTTCGCCGTGAGCTCCGCCGCCTTTACCTTCGCAATTTCCTTCAATTTCGTTCGTTCCGCTTGTCTCAGCTCCTCCAAGCGATCTTCCTCTTCTCTCTCAAGACGAAGTTTTGCGTAGATTTTGATGCACGACTCGATTCGAGACCTCTCCAGCATTTCGTTTGCGCCTGCAATTGGAACGTGGAAGTCGCCTCTGTTGTTGTTATCGTACGTGCCATTACCATCAGAGAAAACAAAATCTAAAATAACCGCTTTGCTCGGCACAGAAACCTCCAAGTCGAACCAGACGGCAGAGTCACCGGCAACGGCCGGAGCTCTCGGTCTCATTTCAAACTGTTCAGCACCACTCGACCATTGGTTAGTACCAAAATGAGCAAAAACTTTCGGTCTACCGTTCAGAACGGTGTTTTGGTTACAGTAGGAAACCGTGACGGATTGACCGGGCACCGGCATGGCTGGAGAAACAGTCCAGAGCGAGTCGTTCTTAGGCGCTTGACCGTGAGAATGCTGTTCCATGCATCTGACTTTGTCACCAGCGATTTTCATCGCCTCCGCCCAATCTCTTTTTGCCCCCGGAGATGCCTCAGACTCTCTCGCCAATTCTTCGTATTTTGCTCTTAAGTGTGTGATATCGTTGTCGTTCAAAATTTCCGTCTTTTCTTGCAGCTTTTTCGCTCTTTCTTCCGCTTTTGCATACTCAGCGTCGGCTTTTGCTTTCGCAGCGTCCGCTTTGGCCTGTTCCTCTCTCGCAAGCTCTTCAATTTGGAGTTGTCTTTCGAGTGCTTTCCTTTCCGCTTCCGCTTGCGCTTGCGCCTCCGCTTCGGCGATGGCTCGAGCTTCAGCTTCCGCTCTCGCCGTCGCTTCTGCCTGAGCCGCTTCTCTCGCTTCCCTTTCCACTCTCTCTTTTTCCGCTTGCGCAGTCAACGCTTCCTTTTCCGCTTGCGCTTTCGCCAAGGCTTGTTCGCGTAATTTTTTTGCCTCTGCGGCTGCTTTCAACTCCTCCGCTTCTTGCTTCAAACGCATCAACGTTTCTTTCGCCTTCTTCGCCTCTTCCATCTTTTTCACCTCTGCCGCGCGTTTAGCTTCTTCTTCTTCTTCCGCTTTTCTTTTCAACTCTGCTTCGGCTTCGGCTACTTTTTTCGCAGCCAACTCTTCGGCTTCTTTTGCTTCTCGGATAGCTTTGTTCTTCTTTGCCGCCTCCGCAACTTCCCGCTTGGCGAGTTCGTCTTCGACCATACCCAACTGACGGATTTTAGCCGCTTCCGCTTGCTTCTTTTCGAGAAGATCGCGAATAGCTTGCGAGCCTGGAGACTCTATCGTTTTGGGGGATACTTCTGCTACGGCAGCTTCTTGCTTCTTCTCTTCAGCGAGTTTCTGTAATCTCTTCGTTTCAGCTTCCATGGCTTTCAGCTCAGCTTGCGCGGCGGCAATCTTTTCCGCATTCGCGCGCGCTTCTTTTTGTTGCTTCTCGACAATCAAACGAGCTTCTTCTTCCTTCGCTTTTTGTTTTGCTTCGGCCAGCTGTCTCGCCGATTCGGCCTCAGCTTTCGCTCGTTCCGCCTCTTCAGCTTCCTTCTTTTGTGACTCCAGTTGGTCTCCGATGTCCTCAATCGCGCGAAGGTCCGATTGCATTTCCAAGTTTTCCAAAAGCTCTGATTCTAACCTTTCCACTATGAAAGCTCTATCCAAGAACGGATCGTTAATACCTGAGCGAATTCCGGAATTCGTGTTCAAGAAATCGCCCGACTCTTCCAAATATGCGGCATACTTTGCCTCCTCAGCTTCTGCCATCAGCCTCGAGGCTTCCAACTCTTCCGCTTCTTTTCTCGCCTGCTCTTCTTTCGCCAACAAAGCTTTCATCTCGTCGTCCATGACAACCGCGACAACATCAACGTCTTCTTTGTGCTTCTCCGCTTCCATGTGCGCGACTCTCGCTTTGCGTTCATCCGCTGGTTTTGGTTTCTGCGTCGTCGTCGTCGTCACCGGATTGTCGTGCTCTGGCTCTACGTTATTCGCATTACTCACAGCGGTGCCTTTGTTGCTGTTCTTCTTCTTTAAACGTTCGTTCTCTTCCACTTGCGCTCTCATTTTCAAAAGTTTCTCGCGTTCTTCTCTCAAGCGTTCCAGCTCTTTCCGAGCGATTTCTTTGGCATCCGGCGCTCTCGTCTTCGTTTGCGATTGAATAATGTTCGCGCCGTTCCCGTTCGCGACTTCTCTTTTCAGCGCGTTGATTCTCGATCGCATTGCTCTCACGTCCGCCGCTCTCGGTTTCGAATCCGAATCTGGGTCAAGCATGTCTCTAAACTCTTGTTCCAAATTCGCGAGCTCTTGAGATATCGTGCACTGCGAAGATGTATCCGACGACGCCGCAGATGACATGCGCGCGATGATTCTTCCTCTTCCTCCTCTGCATTGAAGAGGAGTGCCTTTGCCGGTGTGAGATGATCCCGCGTTGGTTATCGCGCTCGCATCGTTGCTCTCGCTCGCGATGCGATCAGAAGATACCACCCCTCCGTGACTTTTCCTCCTCGTTAATCCCGTCGATGATGATGGTCGAAGATTATCCGATGTGGAAAAAGCGGAAGCTACGGTTGCGGTGGTAATCTTCTTCTTCGTCGCTCTGAGCGCGTTGCGTCCAAACCATCGCGACGTTTTCGTCGTCGTCGTCGCAGTCTGGGGCGCCGTGGTTCCTCGCATTGTTGTTTATCTCTCTCTCTCTCTCTCTCTCTTTGAGGAAGTCCCCGCGCGCGCTACAACAATGGACACAACTATTAAGAGTGTTTGTGGGTTGTGTGTACTTATTGGGGAAATAGAGGAACGGACGAAAGGACGAAAGGACGAGATGACTCCATAGATTTTCTCTCTCTCTCGTTTTTTTTTTCGCCCTTTTTTGTTTGTTTGTTGGACTGCTTTGGACTGTTGTGGTTAGTTAAGCTGATGAAGCAGGAAGAGGAGAGACAAAAAAGCAAAGAAGAAAGAAAATATTATTACACATCTTTCGTGTTCACTCACGTGTGGTTACTGTGATAAAAAAAATTAGCACGCTACACGTATCATTTAAATGTACTCGGGTAACTCGTCCAAGACTTCGTCGAATTCGACTCGGAATTCCTCCTTGCCTCTGTTACTCGTTCCGCTGACGTATAAGACTTTACTTCCGTCGTTTTTTTGGACTCCCCACACTTGAGAGTGACTCAGTAAGGAGAGGAAAGAAGTGACGAGTAATCCGGCGAAACCGGCATAGACGAAAGGAACGCCCGGGTCGGTTTTCAATTCTAAGCCAGTCGCACCGGATATTTCCTCGATGACTAAGGAGATATTGTCCACATCGATTGGTTTTTTTGAAGTTGGGCGTCGAACGCCAACGAAGGCGCCTTTGGAATCGTAAATGGCGACGGACTGGAAGTCTCGCGCGACGAGGGAGATGCCTTTTTTGTTTTCGCTCACGTTGGCGTTATCCCCGAGGGGGAGGAAAGTACCCCAGATTTTACCCTTGAAATCGCCTTTGTTTTCCAAATTCGCCATCGGTAACACGAGTTCTTCTCGTTTGCTACTGCTGCCACTACTAATACTACTAATACTACTGCCACTGCTGCTGCTGCCACTATCGCTATTAATATCGCTATTTGCGATGTCCTCCTCGACTTTTGGTATCACCGTGACTCTCATAGAACTCATGGACCAATCCGTTTGGTACATAGTCACGCCTCCGTATCGTAACGGAACGTTTACTGATATCACTTTGTTATCCACCTCGTTGCCTTTTTCGTCAATGACGGATAAGTTGGAGTAAAACTGACTGACTTGACCGCTCGGTAAATAATCGATGGTGAAATCCTTCACGAAAACTTGATTCGTTTTCGCGAATTTCGGCACTCTCGACAACGGTGATCCTCTGGTCAATCCATCCGAAATGGTGAAACTAGTGTCTTTCGGTGCCATGACAGATCCACCGAGGCCACCTAAGCCGCTATACGCGCACCCGCCAAGCGTTAAGAGGAGCGCGAAGTGAACGCCAATCGGCGCTAATCGACCAATCAAACCTTTAAACGCGTATAAATACTGCTCTTGATCTTGCTCTCTCAAGAAAACTTGGTAGCCACGCTCGGCTAAACTGTTCGCTAAATCTATCACTCTCGCATCTTTCACGCTCTCTCTTTCGTCCATGGTTTTTGAGTTGACTAAAAATTTTGGCTTCTTGATAAACTTCCACTTCGCCGCGACTCTCCACACCGGTAACTGTTTGGTCACCGTACAAGCCGTCAACGAAACCGCCAACAACGATAGTAACGATAAGAAATACCAAGTAGTATACACGTGGTCTAACCCGTTATTTAAGATGAACGTGAAATCCAACATGCCGAAAAGTGGAGCGTCTTTACCTACAGGATAATTTTCCACGTACCACGCGTAACTTTTATTCTGTTCAATGACGGTACCTAAAGCCGAGAAACCTGCGATGGCGCCAAACTCTGAAATTGCCAACGGTAGCGAAGAAACTTGTTTCAGCGCTTTCTTGTACGTCTTTTTCATATCGCTGATTAAGAATTCGTTAAACGCTTGATCTTCCTCTTCTTTCGTCCGTGTCGTCCTGCCTATCGTCGGTTGCGGTGCTTTCGTCTTCTCGTCGTTGTTACCATTTACTGCGGTGACAACAACGCGTGTTCCTCGCAACTTTTGATTTCTGTTTGTCGTCATTTTTGTACTGTTGCTAATAAGTATAGACTTAGTTCTCGTGGTATTCGATATCATCGTCGTCGTCGTTGTTTTCGCATGTCTGAAGCTTATTTTGTGTTGAACCGTCGAAGACGACGACGACGACGAGAGACAACAACACTTTACTCTTCTCGACGAAAACAAAGACGAATATCGACGACAAGCGCTCATCGTCGTTTTCCTCGCGGTCGTCTCCGTCGTCGGCGACGATAGTTTCGGTTGATTGTGATTGTAATAACACAAAGAATGCATTTTTTTCTCTCTCTCTCTCGCTTTTTCTCTCACGCGCCGTCTTTCCTCTTCACGGGAGGAAGTGAATTAAATACTCTCTTTCTGAAGTTAAAGCGACGTCGTGCACTTTTCTTCTCTTCGTCTATCTGTCTGCCTGCGCTGTGTACCGAAGAGAGAGTTCTTTCCGGCCTCGTCGCGGAAGGAAGTAATTTATCCAAACTTTGTGAGAAAGACGGATAAAAAAGTGAAGCAGGTGGAAGAAAGAGAAGCGATTTACTTTTACATAATATACTAGCTATACTAAAATACATTTGAAATACACGCGGTGCTGCTCTAAAAACGATTAAGCTATCATCAATCAATCCATCTCGGAACACTCGTAGATTAACCCCAAGTTATCGACTATTTTGTGCCAGACCGAGCAGGACGGGTTGCCGCACTGGACCCAAGTCGTACCCGTCGTCAAGTTTTGTTTATTTACTCTTCGCTCGGTTCGTATGCCTGCGCGCGCGTTTATTTGGACGAAAGAGAGAAAGAATAACGGTGTAAAGGTCAGATTCATGTTTGTTACGAGAGAGAGAGAGAGAGAAAGATAGAAAGAGAATGCGCGAAGCGTTCATTCGATCGAGCAAGAAACGTACCGCACTTGTTGCAGGTGAACAGCATCTTCGTCGTCCGTCGACTCGAGTTTATTGGGATTCCTTTCAACTCCTCTTCGACGTCCTCGTCGTCCTCGCCTCCTCCATCAACTCTCGACGCCGACGCCGACGACTCGGCTTCAATCCGAAGCGCGGGTTGTTCGGATGCTAAAGACGAATAATCGATGTTACTGCTGGCAAACGGAGACTCCGAGACGACTTTCCAAGACGTCTTTTTTTCTCCCTCCGCATCTTCTCCGTTCGTCGACGACGACGAAGTCACCCACCACCACGTTCTGCCGTAACGACGATGGGAACGACGACAACGAGGCCCCGAAGCGTTGTTACTATTGTTCGTCGTTATCTTCTTCTCGCGGACGACGTAACCGTGACGCGCGCTCGTCGTTGTCGTCGTTCTTTGCGAGAACGCGACGACGCAACGAGGGGAAGACAACATCTTCTTCTTCCTTCTTCTTCTCCTCTCACGACGACGGGCTCTTTTGCTTTTGATGGTGTGCGAGAGGCGTGTTTTTTGACGAAAAAGAGGGAAAAAAAAGCAAAGAAACTCGGACAAAAAGGATGAATGAAGTGCGTTTATTTCAAACTAAAAAATTCGCGTAAGCTCAAAGTGACTCGAACCCGCGTTTGCCATTACATAAAATAAACACAGACACACAACATTAATGGTACTCTTTTTATCTATCTCTCCGAGAGTTCTAATCTCTCGTCGATGCAAAAAGTTTTTCCTCTTCTTCCCTCTCTCTCTCTCTCTCTCTCGTGCGTGTGTGTTCGTAAAAGAAAACGCGCTTTACAAATCGCAACTGTAAGCCGTTCAACTGCAAAACCCACACCCTCTCTCTCTCTCTCTTTCTAAATAATTCTTATATATTTTTAAATTAGATGATTAGAAAGAGGCGAGGATGGCGTCCGCCTTGGAGGCGGCTTCCGCAGCCAACGGGGAGGCGGCGTCCAAGTCCTTCGATCGGATGGCAAAGTCAAGCGATTCGATGGTCTTGAACAAGTCCTTGGCGGCATCCGCATCGCCACCCTTCTCCGCGACGAGGTTGTTGACGTCAAATCTCAAAGTGTACACAGCACGTCTCAAGGCGTTACCGGCTTCGGTCCAGTACTTCTTGTTGACGTATTCGGAAACTTCCCCGGACAAACGAGAAGACGCTTCCTTCGCTCTCGCCGCAGTTTGTTCCGTGGACAACTTTTGCAACGCAAATCTGGACGGCGTGTCGGATCTCGTGGATTGGTTGAGGTTCAAGTCACGCGCCTGTGTTATTGGTGTGGATAAAAAAGATTGATTTCACACGTCAGTCTTTGTTAATTTTCCAAAGAGAGAGAGAGAGAGGAAAGGAAGAACAAAACTCGTTTGTTGTTTCACGAGGGAGGGAGGGAGTGAGAAAACGCCCTCCACTCCTCCAAAAAAAACAAACAAAAATTTTTTGTGTGTAGTTCTAACGAACTTTTTCACCACCGACCGGACGGGACGACTTTGATACACATAAAATCAAAAATCAATCACATTCGGATTGGAGAAGATATCGCTCTCTCTTCCCCTGAGCAAAAAACCAACTTCGAACTTTCGCGCGCGCGAAGAAAAAATTCGTAAACCAATACGGTTCTACACGAAGCGATAGGAGTAAAAACATACCTCGTAGATGAGCTGCAAACCACCAACGTTTTCGGCTCTCTTATCCGTGAGTTCGATGGCGTTCAACGCCAAAGCCGGGGACGCTTGCAAGGCAACGACGGACGCGGCGACGAAGGAGATGCTCTGTTGTTTTTTTTCAATTTTTTTGGTTTTGTTTTTTGTTGGGAGGAAAGCGTTCCCGATTGGTTGTGAAGTGAAAGAGAGGAGGAGAATTCGGTGAGTAAAAACGCCCCCAAGCGATGCCAAAATAAACCCAAAATTCTAATCGAACGAGAGGAAAACTTGAATAAACATTTCCTTTATTCAAATCGACGCTCGCATTTTCGTTTTACCACTCGCGAGTGTATGTTCTAACCGACGATCGTTACGCGATTGCAAAAAATCTCTGAGATGCCACACTAAGCGAAAATTTTTTTCGTACCTTCTTGGCGAATTCGTTGGACGCTTGGACGCCGACGACAACCTTTTGGGACTTCTTGGCGGCAGATTTGACCGAAACCAAGTTGGCGGTGAACGATGAAGTTAAAGCAGACATCTTTATTCTAGTTTTATGTGTGTAGTTATGACGATTCCGAGCGCGAATTTTTCGTTTTTATTGCTTCGATTTTTGGCTGGAAAAGTTCTCTTTTTGGTAAGTGGGAAGATTTCGGAATCTGATTCTTCTGACTCGCTTCTTGGTGGACGAAAAAAAGACCGAGAGAGAAGTTGAAAAAAAACAGAACGAAACAAAAGACACTCCGAAACTGGCAAGAGAACAGTACACAAACGCAGACAATGTAGCTCTGATGTCGAAACAAAATGTAAAACAAACTCGCTTAAACGAAAGTACAGTAAGAGCGCGTTCCTGAGCACGCGTTCAAACCGATTATAAAACCTATCGATGCGGAAGAAGTAGGAAAAACGCGAGTTACTTTTCCCACTTTTCGTTTTAAAAAGAGTTTCGCGAGAAGAATAATTTTATTTAACGCATACAACAAGGAGTTCCCGAACTTTAACTTGATATATTTGATTTAATATAATAATTTATAATTTATGAATGAGTTTTAATTACGCAATACGAACAGCATTTCGAGAAAATTTTAATTTGGACCTATTAATATTTAAATAAATCCAGTCAATACGATTTTTAATAACTATTCTGCTCATTTTCAAATACTTAAATTTAATATTATATTTGATTTATATCTAAAATCATAATATACTCCATTATTGTATCCAAAATATCTAATTTAAAACGAATAAAATATCTTTGAATAAATAAAACAAAATTAATTCTCTTCCTGAAATTTTATTCTATAGATGAATGTTTTCTGTGTTTTAGATTAGTGCACTCTTGTTTAAATATTATTAAAATATCGCATACATGGGGATAAGATTAATTACACTCATTAAGTGATGAAATCATAATTAACATTAATTATTAAATAGTAGACAGGAAAAAGTGGGACAAAGGACATCGAAGCAGAACGGGCCGTTCGTACGATCTCAAGACGCGTAAACTCGTTCGAAACGACGTCGCATGTGTATCATTATTCGATTGAAGAGGTTTTTTCGCGTGATTATTACGTTTTGATCTACAATGTCCTTCGTTTACAAAGAAAATGTTCCAGTCGTCCGAAAGCTTTGTGCGCTCCTTTCAGGCACCACTCAACAAGGAGCTTTTCGCGAATACTTTTCTAACCATATCAAATTCCTCCTCTCGTCGTATCTGCGAACTCAAAAGCACTCGCATTTCTTCTTCGACGTTTTCCTTCTCTTTCAGTGCTCTTTCTGTGATTCGTTTGTAGTCGTCGCATTGCTCTTGCAAGTTTCGCGCTATGTCGATGACTTCCTCTTTCTCCTCTTTCAACTCCTCCATCAAGATTCCAAATCGTTCCACCTCTCCGTTGGCCCAGTGCAACATTTCATCCCTAGCGATGATCTCGTCTTTACTTCCAATGTGTGCTCGTTCGAACGCCATACGCTTCGAGCGTTCCGTCTTCAACTCGTTTTCCAACTGTATCACCCTGGCATCCTGACTCTCCAGCGTCGACGAACACTTGGCGTGTTCTATGGCACACTCTTTATTCTCTCTGGAGAGTTTTACGACTTCCTCTTTCAAGCTCGTGACTAACGCGTTCGAGTTCTCAAGCATCGCAGTTTTCAAATCCAGGCTCTCTCGCATGTGCGCCACCTCCAAGTTTGCTTTCTTCGCACTTTCCTCCTTCAAAGAAGCTTCGGTCAAGTTTGAGTCCGCTCTCTTCACCTTTTCCAGTTGCGAGGCAATCACGTCTTCTTTCGCACTCAGCTCAACTTTGAGAGACGCGCATTCGTCGCTCAACTTTTCCTTCTCTTTTTTCAGCTCTGGTACCTCCTTTCGAAGTCTCATCAATTCATCTCTCAGCTCCTTCAGCTCCTTCTTCAAGCTTTCGTTGGTTGTGGCCAACTCCTCCGCGACATTCTCTGCAGTCACGCGTGCTTCTGTTTCCGTCGCTAACACCGAATCCAACTCCTTCAACTCCTCGAACGAAACCTCCAAGCGTCTCGTGATTGCATTCTTTTCGTTCGTGACGTCTTCCAACTTTTTTGAGTAGTCTTTGTCCATCTCACGTATTCTACCCTGTAAGTGTTCGATTTCGTCCTCAGCCGCGTACTCCAACTCCTCCAGTGAACTGACAGTTTTCGAAACCTTCCGGATTTCCATCTTGTGTTCGTCGCGCATTCGAGATATTGTTCGATTATATTCGTTTCTGATGGATTCTATAGTTGCTTTCAAAGTGTTCACTTCTTCCAACGCTTCTGCTTCGCCGCTTAGAGCGTTTTCGAGTGTTTTGCGATTTTCCTTCAGTTCTCGTTTCAGTAAGTCCACCTCGTTTTTATACCTGTTCGCAGAAGCGTAATTCAAATTCGAAAGTTCCGCTAACTTGGCACTCTTTTCGTACATTTCCGACGTTTGGTAGTCAATTTGTTTCACCTCGTTCGTGACTTCCATTAAGGCGCCGCTTAAACTTTCGTTTTCCCGTCGTTTCGTTTCAAACGTTTTCTTCAACTCGTACAGTTCTCTCTCCAACTTGGACGTCAACGTATTACTATTATTGCTCCTATTTCTATCATTATTGCTGCCGCTACTGATGCTAAAGTTATTATCATTACTCGTTGTCGTTTCCGTGCTTTCATCCTTCCGTTTTACAATCGAGGAAGACACGTTTTGCTTGTTCCGTAAAATGTGATTCATCAATTTCGAAGCAGGCGAAGGAGACCGCTGCTTTGACGATGGTCTCGAAGAAGTTTGTGGTTGTTGTTGCTCGTCGATTTTCACGCTCGCGTTCCATTTTTGCACCGTTTTCTTCTTTTCTTTCTCCTCCTCCTCGTCGTCTTCGAGAGACAGTAACGTCGACGTCGTTTCTTCTTCTACGGTTTCGTTGTCTTCTAAGATTTCTTCCACATGCCGGTGGCGCTGCCGTTCTTCCGAAGCTTCCTGGGATAAAATGCGTTGTTCTCGGATTTTCTTTTGTTCTTCAATCACCAACGCGCTACTCGCGGTGAAACCGATATCGTCCAACTTTTCCAACCACGGAATAAACGCGTGGACTGCCATGCGATACGACGGTAACTTGCACACCGGATTAACGTTGCTCTTCTTCTCGCCGCTTTCTTTATCATCGCCGACGTTTTCTTCGCTCCTCAACCGTAGCTCTCTCAAAAGCACAAACTCTTCCACAAGCCGCAGATCCACAAAGTTACCAATCTCGTTCTCTCGAAGATCTAAGTATTCTAATTCCCATTTTTTCCCATCTTTCCTTGCCACGCCAGTGAAGTCTCCTATCGAATTTTTTCTCATCGAGAGCGTTTCGAGTGCGTTTGGCGCGTCCGCGATGCCATCGAAGGACTTCAATTTGTTCGCATCCAAGTGTAAACTCTTCAAACACTCGGGGAGCTGGTCTAAATTGATCATCGATTCGATCTCGTTCTCGTTTAAGCGCAGCTCTCGACAAGAGCGGAGCAGTTGAAAGTCTTCGCCGTTGAATACTACTCGTTTGTTTTTCGTAACGGTGGAAGTGAACAAATCTTTTCGGTTGGAGATGTGTACGACTTGTAAACGCGCGATATCCGTAGTATTGAACGCATTTCGAATGTACTCTGGAACGCTCGTCGTCGTTATCATCACTTCTCCTCCGCCGTTGTATTTCTTCAAGTTGTCCTCATCGTCTTCTTCATCGTCTTCTTCGAACGACGTTCCATTTTCACGTTCTTCTTTTCCGTTGCCGACAGTCGTCGTCGTCGTCGTCGTCGTCGTCTCGTCGTCGCCAACGACGCCAACATCTGCGCCGCGATTATTCGAAGAAGAGAAGACGTTCTCTTTCTTCTTTTTCTTCTTCTTCTTGTTTGTCGTCGGACCCATATTTATTCGAGACGCGCGCGCGCGTGTGTGTTGTGTGTATCTTTGCGTGGAAACGGGAAAGAACGAACGTTTCCGAAAAAAGTCTCTGGGGATGTCGTTTTGGAAAGCTCCTGTGTCTGCTTCCGTGCATTTTTGGAAGAGCAGAGTTCGTCCTTCGTTGACCATAGTATTATCCCCTCCGCTGCTCCACAGTATATAGAAAAAACAAACAAACCAGACACGCATCGAACCCACAAACGCCAATCCATCCGTCAAAAAAAAAGATGAGAGAAGATGTCATCGGCAAAAATGATTTCAGCTGGCCTGCGGCGAATGAAACCACCGCGCAGCGGTAGCGGCGATGATTTAAAATGGATGTCTTTCATCATCGGCGGCGCCATCGCTGTTACCAGCGCCACCGCTACTACCGCCGCTGCTGCCGCCACCACCTGTGGTACTTCGAACGCTCCGTCGACGACGACGACGACGAAACCAACGAGAACGAAAACGTCGCTCGGGAGGAAAGAAGAGCGTCGCTCCGTTTCCTTCTCGCTCTCGTCGTCTTTTTCTTTTTCGTCTCCGTCGTTGTTCGACGGTGACGATCGTCGTTTCCTCTTTTTCTCGCGCGCCTCTTGTCTCGAAGGAGGAGGCACGCCGTTAACGAAAGAGGAGAGAGAAAACATGGAAGACGTGGAAGTGCACATCCAAGGCGAGGAGGAACAAAGGACAAACAAAGACAAAGGACGACACACGGCGCAATGGCGAGTGTACACGGACTTGGGACGGGAAAAATTCTTAGCCGGAGACGTCGAGTTTGCATTGAAATGTTTCGAACGTGCGTTGAAAGAGGCAAAGCTTGGATTCGGAGAGAAGGACGCGCACGTCGCGGCTGCGCTGAATAACTTGGCCGAACTCGCGAGGACGCAAAGAATGTGGGACAAAGCGGAAGGGTTATACAAGGAGTGCTTGGATTTGCTGAAAGAATTAAAAGAGATGGGGACGACGACGACAACGACGAATAATAATAATAGTAATAGTAAAATAGATAAGAGGAAAGGAGGAGAGTATAAAGCGGAAGCGACAATAGCGGCGGCGTTGCACAACTTGGCGTCGTGCATGTTGCAAAACAACAAGCCGAAAGAGGCGTACGAACACTATCGAACAAGTTTAAATTTGAAGCAACTTGTGTTTGAAAATGAAAACCACCCGGAGATTGCGTTGACTTTACATCACATGGCCGAGGCATTGCTGTTGTTGGAACGCATAGAAGATGCCATTGTTGTTTTAGAGAGGTCTGTGAAGATAACCGACGCGGTTGGAATCGGGCACACGCAAACGCAGTTTCGCCGGATGCGAAGGTTGTGTCAACTCTACGAAATGAAAAAGAGATTTGACGACGTGAGTGCGATGAAGAAGCGCATAGAGACGCAGTTCAGCAGACAAGTGTAAGTTTTAATTAGCGATTTTTGTAGCAAAATAAGTTAGCGGATATAATTACAGCATGTATTTTTTACAACTTTCCTTGGTACTGGTAATATTAGACTAAATTTCCCTGTTATCTTTCTCAGATGGCTGCTTTTGAGACAATTCTTTTTTCTCTTCGCTTTCTTTTTCCTCGTTCTCTCTTCTCTCCTCATCGGCAACGATATCACACAAAGCTTGAATGGCTTCTTTTTCCTCAGACGTTCTCGGTAGTTTTTCTTTCTCTTTCGTGGAGGCTTTCGATTGGTTCGACTGCATCGTCTCGAGTACTTGTTGTTGAAGCATCGCCGTTTGCGATTTCGCCGCTGCTGCTAAAAGTTTCTGCTTTTGACTCGCCAACTTCCGTCTTTCCTTTCGCAACGCAAACTTTTCCGTGCAAATAGATTTACTGCTCGGCGAAAACTCTTCGATGTACTGGGGTCGGTGACAGTAGAAACACCATCGAAAGATGCCCTCTCTTCCTTTCAACATGAAACCGTCTTCGCGTTTGTGCATTTCGCAGCACTGTTGGACGACACCGACTAAGGAGCGGCTCTTTTCGCAAAGTACTTCGCATCCCTGGACACCACAGGTGCGTCCGTAGACAAATCGCGACCCTTCTTCACGGATCGCAATTTTGGACGTGAGCGTTCCTCCTTTTTCTTTCAAACGAGGCGTTCTCTTTTTCGTCGTTTCAACGTGTGTCGCTCTCGCTTTCGGCGCAATACCAGCTTCTTCTGCATCTCCTTCCTTCTCTTCTCCCGTTTCTCGATCCACAGTCCCTTCCAAATGCTGACTCATGATACTTTTGATACTAATATTGTCCAACTTTTTGTTCGCGTGCTTATACGACGTGTGCTCGTTGAGGAGTTTTTCTTTCATTTCCAGTTCTTTTTGATACTCTTTCAACTCGTTTATCAAAGGCGTCACATCGTTATTGATGTTACCGCCGTTCATAGCCAAGGAAAGAGGATTTAAAAGGCTCGGGACCACCGCAGCAGATGTCGCTGGATTCATCATGACCGCGGCGGCGTTAGCGCTGGCACTAGCTGTAAAATTGTACGTCGCTTGCGCTTGTAGGTGTTGCAAAAGTTGAAACGCTTGCACGAAATCTTTTGGTGGATTCCTCACGAGCTCCTGCTGCTGCAACGCAAACTGTTGCTGGATATTTTGCAGCTGGATCATATGCTGATGCGCGAGCAACTGCTGAACTTGGTCCAACAACAACGGTGGTTGTACCATCGGTGCAACAGCATTCTCGCTGTGCTGCGCAAAGGGAGGCAGTTCCAAGGCTGGAACGGCGTTCTTATTCTTAATCTTAAAATTTTTCTCTTTTTCTTCTTCTTGGTCCCTCTCGCGTGCTTTTCGTTTTTTCGTCGTTTCGAGGTCGACCTCGACCTCGGCGCCGTTGATCGCTCCTTTTTCTTCTTCTTTTTCTTCCTCCTTGTCAAGCGCGACCGGCGGTTGCATTGGCTCTTCGATCATGTCTCTCGATCAGTTTTAAACTCTTCTTCTTCTTCTTCTTCTTCTTCTTCTTCTTCTTCTTCTTCTCGGTCTCTTTCTCGGTGCGAAATTTCAATGCGCGAGTCCACACAAATCAAAGAAGAGTGGAACCGTCACACGGGAAGGTATTAGTCGACCGAAAGAAAAAAAAGACCCCCTCCCCCCACTTTGCCGATCGAATTCTTCTCCTCTTTTTTTATATCCTCCTCCAAGAGAAGATGATCAGCGCGCGAGCGCGAGAGCAGTTCCGGTGGTCGTTAAAGTGATGTGGGGGGAGGGGGGGTAGATGGTGACGAGGTAGTCTCGCTCGTTAGTCGCTAAGACGACGGAAAGAGATGTATATCTTTCTTGGGGCGCGAAGGAAAAAAAGTGTCGAAGTTGTGTCGAACACATCCATCCGGTTTTTTTCTTTTTACTGTTTACGCGAAAATTTAGGTCGCAGTTAAAAAAAGAGTGAATTTTATTAAACGCTCTCCCGACCGAAGAAGCAAAATTCCGACCAAAACAAAGTTTTGACACAACACAACACACTTACACACAAAAAATTTTCCTCGCAGGCGCCAAAAAATCTCACCGGAAAAGCACATAAACAAACATGGGTAACCAAAGAGCACGAAGCAGAGGTCTCAGACATGGCACGAGAAACATGTTCACGCGCGGTTTCCGCCAAAACGGGCCGAAGAACGCGACGACGTATTTGAGAACGTTCAGAGTAAGTGACACAGAATCCGACGAAAGCGCGCGCTTTCGGTTTTTTTTGGCTCCCTTTTCGTGGGGAGAATGAAAAATTTTCGGACGTCGAAAACCGTCGATACGGATGAGAACGCGCTCGTTTCTTCCTAGAATCAAATCGTTTACGAATACTCCGTGAATGATTCGAGTTATTCGCGCGAAGAAATGGCGATATAGTTGTTCGCGATGGTGTTTTATAGGCGCAATTCGTTTCGATTTTAGTCGGTGGGAAATGGGACTTTGCACCCACTTGATGGGGTTTTTTTCCCTTTGGGAGAAAAAATTCGCGCATCCTTCCTTCCGCGCGCGCAGTGCGACGCGACGTGTTTGGAGCACGTGTCGTTTGTGAATCGCGCTATTAAGTATTTAAACTAACCAATTATTCTCTTTTTGACCGCATTCGTTTTACACAGATTGGAGACTACGTTGACATCAAAGTTGATTCTTCTCAACACAAGGGCATGCCGTACTTGGTGTACCAAGGTAGAACTGGCGTCGTCTGGGATGTTACTCCGCACGCGGTTGGTGTCGAGGTGAACAAGCAAGTCGGTGGTAGAATCATCCGCAAAAGACTTCACATCCGCTACGAGCACGTGCAACACTCTCGATGCAGAGAAGATTTCTTAGCGAGAAGAAAGGCGAACGACGAGGCGCACGCCGCGGCGAAGAAGGCGGGCAAGAAGATTGTGACTAAGAGAGCGCCGGTGGGTTTGCCGAGAGAGGGCTTTACTTTGGAGAACGTCAAGACGGAGATCTTGACGCCGATCCCGTACGATATCGTCAGAGAAGGTGTGCAGCTTTAAGTTTTATGTATGTATGTATATACGCATAGAGAAAAACTATAGTAGAGAGAAAGAGTTTTCGCGGGAAGAATGGAACCGTTTTCTTTCGAGCGACTAGCGCTTAAACAGAACGGGGAAAAGAGCAGACGAGAAGCACGCGGGACGGATGGCATTGCACGACGCCAAGAGAGGGAGAGAGAGAGAGAGAGAGTATATAAAAACTTTTAGCATTGAAAAGAAAATTTTGTAGGACTAAAATTATAAACAAAACTTTTTTGTATACATCACACACCCCGCATGCGAAAACCAATACGTAGAAGAAACGCTCGTGACACAAAAAATACAGCTCGAGAGAAAAAAAAGAAAGCATGTCACCCAAAATACTTTCACCATCATCTTCACCCGAAGAAGATGGCGAGGACGAAAAGAGATATGAGGAAGAGGAGAAGGAAGAGGAGGAGGAGATCGAGATTTGCGCCGGTCAAGGGCGGTTAAAGTTTCTCTCACGAGGAGCAGCAAAAACGACGGGAGTAACGCCTTCTTTCAACAAACTGAGAGAAGGAAACTCAGTCGTTCTTCATGTGAAAGATTTGTGCGAATACGCCGACGAAGAGAACACCGACGACGAGGAAGCGAGTAAAGTGCCATGGGTGGAGCATAAATACGCGATTGGAGATGGAACTCGTCCGGAAGGATTGGATGAAGCGCTGTTAAAAATGAAAGTGAACGATGTTGCCGAAGTGAAAATTGACCCATTCTCTCAATATCAGTTATGCGACGCGCTTTTACCAGAGACGCAAACGATTGGTTTTACCGCATTATTCGTGGTTAAAGTGGTTGAAGTTACCAACGAGAGCGTTACCGACGATAAGTTTGCGATGTCGCACAGAGAACGGTTGGAGTATGGCGAGAAAATGTTGGAGCGCGGCCGCATGTTGTATCAAACGAAACGGTATCGCCGAGCAAAACTCATCTGGGATAAAGGCGCGGATGTCTTTTCATTGATAGAACCGCAAGGTGAATTCGATAAAGATGGAGAAAAGAGGAACAAGGAGTCGTTTACAATCTCGCACAAGATTTATAACAATCTCGCAATGTTACATTTGAAGATGGAAAATTATGTGGAGGCAGAAGCGTTCGCTTCAGATTCTTTGGATTGCGAGAAGAATAACGTCAAGGCGCTCATGCGAAGAGCAAAGGCACGTTTGGAATTGCTGAAATGGGACGAAGCAGAAAAAGATATGGATACCGCATTACAACGCGAAGAAAAATCGACCGAATCGAACGTCGAAAAGTTAAAGCGCGAACTCGCTCCGCTCCGGAAAAAATTACAACTTCTCCGCAAACAACAAGATCTGAAAGATAAACGAGATGGGTTCGGCAACGTCTTCAAAAAAAGCGAAAAGAAGAGGTATTACAAAGACGACGAGTTTGCGAAAGAGAACGAAGCGTTTCCGTGCAAAGAGTTGACGACTACTCAGCTGGATTGGGACGAAGAATTCGCAAAAATCGATATAGAAGAGGCAGAAGCGGTCAGATGGAAAGGATTGAAAGAACGCGAATACAAATACAACTTACTGCGATTCGCAAACGATCCGGACATGTACATGAAGAATAACGCATAATAATAATAATAATTGATAACGATTTACTGGTGATGACAATATTAAGTTCGTACTTTAATTACACTATTCTTCTCTCGCACTCATCGTTTTAGTCTTCTTTCTTGTCTAAACCCAAAAGCGTTGGCGTTCCTGGAAACTCAAACTTAACGTGCGTGGTTGTCAGTTTACTTGATCCGGCGGTATCGAACAACCACTCGGCATCTTTAACCATTGCCGCCGGTATCGACCCGTCCGTTTTATTCGCATCTTCTAAGATGTGTTTCGCCATCTCTGCTTTCCCTTCACCTACCGCGGCAAACACTTTCCGTTTCGCCATATTCACCACTGGCATAGAAAACGTTATGCGTTCCGGAGGCGGTTTCGGCGAATCCGAAATTGGTAAAATCCATCGCTCGTCGTTCACTTTCACCAGCGAATGGTTCGGAAATAACGAACAAATGTGCCCATCCGGCCCAAAACCTAACAATAACAAATCAAACATCGGCAATCCACCTTCCCCTCTCGGTAAAATTGCCTCCGACAAACTCTTCAACTCTTTATCGTAAGCCTCGGCTGACTTTGCGCTCGCGCCTTCATTTGTGTCGTATAAACCGTCGTCGATGGCGTGTAAGTTCTCTCTGGGAATCGGCACGTCCTTAAATAACGCCTCGTACGCGCCACCAAAGTTACTCTCTGGATCATCTAAAGGTACGCACCTTTCGTCCACCCAGAACACGTGCCATTTATCCCACTCAATTTTCTTTTTCTTCTCCCCGTCGTCTTTCCCGCCGTCGTCCTCCTCCTCCTTCAATCCGGAGAGCATTTTAATCAAACTCCCGCCGGCTAATCCGAGCGTGAAATATCCTCTCTCTTCGATTGCAACTCGCGCGCTTTCCGCCGTCAACTCCGCGATCGCTTTCGATACTAACTCTGGGGTGTAATAAATCGTGCACTCGGGTGCTCCGTCCGGTTTCGGCGTCGATTCAAAGTTTTCCATTTTTATTATTTTTCTCTTCTTCTTCTGAAAAATCGCGCAACGAGAATTCTTCTTCTTCTTTGTCGTCAAATTCGTCGAATTCGTCGACGATGTGATGATGCGGCCGGTAAAAAAAGCAGTTCCTCGCGCAGTGGTTAAACTCGAGATCATCGACGCTTAGATTTCGTTCGCGTCGTTTTCTTTGAGGTTGTGTTATTTAAAAATAACGCTCGCTAGAGTGTGGTTGGTGGTTGAACTGTAATCGCAAGATATTTTTTTTTTGATGGTGTTTGTTCTTTTTGACTTTTTGTTTCGATGCGTTTGTTTGTTGTTGTTGTTGTGGGAGAAAAATGCTCTCTGGGAGAAAAATCAAATCGTCACAGAAAAAACCATCCACCCACGTACACGTAAAGAGAGAGAGAGAGAGAGAGAAAAAAATGAGCCAAGCGGCAAAAAAATTGATTCCGCTGCTGGACAGAGTTTTAGTGGAGAGAGCAGTCGCGGCGACGAAAACGAGCGGGGGGATTTTGTTGCCAGAAACCGTCGGGAGTAAAGTGCGTTTTTTGGTTTCTCTCTCAGTTGTTGTTGATTTCTTCTTTTTCCTTCTTTTTTTTTTTCCTCCGCTTCTTCAGGCTCTCTCTCTCGTCGTCGTTTTCGTCGTCCTCTCTGGTCTTATGTGTTGAGAGCGAGTGCGAGCGCGCCGCGAGCGTTTTGGGGGGGAATTATTTAACTCGTTCGAACGAAACGAATGGAACGGTGTTGTTATTGTGCGCGTGATTGACGAATGCGATTTTTCTCAACTCTTCTCTTGATGTTTCTCTCCTCTAAATATACAGCTCAACGCCGGCGTAGTAGTTGCCGTCGGACCGGGACGACCGAGTCCCATGGACGGGAAAATCATTCCAAACGGTACGTTACTATTTTCCATCCTTACATCACGCGTCTTACTCATCACACACGTAGGCGTCAAAGCCGGCGATAGAGTCTTGCTCCCGGAGTTTGGCGGTCAAGCCGTCAAGCTCGACGAAGGCCCGCAAAAGAAAGAGTTCCTCTTGTTTAGAGACGAGGAGATTCTCGGCATATTACAGGATTAGCTTTTAAAAGATATATACTACGTAGCATTGTGTGTGTGTGTGTGAGAAAGAGAGAGATACTTATTTAAAATTGCTTGAGAATAATGACGCTCCTTTTGAGAGAATATAATGTAGAAGATAGGGAGATCGCATACGTCCAAACCTGTACATAGCGTTGAGCGCGCGCGCGTTTTTGGGGTGCTCACCTCTGGTCTCTTTTTTTTCTTCTTTTCTCTCTTTTCTTCTCTCTTTCGTGTTTTTGGCGCCAGAAAATTGAAAATGACTTTCTCTCCTTCGCGGAAAGCGAAAGCGTCTTCCGCGAAGAAGCGGAAAGAGACGATGACGTCTAGCAAACGCTCGAAAGGAGATGAGCTCAATAACGACGACGACGACGACGACGATAAGAAGAAGAGGAAGAAGAAGACGACGACGAAGAAACGAGTCGACGACGAAGAAAAACTGGAGGAGGAAAAAACGAAAATCAAATCTCGCAGAAATCAGAAAAATCGAGAGGAGGAGGAAGAGAAATCTCAACCGACGAGGACGTTGGCCGTCGCCGACGATGAAGAGAAGACGAAGAGAGAAAAAGGAGAAGAAGAAGAAGAAGAAGAAAAAGAGAAGAAGATATCGCCGAGAGAATGGTTCGCGCTGTTGGAAGATTCCTCTTCGCGATATCGAGAGCACTTAGAGCGTTTGAAATACGACCCAGAGGCTGAGGAGGAGATGGAGAAAGAGGAGGAGGAAGATATCGGAGAAAAGAAGAAGAGCGAGAAAAACGAAGAGGGAATAAATAAACAGCGACAAAATCGAAGCAAAGAAGAAATGATATCGCCGTACGACGCGTTAGATTCCGGAAGTCTTTTGTTTGAAGACATGTGGAACGTGCGATCGAGAGCGATGGAGGAGTACGCGGTAGTTACTCCTGAAACTTCGTTCGCTTTAATCGAGGACGCGAATCCTGCGACTCTTTCGGCGCTGACAGGCACAGCGAGGGAACGACTGAAGAAAATCATCAAAGACAACGAGAAAAAAGAAGACGGAGACGAAGCAGCGATCAAAGAATTCAACGGAATCAAAACGTTAGAAGAGTTTTTAGTGCAAAAGAAGTCGCAATTGTCCAAGATTTTGGACCCGGTGTGTCATTATTCAGCGAGTAATTTAGCCTTGAAGGAACCGACAACAAGCGAACAACTCAGTCGGTTACCGCACGAGCGCTGGTTTACTAAAATCCATTACAGAGAATCCACGACCGAGGAACGCGTTGAGAGATTAAAAATGATTGCGTACGTCTTAAACTTAAAGTTGCCGAGTGAGGTGTGTCAGAAGAGAACCTCGAGTGCAATTCGAGGATTTCAAGGACAAATGAAGGAAGTGTTGACGCGTTTAAAATCTCTCGCGTTTGCGTGCGCCAGACACGAATTGTTCGAGATCGTAGGGTTTCTTACAGAGTCAAACTTAGTCACAAAAGAAATGACGAACAACAAGGCGAGAGAACGTACGCTTCAAAACGCGCAGATTGTAACCGCCATAATTTCAGTCATGATCAGTTTACTAGCCGAAAGTAACGAAAAAGCGTTTCAGGCTTGGCAAAAGTTAGAATACTCGGGAGGCGTATCTGCAAGCGCGGTGGCGAAAAAGATAAATCGCAACGTATGGGGGGACATTAAATTAGATTTCGACAACTTGAAAAGGTTGGCACGAATTTTACGCAAGAAATTGCACGCGAGAAATACGATAACGACGCCCGAGATCGCAACAAATAAGAAAGGAGAGGGAGCGCCCGGTAAAAGATCGTTATCACCGATGGTGGTGGGCGGCGGCAAAGAGCCCGACGACGACGACGACGACGGCGGCGACGACGACTTAGAGAGGATGGAACACGACCAAGTGATGAAAGGAAAAACGTATTATACAGGAGATGGAACAAAGCAGCAGCAACAGCAACAACAGCAACAACAACAAACAAATACGACGAAGATAACCACGGGATCTCTTTTGACGCACTACTCGTATTTGTCTGAGAGTAGCGATATGATTTTGGAGGATAGTGATATTATAGGTCGATGCATCTATTCCATGCCAATTATTTCGTTCGCGGTTTCGCGGTTTCGGGCATTTCGTTGGAAGGAAACCGCGGAAGGTACCAAAATAAATAAAGCTTTCGTTGAAGTTTTCAAGCTAGGCCATGACGTCATTTCTCGCTTGAGCGCAATTGCAGGAGATATGTACGGCGCGATGTCTCCACAAACTTTACAGGAGGCAATTTTCACCTCCGGAGAAGAGGTGATAGTAGCAGACAACTTATCCAGATGGTATGCGCCCGATTTTATCGAGAGCAAAGAGATGTACTTCTACTCCGAGAGCATACAGATGCCGGTTACATACGACCGGTGGATATTGATGCCGCACGTGGAGAGGAGATCTGCGTTTTGCCACAAACTCGTTGCTTTCTTCGTAGCAGCACACGACGCAGAGTTACCATCGCCTCGAACAGATATCTGCCGCACGTTGTGCGTCTTGAAGTATCACAAACACTTAGTTAATATCATCAAACGCGACCTCGTGGATCGATTATTCGCAACGGTAAAATCTCTCGGTATAGAGGAAAGTGGGAATGTTGAAGCAGCATCGTTAGCATCGTTAGCAGTATTGTTACCAATGCGAGAGTTTCCAGGACAATACGGATCGGAGAACCATCAAATTCTCTACAAGTTGACCGCAAAGTTGAACATTTTGAAAGAAATGGCGAGAGGCTCGACGCCGACTATAATTTTCGGATTTGACAGAATAAAGAATAATTACGAAGAGTGCGCGATGCTCATTGTCAAAGAGACAAACATTTTACCGATAATGCTTCAGCTCTTGGGCGATATACCGCCCGATGCAATCATGATGCAGAAAGCAACTGGTGGTCGCCGTTCCATCGCACTCGACCTCGAGTTAGCATCGTTGTTTGAAGCTTTATGCGAGAAAAAGCAAGTTCGCGAGGAGGTGCTGAACTACGAGGAGGGTGCATTCGTACCATTAGTTGTGACGAGACTGCTCGATATGCTGTCACCGTCTTCGTCTTCCACAATTACCTCCTCGTCAACTGCGAACAATGCCATCAAGCAGCTCGAGACGTACGAATACGCCATGTGTGCCTCTCCGACGTACTGGATGAAGAAGTCTGTAAAAGAACGAGCGAACTTGAAGAATAATCTACCCAGGCCGGGAGTGGGTTCTTATCAAACGCTGAAGAAAGGTACCATAACGGCAGAAATAATTCAATACGTTTCAGAATGCGTCGCGAACATGAACGGGAAAATTGTTGAGATCAACAAAGAGTTGGATAAGCGCGACTTCTCCTCGGTTTTGTTGAAATTGCTTGAACGAAAAGAAGCTAGCGTGAAAGAATCCGTTTCGGCAGCGATTATTGCCATGGATGAACACAAGAAAATAATAGGAAAGATTGAAAAATTCGTCGAAAACTTATGGAGAGATCGGGCGCGAGTGCTCACTTCATCTGAACGAGACGCGTTGAAATCTATGATGCGCTCTATCACGGAGTTAGTGAAGGAAACTCCAACTGTACCAGACGTCATCGACCGAGTCGTCAGCCGAACTCGCACGATTAGATGGATGGAGAGAATCTTGCGAGAATCAGAAGAACATATTTACGATAATCTGAAGAACACCGAGAAAGGAATGGCTTCTTTGAAATCATTCGAGGAAGAATGCGGCACGGGAAGCTTAGTTAAGTGGAATGATGTCATTGAGTGCCACGATTTGGAAAACGCGTTCATACAGGTCGTCTCATGTGTAACCCCGGAAGTCTTAAAGTTTCGTAATTACTACGACGAGGAAGACCAAAACAATATGAGGAAGACCAAGTTGTATAAGGCCATTCGCGTTTATGTGCGATTATTTCGCGCGAAAGTCGCTGTCGGCTCTCTCGGGTTACCGGAGGGAACCCTCAGCAACGAGGTGTATCCAAACGATCCCACGTTTCTAGCAACTGGAAAGCACCCTTCGGTGCTCGAATTGAATTTAGCAGAAACAATGATATCTGCACTCGCGAATTTGCGCTTAGAAGATGCTTGCGACGTTATGGTTGAAGAAGGAATGGTTGAAAGCGTGAAATCGTTGATAGAAGTTCTTGGTGAGATCAACGATCGAGTAGCAATTTTGTTAGATGCTGTGAAAGATGAAAAGGATCCGCGCATTATTTCCGTCTCGGACGTGCTGAAAGAAGCCTGTTACTGCATGAGTTTATTGGCAAGTAAATCGTGTCATCAAGACCGCGTCGCAGACGCCGGTGTTATTCCAGTCTTGGTCAAGATAATTTCTGGCTTCAACTCAGAGCAAAAGGAAAAACCGCAAGATCCAGTCGCCATCACTTCTTCTGTCGCGAGACGCGCCGCGGACGCCATCACGAACCTTGCGCATGAAAATCACGCCATCAAATCCACCGTACGACACGACGGTGGTATTCCACCATTAATTTCCTTGTTAAATTGCGTGCATGACGTGAAAGTGCAACGCGCCGCCGCTGCCGCGTTGAGAACATTGGCATTTAAGAATCCTGAGAACAAAAACCAAATCGTTGAAGAAGGCGCATTGAAAATGCTTCTTTTCATGGTCCGCTCGGAAGATTCTTCGGTCCACAAAGAAGCCGTTGGTGTGATTGGAAATCTCGTTCATTCGAGTCTACCGATAAAGAAACGAGTATTGGACGAAGGCGCTTTACAGCCAGTCATTGGTTTGTTATCTTCCTCGTGTCTTGAATCGCAACGAGAGGCTGCTTTGTTGCTCGGTCAATTTGCCGCTACAGAGCCCAAAGATTATAACATGACCCGAATCGTCCAGAGAGGTGCCATCGTACCTTTAGTCGAGATGCTGAAGAACTCAGATCCAGGCTTACGCGAAATGGCCGCGTTCGCTTTGGGAAGACTCGCGCAAAATGCAGATAATCAAATCGGCATTTGCTTTGGTGCCGGTCTCGGTCCTCTCCTGAAACTTCTGGATTCCAACATCGATGACATCATGATGCACTTACGAGAAACAAATAGCTCGGCTAAAAAGCCAGACTCCGAGCTAAAAGGCGACGCGAGACGATACGTGGAGAATTTACAACACAACGCAGCCTTTGCTTTGTACGGATTATCGGACAACGAGGATAATGTGCACGTAATCATCGCGGAAGGCTCGGTGCAACGGTTCCGCAACGCCAACAACACTCTTCTCTTGGAGGCATCCAAAACGTGCGTGGAAAAAACGTTGCAACGTTTGGAAGAGAAACTGACGTCGGATAAAAACAAAAAATGTCGCGAGTATTTGCGATATCTAATGACGACCGAGCCGAAACATGCGAAGAAGTTTCGCATTGCCGTCGCTTTCGCGCACTTGTGCAATAAGAAAGACATGCAGGACATCTTTCTCGAATCTGGAGGTTTGAAAATATTGATCGACGTTCTTGTTAAGCACGCGTGGAACAAAACTGGGCACAAGACTGTCGAAAACGGAGTGTCTTTCAGCAGGCCTGGAACACATAACATTCAACCTCGGCGATACTTCTTGAAGTCGCTTGCGTATACGCCTTCGGGCGCGAGAAAAGAAGTCGCGTGGCATGAATTAGAGTCTTTCAATCCAGACAGTATCCCCATCAAGAAGAGCATCGCCGCGATTACAGAAAAATTAGCAAATGTCCAAAAAACGCACGGTCATTGCTTGACCGCTTCTTCGTTGCTCTCATCCGGAGCGACTGGAGCGAATGTGCGTGAAGCTGTAGATGCTATCACGAGCATCGTTGAAAAGACGAAGCGCGACGGTTTAGGCAACAGTGGACCGGAAGTTTCCTCAGAAGACGAGTTCATAGAACTTGACGACGATGACTACGACGACGCAGCACACGACATTGTGTCGAACAAGTACGTTTCGGAAATTTCTACTCAGATTTTTCCACAAGATAACACTGCGAACATATTCAATGAATGTTTTCAGATTGACGCGAGGGGTTTCCATAGAAGAGAAAGACTTTGGGACAATATGATATCCCCTTTAGTAGATGGTGATACACTGGAGCATTCAAAAAAGATGGAAATAAAAATGAAGTCTGATTTATGCAAGAACCTTGATTTATGCGACGTCGTGTTCACGACTTTGCGTGGTGCAAGTGAGTATCGTGTGCATCGAATTGCGCTCGCGCACACGAGCGAAAAGTTCTTGAAACTCATAGAAGCTGGTTGCTCGCACGTCAAAAGCACAAAAAGAAGAAAGAAGGACGAGGAAGTCTGTGGCGTGATTGTTGGCGAGGAGGAAGATCCCGGATGCACAATGATGGACGACGACGATGACGATGACGGTGAAGATGATGATAATGAAAAAGATAAAGTGTTGTGTCGAGTAAAGATCGATTGTTCCGAATTGGCCTTGAAGCAATTACTGCACTATTTGTACTTTGGAACATTCCTTGGGTTCCCGCCAGGCCCGTTCAACGAATCCTTGGCGGATTTGTACATTGAAGTGCTCAATGTAGCGCGAGAACACGACCTCGACGGCCTCGTTCGAGAAGTTGAACTGAGTTTCAAAAGCCTTTTCACCTTAAAAAACTACCTGAAAATCATGTATCACCCGGCGGTGATGGGAAAGTCGGAGGTGATTACTCAACTCGGCTGGCAGTATGCGTTTGAAAAGAAAAATGTGCACAGAATAGTCGAGCTCTACGGCCTGAACTACTACACAATGATGATGCACGATGACGAAGAAAAATTGACGACCTGGTTGTCCGACCGAATCAAAAACGCTCGCGATTTCACGCGAGGAGGCGACGAACAATCGGGCGGAGAACTCGAAGAGGATGGAGAAGGACCGGAAGAATCGGAAGTTTTTTAAGTTTTACGAAGAGGAAAAGGGCGGCGGAAGCCGAGAAACTCTCAAGGAAAAAGTAGGAATACTTTCTCTTTTAATAACAATAAGTTCTACTATAATGTGAAATGCTACTACATAAGAATACACAACGCGTTGTTTTCTCTCTTTTATCTACTTATATTTATATATATTTCGCCCGTAAAGCTTCCTCCTCCATTACGAGATGATGAGCGCTTTCTTCAACAACGAACCGGCGGTCTCCGAAGGCTGCGCCCCTTTCGCGATCCACTCCTTGATCGCCGGGGCGTTCAAGGAAGACTCCTTTTTGATCGGATCGTACCAGCCTAAGAATTCGATCGGTAATCCGTCGCGTCTCTTTTTGGAATCAATGGCAACTAATCTGTAAAACGCTTGGCGCTTTCTCCCCAAACGCGTAAAACGAATCTGTAATATTTTTTTATTTCCGCGAGAGAGAGAAATGGAAAGAGAGAGAGAGAGAAACAGGGTTAGGTTGAATTCACCGAGAACCGAAAGAAAGGAGAAGGAAAAGGAGGAGGAGAAAAAAATGACGGACGTGACGACGACGAAAAAGAAGAGGTATTGCTACTCACCACAACTCTGTTTTCAATCTTCAACGACGGAAACGGTTTCGCAGTTCTAATCGGCGCCTGCGAGTGAGAAAATTCGGTTAGTTTTTTGGTCGCGTGAGGTTGTAAATCGCGCGCGCGCGCGCAGCAACACTTCGGAATTTTTTTTTATCCAAAGGGGCGGAAAAAAAAGGGGAGAGGGAGACGGCTCTCGCAAAAAAATCTACGCGCGGCGAAAAGGGAAAGAAACGCGCGCGTACCTTGGCGGACAAGCCTTGCGTGGAGCACACGCTGTTTGAAAAATTCAATCGAGCAGGAGTGGACGTTGCGAACGACATTATTTCTGGTTGTTCGTACTACGGGCTAAAGTGACGATTTACGAAAAGGAAGTGGCAGAATTTGTGAGCGAGGAGGGAGAGAGCTTTTTTTTTTGTTTTTTTTTTCGAAGGAAAGGAGGTGTCTCGCTTTTTTTTGAAAGGCAAAGGAGGAGCAAATTTTCTCTTGCCGGAGACCCCCTTTGCAACGTGTTCGTCGAAATCTCGTCATAAACTTAACGTTACGAATTAAATCATCCACCGAAACAATGATTAACGCTGACGGAGAAAACGTCGATTTGTACATCCCGAGAAAGTGCTCGTGGACGAACCGCTTGATCACGTGCAAAGATCACGCGGCGATTCAAGTGAACGTCGGGCATTTGGGTCCGGACGGGACGTACAATGGCAACTATTCGACTTTTGCCATTTCGGGTTACGTGAGAAACAAGGTACG
>Ga0181599_1000329_pt1 | contig 49309 bp, 29 predicted proteins | sample 041ome_3_FD_148658 | JGI IMG/M metagenome (GOLD analysis project Ga0181599, IMG submission 148658) | Coastal salt marsh microbial communities from the Groves Creek Marsh, Skidaway Island, Georgia - 041405US metaG (spades assembly) | ecosystem: Environmental > Aquatic > Marine > Intertidal zone >...
CGTGCGTGGCGATGCGATGCGCCAGCGCGCGGCGTCTCTGGGTGGTGGCGTGTAGGGATCGTCGTCGTCGTCGTCGTCGTCGTCGTCGTGCATTCGCGGAGAGTGTGGGTGGTCAAAAAAGCCGTCGAGAGGCGAGAGGCGAGAGGCGAGAGGCGAGAGGCGCACATCGTCGTCGATCGTCGTCGGTGTCGTCACCGATGGGGGTGCTCAAGACGTTGTGGTCGCATCCTGGGGATGTGATCCCGCTGGTCAAGGTGAAGCGCATGGCGGATAAGGCGAAGAGGTTACCAAAGGAGAAGAATTTGGCGTACTGTTATGATGTGTTGAATAAAGTGTCGCGTTCGTTTGCGATTGTGATTCAACAGCTCGACGAAGAGTTGCGAGACGCGGTGTGCGTGTTTTACTTGGTGTTGCGGGCGTTGGATACGATTGAGGATGATATGGCGATCCCGATTGATGAGAAGCTTCCGCAGTTGCTCGAGTTTTATCAATACATTTACGACCCGGCGTATTCGACGAACTGTGGGGAGAAGCACTACAAGGATTTGATGGCAAACTATCCCAAGGTGACGGCGGTGTTTTTGAAGTTGAAAAAGCCGTATCGCGAAGTCATCGCGGATATCACCAGACGCATGGGTGCGGGTATGGCCAAGTTTATCGAGAAGGAAGTGATGACGATGGAGGATTTTGATGAGTACTGTCATTACGTCGCGGGTTTGGTTGGGATTGGATTGTCAAACTTGTGGGGCGTGTCGAAGATGGAATCCAAGGCGTTCATCGGCGAAGAAAAGCTCTCCAACGCCATGGGTTTGTTCTTGCAAAAGACAAACATCATTCGCGATTACTTGGAAGACATTCAAGAACTCCCGGCACCGCGTATGTTTTGGCCTAGAAGCGTGTGGAGCAAGTACGCCAAGGAGTTGGATGACTTGCAGCACGAGGAAAACCGCGAGGCGGCGGTGCAGTGCATGAACGAGTTGATCACCAACGCGTTGCACCACTCGCTGGACTGCATGAAGTACATGGCGCGCATCAAAGAAGCTTCTATTTTCCGTTTCTGTGCCATCCCGCAAGTCATGGCGATTGCGACTTTGGCCGAGTGCTATGGCAACGAAAACGTCTTCCGCGGCGTGGTGAAAATTCGCCGAGGCTTGAGCGCGAGAATCATGCTCAAGTGCAACAACATGCTCGAATTTGCCACCGGCTTCAAGTACTTTGCAAACCAGCTCGTGCACAAGGTTCAGCCGAATAAGGACCCGAACGGTGAGGAAACGTTGCGTGCGATTGAGGCGCTTGAGGAGGTGTGCGATAAAATCATCGCTGAAGAAAGCGAAAAGATGCACGTTGCTCGCGTAAATGACGATTCGCTTCCCATGAGCACGCGCATGTTATTGTGGTTCTTATTCGGTGGCTACTTCACCTACGCGTGGCGATTAGAGGAAGTGCGCGAATCACTCGGGGTGAACCGTCATGCCGGCGATCCGCGCGTCGACGCGTTTCAGCGTTGGTTTGCGACGATTTGCTTCATCATCATCTCCCTCTTAGTCATTGTTGGCAAAAAGCGATAGGCACAGCAAAGCGCGCAGGCACGCGTCATAAAAATAATATCTATCCATTCATTAGTTCAATCTATATGCTTTACCGTGCTGCAACTAAATCCACCGCGTCGCTCGCTCGAGGCGCGGCGCCTTTAATATCCATCAATTTTATCTTGCAATTCGCTCGCCTCGTTCGCGCCATCGATGCCCTTCTTCCAAAACCAACCCGCCAAGGGAAACCCTGTGAACACAAACCATCCGAGAATCGGCGCATACAATCCACTATCGGCGTTCACGACGCCAAAAATCGGATTCTTGTACGCATACTCAAACACGCTCCCAGTCGACGCGATCAACACGATGACGCTGCCGAGCAAGTACAACGGCCAGGGCAACCCGCCTTTGTCGTCCGCAGCCTTACGTTCGATCTCGCGGCGCTCCCAGATGGGCACTTCGTCGTCGGTCGCGCTCGCGTTGTCGTCCGAACCGGCGCGAGTGCGCACGCGAAGCGACGACGAGGACGACGTCACGCGCGCGGCAGACGACACCGGGCGCGCGTGCGCGTGCGCGATGCGCGCGACAGCGCTCGAGGACATCGCGCGACGCGTTTTACGCGCGACGCGCACAGCGGCGGTGACGGGCGTGGCGGTCGCGGCGAGCATGTCGTGCGGGCGCAAGTGTGGGGCGTTGTGGATAATCTTCTGCGCTCGCGAGCGCGTCGGCGCCTTTACGCGAACGAATGCGTCAAAAGGATTTTTCGATTGGATCGTCATGTGTGCTGTGGCGTTGGTCATGACAAGCTAGAATTTATGAATCAATGTGAATGGATGGAAACACTATACATGGCGAATGCGGCGGTTTTTATTTTAACGGCGGCGCGCCGATGGATGCTGCGGCGTACGACGGCAACCCTCCGATTTTAGACGGCGGCCAATACTTCACCGTGGCGCGACCGATGACGCGGTTGATAGGGAGCGGACCCCACACGTGCGAATCGAATGAGTTGTTTCTGTTGTCCCCCATGACGAAGATATTACCTTCTGGTACGGTGAATGGCCCGTAGGAGTACTGCATCGGCTCGAGCTTCAACTCTTTCCCTCGAGACGTTCCGTTGACGTAAAGCTCACCATTCTTCACCTGCACCGTATCCCCAGCCGATGCTACGACGCGTTTAATAAAAACTTCATTGCTCACGTTACGCGTCTTCGGGGTCTTTGGCGGATTGAAAATCACTACGTCTCCGGCTAACGGCTCCCGCTCGAAACGATACGTCAACTTCTCCGCGATGAGCCTGTCACCGACGTCGAACACCGGATACATCGACAACGACGGAATATACCGCGGTTCAGCGATAAAATGTCGAAACCCGAGCGACACCGCAAACGTAATCAACACCGTCGCCGCGTCTTCCTTGTTAAACCTTAAGAACTCGGGGACAAACTCAGGGTAGTCGATATCCACCACGTACTCGTCGTCCCGCCCGTCGTTATCGTTCCCGTCATCGCCGCCCTCGGGCGAGCTCGGACCACCGTCGTTACTACCTCCATCCGACACCTCCGTCGCCGCCGCCGCGACGCGCGTGACGCGCGCGCGGTGTCGGCTCAGAGAAAACACCGTCAAGGGTCTGCTGCGCCCGCCGCGCCCACTGCTCCCGCCGGGCGCGCGGCTTCGCGGCGGCGCCGATGCCGTCCGCGACGACGCACGCGTCGCAGTCTTCATCACCGTCGGCGCCGTCGCGCTCGCGACCGTCAACATCATCGTCGTCGACGGTATGCGAGTGGAGCTCTGCCGCACTCGTGGCCTCGCGCCGGTGCTTTTCGTCGTCAATCATGTCAGCGGCTGCGTACGCGTACGACGACGACGGCGACGGCGACGGCGACGACGGCGATGCGAACGATGGGTGGTTTTATCGCGACATTCGTGACGTCGTCGATGGGCTCATTCATTCGCCGTCGCGCGCGAGCGGCGGCGGTAGTAGCAGCGGTGCGGATGAATTTTCATTTAGGATTGATTCCGATGCATATTCGGCACCGGCGCTAACGAGTGCGATGGGTGCGATGCGCGTGAATGACGACGCAGTGCGTGGGTCGTCGGTGGCGCGCGCGGCAAAGGCTCAGGATGCGATCGTGCGGGCGAAGGCGGCGGCGAGAGAGGCGCGGGACGCGGCGGTTCGGTTGAGCCAGGGCGCGGCGGCGACGCCGCCGCACTTGGTCAAGAGCGCGCGAGGACGCGATGCGACATCTCCCAAAGCGGCAGTGTCACCATTGGGTCCGGCTAGGCGAGTGGTGCGTCGAACGGGCGCGCCTCCGGATCTCGAGATACCGCCGATACCGACGTCGCGAGCTCGCAACGTTGCGGACAGCGCGCAAAGTTTGATGCGCGAAAACGTTGGACGACCGAGCCAATCAGCGCGTGAACGGGCGTTTTGGAACGTGACTCGTGATAGAGATCGCGCTGGAGTGAGTGTGACGGCGATCGAGCGGCGAGCGTCGTCACGCAGAGCGGCGAGAGCGGCGAGCGCGAGTGAAGAAACGACGTTACGGAAACTCTTTAGCATCGCCGCCAAGGCGGACCCAACCATGGTGCGACGACACTCAGTCGCTGGGAACGATCGCGCTGTCAAGGAGGCGATTGAGTTTTTGAGTTCGCCCACGAAGCGACATGTTCGCCAATATCAACCGCCGCATCCGCGCCTGTAAATAACTGTTGTCCTTTGTTGTCCGCGCTTGTTCTTTGTTCTTTTGTTGTACAAGGCATGTAATCCTCATCTAATATTTCTAATACTCCACAATCAGACGGGCTAATGATCATGGCGTTCACTAAGGTTGCTGTGCGCGCAAAATGGCAGTTGCGTCACCTGAAGCGATGGCTGCGAGAACCGTTTTGGTTTTGGCTGCCGTCGCTTCAGCGCTCGACTCATCGAATTTGTGGTGCGCCAAGGTACGTCGTGCGGTTTGAACTTCAAGCTCTGCTGCCTTCGCGCTCGCGATTTGAATGACCTTATTTGGTAAACTCGCCATGCGAGCGACATTCAATCCAAACGAACGATGGGCGACGCCTGGCGTCAATTTGTACAAGAATTGAATCCTCGGCATGTCTTCTGACGAGCCCGGCAGCTCGACGTACGATGTGAATGACGACGAGCAGTGCGACGGATACTTAGCCTGTACTTCTCGCGCGACTGATGGATAATGCGTGACGAAGAGCGTAAAGCAGCGCGCATCGCGTACCAAATGCTCGAGCGTCGCGGCTGCGATGGCTACGCCGTCGTGCGTCGAAGTGCCTCGGCCGAGTTCATCCATGATGACGAGCGACCGCGGCGTACAGGTTTCTAGAATCGTTGACGCCTCAGACATTTCTTCGAGAAACGTCGATGAACCCATGGCTAAGTTGTCGCTTGCACCCATACGAGTGTACACAGCGTCGAGTACAGATAATCGCGCGCTCTTCGCCGGCACAAAACTGCCCACTTGCGCCATGATGCTCAGCAATGCGATTTGACGAATGTAGCAACTCTTACCGCCCATGTTTGGCCCAGTTATGACCAGTGCTCGAGTGTGCTCGGAGTCGAGGTCAATGCTGTTCGGCACAAAGCTGTCCAAAAGATGTGCATCCAAAACTGGATGACGCCCGTCAACAACCTTGAGCGCGGGCGGCGCCGAATCTTCAAGAAAGGCTGGTCGAACGTACCCTTCGTTACGCGATAAAACAGTGAGTGCGTGAATTGCATCAAGCGTCGCAATAGCCGTCGTTGCCGATTTGAATGTCATATAATTCTCACGAAATGTGGACAAGAATTCCTTCCAAGCGGCATCCGCGGCGAGCATGTGTCTCTCGCTCGCGCGCTCTAACGCCGCCGCGGCTTCAGTGACTTGCGGTGGGTGATAACGCACAACCTTTTTACTTTTGTTCGAGCTCACCTTGATCCAAGTCGTCGGGCATGAACGATCCATGGGGACTTCAATTAGCCACTCGCCGCCACCGACGCCTCCAACCGTGGTGTACTCGAGTCTTGGCATACCAAGTTTCTTGCGCAATTCGGGAAGTAAATCAGTCATGGCGTTTTTAGCATCTTCTACCGCCTGTGTAGCTTCGTGCAAAGCCGGGAACCGCTCGGGGTCGTCCTTGAAGAGACCAGTTTTCGTCTTGGAAGGCTTCTCCGCGAGTGCGACGTCTAAATTCAAAGCGCTCATGAGTTCATCCGCGAGTGCGCGTAACAATGGATCAGTCACGGCTTCGAGATTGTCTTCGAGAAGCTTCGATTTGATTGTCACACCGTGACCCGTTCGCATATCCGAACACGCCTCGCTGAACTTGACGAGGGACGTCAATGCGCCGACAAATTCAGCTGGCGTAGCTGTGCCGTGGAAAATCCGCGCCAAATATCGCTCGATATCCGGAAGCTGCTTGAGTTGTATTTTTAAGCCATTAAAGCTAGATGTGTTCGCCTTGTCGTAGTCCATCATGGATCCTTCTTCAAAAGATGAAAGTACGTTTAATTCTTCCACGGCGTCTAGACGAGCTTCAATTTGTACCCTCGATTGAAGTGGATGACTCACCCAATGTCGAAGCAATCGTCCACCCATGGGAGTCGAGGTGTGGTTCATGAGCCAAAGTAAACTTCCTTTGTACGTTCCAGCGGAGGACGTCAATACTTCGAGTTGCCTTAAGACGTTTGGAGAAAGTTTCATTTCGTCGCTGCCTTCGAGCGGTCGAAATGCAGAATCCAGCTGCAGAATATCCGCTTGCCCGAATTGTTGAAGATACTTTGTTCCCGCGCACAAAGCAGTGTGCACGAGAGACGTAGCTTCAGTCGCGGCGACGCCAGTGAGCGTGACGTCGGCAAATGATTCGCGAGTCAAGTACTCGGTGCGCGCCGCGTTGCTCCCCGAGCCGTACATGGCTTTTATCAATCGCACTGTTTGCTCGCTGATAGGCTCGACGAGGACAATCTCGGCGGGCGAAATGGATAACAATCGCGATTCAAGCTCTGGCCTCTGCATAGTGTCTATGAATTCCCCGTGTAACACGTCACCTGTGCTCGTCTCTACGGCGACGAGACCAATCCGCGTCGTCGTGGACGTCATGTGCTCTTCGGCGACGCACAACAAGTAATTCGAAAGCTTACCACTCGTCATACCCGCTGCAGCCTTTTCGCCAGTATCCGCAGTGTCTACCAAACTCGCGCCGGCATCAAGCGTAGCTTTCGTGTACAAACCAACCAATTTGCGTTCAAACAGCCCAGACTTGTTTCCACTCTCGCTTTCGCCGCTCGCCTTGAGCGCCGCCGTCTCTGTTTGTTTAATCACCCCAACTCTAAAACCAGCTTGCACCAATCGCCGCACGTACACATGTAATCGCACCACCGGTACGCTCGCGGTGAGATAATTTCTCGACTGATATGCGAAAATGCCTAAACATTTCGACGCGTCCCGCGCATCGTCGCCGTAAAAGTGAAATTTGTACCCAACTTCAATCATCAACAATGTCCCCTTATATCTCGCCTTAAACTGCTTCACCGACTCCTCAAGCGGTGTCATTTTCTGTGTCGCCGCCGACGTCGACTTTGCACCGTCGCCATCACCCTCTAAATCTCGCCGTCGACGATCGAGGCTCAACTTGTGTAAAAATTTCGCGTGCGTCTCTGGCTTTGAAGCTGGAATCGAGTCTAACACCGCACGCACATCAACGGCCGTCGCGGGCGCCTCGGCGACCGCCACTGCCTCCGCGTGACCAACATCGTCCTTCTCGATCGTTTTAGCCTTCTTTTCCGCGCGCGCGTCGCCAGCGCCGCCATCAACGTCGTCGTCATCTTCTAAGATGACTACCGCTTCCTTCGCATCGACGAGCGACGAGCTCACGGTCGCTGACGATGACGCCGGGCGTTTCTTCGCCGTCGCGCCTGCGGCGAAGAAGCTCGATATCGTCTTCTGTCCTTTGGGCGGTGGCTTATTCGGCGTGCGCATCGCGTGAAGCGTTGTGAGGCGTGAGCTCGAGGGGGTGATTATTTCAAACGTCAGGCGCGAGCTGTCATTGTGTGCGTGTGTTACAAGACGTATGCGCGCTACGCGCCGCTGCCGCGCTTAGACGACGGCGCGATGAAACGGGACCAAAGGATTCCCCATGGTGTAAATTTGTTGATGAATGCGAGCCAGTCGACGACGGTCATGGCGACAGCGTAGACGACGGCAGATGCCACGATTTGGGACACTAACACGGCGGCGCGCGCGAGCAAGAGAGGATTGCGGAGCAATCGACGCATGTGCGTGCCAAATATGTGCGCGAGGGCGCGTTTTTGGGCGCGGTCTTGGCGTTCGCGAATGCGTCTCGCTTCGTCGGATTCAGGCCATTCGGGTAAAGGCGCAACGCGCGGTTCGTGAGCAAAGCGCCTCGCCGTCCAAAATTCTTGCATGGCTCGGGAGAGTAATTTCACACTGCGCTTACGCAAGCGCACCGCCTTGGCGCTGGACAAGTACTCCACCATGGATTCCGTAGATGCGGTGCTCGCGACGCGGCGCAACGCAGCGCCTTCTCTGGCGCCGAGTAAGCGCCCGACGACTTCTTTTGAGCGCTGCGCGACCAACGCTTGCGAGTCGCCAAAGACGTCGCCGGCGGCGGCGCCATCCTTATCCATTGCTGACGACGATGCGGCGTCGCCTTCATCGACAGAGTCTATAAGCACGAGTTCCTCGATGCGATCCCAACGTAATTCATCCTTGTCACTCAAGAACGCATCTCGCATGAGCTTCTGACCTTCGGGAGTTGACGGCGCCATGGCGCGACGAATGGCGTACGGCAGCGCCGACGTGTAAATGTTAAAGTTTGGATCAGCTTGTTCAGCAATGCCTTCCAACGTCAAAAACGTACGAATGAGCAAGATAATGTACGGTGGCGTAAGAAACTTAAAGTTGGCGCTGAGTTTAGCCAACCCCGTGGCGAGAGCGCCGAATCGACTCTGTCCGCCCTCCTCCGCCGACAACGTCTTCGCCACGGCGGCGGTCATCTCCTCGAGCGTCGCCGGCTCATACCCAGCCCCTCTCGCCTCGCGCTTCAAGAACCCATCTGCAGGCGTGAACCCAACCTCTTGGAACACCAACACCAAGCCTTCCCAATTCCCAGAAATCATGTGCTGGATACCCTTGGCGAACCCCTCCATGATTTTAGGCTCGACTTCGCTCATCAATCCAAAATCTAAAAACACCAACATGTCGTCGTTGTCGAGCATCATGTTTCCTTCGTGCGGGTCGGCGTGCACGAACCCGGTGTAAATGAGTTGCGCCACACACGCTTCGACCGCCATTTGCGTCATGATGATTTTCTTTTCTTGCGGTAACGCGGCAATGTGTCTGCCGTGGATCCACTCCGTGGTGAGCACGCGCGCCCGCCCGGCGGGACCCGTATACTTGGGCACCCACGCTGGCGCGCGCACAAACCCGAGCCATTTGTGACGCATGTTGAATTCATCCATGTGTGCGGCTTCTTGGGTGTAATCTAGCTCCTGCCACACGCCCTGGCCAACCTCATCGGCGATGACATCGAGTTCCGTCGTCGTGCCCCACAACCGCTTCAACGTGGATAACGACAGCGACCAGCACGTCCAATCTAAAGCTACTTGCCTCATCACCAACGGTCGCTGGACTTTCACCGCCACGTCCTCACCTTCCCACGTTTTCGCTTTGTACACCTGTCCGAGTGACGCCGCGGCGACGGGCTCGTCGCCAAATTCGGCAAACAACGCCGGAGCGCTCGGGTCAACGCCGGGGTAGGCGTGCCCAGGCGCGAGCGGGCCGTCCCACTCCAAATCTTCCACAATCGTTCGCCACGCCAGTTCGTTCGGAAACGGCTCGTTCGATTGCTGTAACGACTTTAACGCATCCGCAGCTTCTTCACCAATCAAATCAGGCCTTTGCGAGAGCGTTTGGCCAATCTTTACAAACACGGGACCGAGCGCCGTCATCGCCGCCCGAAGCTCCGACCCGCGCGTGCGCTTCTCCACCGGCAGAGATTCTTGCCTCTTCCACGACTTAATCAACCGTCGACCGACTCGAACAACCTTGGCTAATCTCCCAGCAACCTGTAATGGACGGCGGCGGAAAAACCGCAAGAGTTTTGGCTTATCAAACTCCCCACGCAACGCGTCGTACGCGTCCCGTCTCCGTCTCCGGCTCCGTTTCCCCTTGACCCGTCGCGTACCCCCAGCGCGCTCCAACACGCGATCACGCAGGCGAGAAATCTGCGTACCACCAACACCTCGCTCGACCTCGCTCTCGCCCTCATCGCGCTCGAACACGTCCACGACGCCGACGTCCCCGTCGTCATCCTCCGCGCGCGCCCCCGCCACCGCGTCGCGAGTCCCTCGCCCGCATCCCGTCCGCCCCCACGCGCGTGCCGCGCGCGCCGCGGTCACCGCCGACAACGACGACGATGACGTCATCGCGCCCGTGCGCGCGTCCATCGCCCCCGTCCCGCGCCCGCCCCGCGACCGCGCGACCGCGCCCGCGACGTCACCATCACCGTCACCCATCATCCATCGCCCGCGCGCGCGCGCATCTGCGCCGTTCGCGCGCGTTGCCGACCGCGTCGCGCGCCGCGGCGCACCGACGCGTCGCCCACCGCCTCGCGCGAGCGCTCGCGCGCCGAACGCGCGCGCGGCGGCGCTGCTACACGCCGTACCCCCGCGCGCGAGCGGCAGGGACGTGGAGCGCATCGCGAGCGTCGCGCAATGCCGTTCGTCGACGACGACGACGACGCGCGATCGCGGACCACCGCAGTGCGCGCGGATAGATCGGGGAACACGAGCGCGCTGGTTGTGTGCGACCGAGCGGAACGCGTGACCGTCGAGGACGGCGTTCGCGCGCGAGACGCGAGGAAGCGCGTCATTGTCGGACGCGTTTTCGTGTGGGATCACATGCCCGGGAAGGACAACGGCAAGGCGAAACCGCTCAAGGCGGCGAAGAAAGGGGAGAAGGTGATGACGGATGATGATTTGGATGCGCAGAAGCGGGCCAAGGCGCAACAGGCGGAGTTGAAGGCGATGCAGGCGAAGCTCGGGGCGGGCGGGAAGCTCGGCGCCGGGTTGAAGAAGAGTAAGTGAGCAATGTATAGCGGATGATGAGAGGATATAATAATAATTTATGTATTCGTGTCTTTTGTGTTGTCGTGCGCGCGCGTGGGGGTGGGCGTGGTGGCGCCGTACATGGCGAAGTTTTCAATGCAAATTTTTTCAAAGACGGTCCAGGTGACGACGCCTTCGGCGCGGAGCGCGCCGTCGTTGAAGTGTTCTGGGGAAAAATACGGCGCGAGGAGTGCGCGTGGCATTGGGCGACCGAGAATCGTGGATGCACCGTCGCGGAATTCGTGTAATGAGAGCGTACCGCCGCCATCGGCGTCGAGAAGGTTGAAAATCGCGCGGAGCGGCGGCTCTTCGGCGCTGGCATGTGAAATTTCTGCGCGGATGATGGTTCGCATGCGGTCGTTCCACACTCGGCGATGATTCGGGACGACGACGGATGCGTCGTTGCTTGCGCTGGGGGAATCTTCCTCGCCGCCGCCACAACCGTTGCCGCCAGTGCCATTCTTTACCGTCTTCTTCATCGTCGCGACGAAATCGAGCCAATCGACGTGAAGCGACGCCGCGCGAGTAAACGCCAATCGCGTCGCCAATCGTTTCAGCGTCATCTCGCGCGTTGATTTATCGCTCGGTATATCTTTCACGTCCAACTCCCGCGCGACGACGTCCCAGACATCGGCACCGAAATAATCAAACTCTAAAATTGGCGTAAAGCTTTCCGCCGTGAGCACGCTCCAGAGCGCATCGTCCTCCACCGGATCCCGAACGAGCCGCCGTCCATTAATCGTTACGTTTCGTATCACTTGCACGTCTCTATACTCACGAACCGCGCTCGTCACCAAATGTCTCGCCACCGACGCTTGCTCATCGCAGCTTAAGTCAAGTCTATAATGCATCGTAAACGACGCAAACGGCTGGTCGCCGAGCGCGTTTCTCCACCCGACGCGCGAGCCAAAATAACTCTGCTCAAAGCACGACAAATGCGCGCCGATGACGCGTGATATATTCTCACTATCCATAACTCGCGTAAACAAAATCACACACGCCTCGACGCGATCGGCACCAACCGCAAAGGCGTTACAAATGCGCGCGTATTGCCTCGCCGACACGCCCAGCCGCGTCGAGCACTCGCGAAGCGCGTGCAACGCGTCCACCGCATTCGACGCCGCCCGCCACTCCACCGCTTCCGCATCCAGCACGCCTCTGTCATGCAGCATGTCATGCAGCGTTCTGTCTTCAACGCACGCGCGATGGCGATCGACGCGGACGCTGCTCGTGTAATCAAACTCGAGCGTCCCGCAATGCGGCACCCTCGCGCACACGGAACCTGGCACCCCGCTCGGCGTCGCGTCTTTCGCCTTGGCCCGATTCACCCGCACATTCCGCCACGTCCGCCGGCGCAAGCCTTCAAACATCGCGCTATCAATCATCGTCGCCGCGATGATGCGATCGATGTCCACCGCGAGATTGAGTTCGTACCGGCCGGTTGGATTGGCGACGCGAAACCGGGCGTAGGCGCCGACGTGCGCTCGAAGCGCTTCGTATTCGGCTCGCGACGCGAACATGCGCTCAGCGTGTTCAGCATCGAGCAGCCGCGCGTGACACACCGCCGCGGCGTGCAGACGATCGGACCCACCGAGTGTGAATGTTTCGAGGAGCACTCGCGCGTGTTCGACGAGAAAGTAGTGCGAGGCGCAAAACATGGTGAGTCGGGAGAGACGTTCGAAATCGGACAGCCGAGGGACGCGAAGCTGTCGAGCGAGATTATCCAGGTCTTCAGGTTCAATGGCACGCGGCGCGCGCGGTGGAGCGGTGGCGCTCAGGGAGAAGTGGACCTCGAGCGTCGTTGCCCTGGGGTGCGTGGCGGTGATGGCGTCGATGCCTTCGGCGATGAAGACTTGGAGCGCGTCGGTCGCGGGAGGTCCGTCGCGGCGGTCCCGTCGGGCGCCGGATGACTCCTCGATGATTTTCACGTTCGTGATCGATCCCGGATTGTCGCGCTCGAGATTCCATAGCTGAGATGCGATTGCGCGATCGCGTGTGTCGTGTAAATGGAGCGCGTACGCGCCGTCTGGATTGTGTAGATTGAACGTGGCGCCGGCGCGCGACTCTGTCGATGTCGTAGCCGTACTCGTAGCCGTCGCCGCGTTGTGCTTTTTCCGCCTTGGAACATCCACGAATGACGACCCATCCAACGTCAGTGTGGTTAAATAATCATTATGCATCAGCATTGTCATCAAATGCCTCCCGCCGTCTTCCCCACACGCGTTGTGGTCGAGCCGAAGAGTCGTCAACGCGTAGTTGCTTCGCAATCCTTCGCTAATCACCATACACGCGTCACCACCCAGACGACATCGCGATAAATCAAGCACTCGCAACGAACGATTAACACCGAGTGAATCACCAATATGCTTGCCGCCTTCGTCACCGATGCCGTTCCACGCGAGCGATAATGTTTCCAACGCGCGGTTGGCTTTTAATCCTCGGCTAATTTCGGCGCACGCTTGGGCTCCGACGGCGTTCCAGGACACATCCAAAACGCGTAATGTGTCATTCATCGCCAGCGCGTCACCGATAGCGCACCCAGAAATGTTGGTTATTTTATTCTTTGATACGTTCAGCGTCTCAAGCGCGCACTGCGGGTCGCAGAGAATTGTGAACATTGTGCGTGCGGCTTCGTCGTCGATGCCGCACGCCGAGACATTGAGTTTCTTTAATCGTTTCAGAGCCTCCGCGCATTGCGGTTCAATCGCCCTCGACAGGATGTTTTCGCTAAAATTTAATGCTTTAAGTGCTTTTGCGCGCGTGGCGGCGTGCACGAGAGCGTGAATACCGTCATCATCGATCCGATTGCGAGAGACGTCCAAGCTTTCCGTGACGACGTTCGCCGCGACGCCCGCGGCGACCGCCATGGCGCCTATGGATCCGAGACCCGCCGATGAAACGTCAGCTTTTCGCTTACACAACTGTTGTAATACTCTCGAGCTCACGCGCGCGCCGGTGGATGCGCACGCGGCGGCGTAGGCGGATGAGCACGCCGACGCGCGCGCCGGGACGCGAAATCGAGGCGAGCGCCACGTCGGCAGGGCCTCATCAGTGCGCCTCTCGCCGCGCCGCGATGCGCTCGTGGACACGCGAGCGTTCGATACCATATGTCGCGGTGCGTCGTCGTCGAGCCCGAGCGGTGAGACACGACGCACGTCATCATCGTCATCGTCGTCGGCGTCGTCGGCGTCCTCACATGTCCATGAAACATCACGAGTGTCTGCATCCAGCACCGCACCCGCACGCCTCGCGCGCCCCACGGACGCTTGCAGCGCCTCGTACGCCGCGCACACGCGCGTCGGCATGTCGCACTTCGCGCAATGTCTCACGCGCGCGTCTCTGTCGCGCCCGCCGCGGCGTCTCGCACTGGCGCCTAAATTTAGTCCAAAGAGAACCAAAACGTCACTTTCGCACGCGCCGTCGCGCGCGCCGCCTCGAGTCCTCGCGCACGCGTCGAACGCATCATGCGTACTGCGTGTCACGTCTCCGTGGCGTCATCTTCCGCATCGACGTCGGCGCTGGGGCGAGCGCGACGGGGGAGCTCCGCCGCCGCCATGGCCACGCGCGTGGACTATGACGAGCTTTTCGCGCGCGGACGCGGCGGTGGATGCCCATCGCTGCACGCGGCGCCCATGGAAGGGTTAGGGGACTCGCGTTTTCGCATCGCGCTGAGCGCGCGAGGTCACGGGGCGTTTGACGAGGGATGTCGAGAGTTTATACGAATTCCAGGTGGGTGTGGTTTTACCGACGTTGGCGCGCTCGGGACACAAACTAACCTTTTGTCGCGTTCATTTGCAGGCACGCTACCGAATGGTGCGAATCCAGAGAAATTATTACGTAATTTATGCGGCAAGTACGATGCGGATGAGTTGTTTGGGATACCGCTCGCGGCACAGATTATGGGAAGCGAAACGACGTTGTTGCGCGAGGCGTCGAGGATTTTAGCGCACGAGCTCGGAGCGCCGAGAATTGATTTAAATTGTGGGTGCCCGGCGAATGTTGTGACTGGGAAGGGTGCTGGAAGTTCGTTGTTAAGGGATCCTGAGCTCGTGTACGCGTGCTTGAAGGCAATGGTGGATGGTGCTGCGGGAGCGGACGCGATTGTGACGATGAAGCTTCGAAGCGGCTACGACGACGCGAGTCTGCTTAAAGATAATTTACTCGCCGCCAAAGAGGCTGGGGTGAAATTCGTCTCTTTGCACGCGCGCACGCGTAAACAGGGGTACTCTGGACGGGCAAATTATGACCACATTGCGTTTGCAAAGGATGTTTTAGATATCCCAGTGCTAGGTAACGGCGACGTCACAAACGCCGCGCGGTGCGCGCAATTGCTCAACGCGTCCAATTGCGATGGCGTTATGATTGGCCGAGGTGCGGTGCAGGACCCATTAATTTTCCGCCGCATTAAAGCATGTCTTTCGCGCGATGCCAAAGGCGTGGTGACACTCAACGCTGACACGTTTGAGCGTGAGTTTGAAGTTGAACTAGTGATTAATTTTTTGCGCGAATTCGCCGAAGAAGTCTTCAAGACGGAGAACAAACCAAACGGCAAACGCGGAAGTGGCGTCATTGCGCAAGAGTTGGAAACGTTCAAGGTTGGGAAAATTAAGAGCATAGTTAAGTATATATTTGCCGCGAATGAGAGTTTGGAGCCACACATGTCTTCAATCATGCAAATTGATCCGACGCGCACGTCAGCTGCAGACGTTTTAGCGAGCGTCGAGCAGTTGGTGGAGCGTGAATGGCAAACACCGCGTGATGTACTCGTTGATACGTTCTCCAAACGTAACCAATACGCGTAGTTGTGTGCATGTGTGTGTGTGTGTGTAATAAATAATTCAAGTTGATATTGATGCGCTAAAACTAAACTATACCTAGTAAAGTACAAGGAATGGTGTCGCTTGTCGTCATCGTATCATCATCGTCGCCTTTATCCTCTTTTTAAGGTGCGGTATTCTTGTGGTGTGCGCTCGTGCATTAGAGTCGCAACGTCTTGATATGGTCGTGGATATTCATCGTTTATCACGCCGTTTCTTCCTCATTGTCTTCGAGACCAGTGCGATCGCCCTTGATGGTAATCAACGGCTGTCGCGCCCGTTCGCCTCTGAAGTAAACGTCGAGCCACGAGAAGAACATCGTGCCAAACACGGAGAATATGATGGCAAGAATAAAAGTGAGCATCGTGCGCTTACCACCGAAAGCTTGCAAGCCACCGCCTTCGACGACGGTACCGTCAGGAAGCCAGAAGTTGCCGAAAGCACCCCAGGCGCGGTGGACAAGCGGTGGGTAGGCGTAAGGGTCATCCTTGTTGGAGAAGACGGCCCCGTACGCGTCAGTCCAAGCGCCATCTAATTCCAAGACGGCGCCTTGGACGATGACGGCGAGAGAACCACATACGATACCCATGAGGGCACCGAATTCGGTCGGGGCAACGATGAACGTGTTGATATCCGTTCTGATGAGACCCAAATAGAGCGCCGGAGCGGCGATGGCGCACACCAAGTCAACCATTAAGAAGAGTGACAACACGTCAATCTTCTCGACGGCGACGAAGATGGCACCGATATTCAGCGCAGCGCAAACTACGCGCACGGCGTTCACTGGAAGACCATAGTTCAAGATGTCGCGATAAAGCACCGAAGTCAAACCGTTTTGGATGGAGTCCACGGAGCTCACGCAAAGCGACGTGGCGAAAATTAAAATCAACACGTGCCAGCCCTTGTCAAGACTTTCGGCGAGATAGAAGAAAGCCAAGTAGTGGAACTTGTCGAAGTTATCAAAGTCATCACGATACTTGGCGGCCGCCACGACGCCAAGAATACCGAAGAACCACATGACGAAGAAGATCAAACCGGCTCCGAGCGCGAGGCCCTTGCGAAGATCCGCAGTGCTCTTCGCCGCGTAGACGCGTTGCCATTGTCCAGCGTTGAAGAGCTCGGCAGAAATCACCGCCAAGATAAGCGTGATCATCACGACGAATCCACTCGTGGTAGACTTGGAAACGGCGCGCATCTCCGCAGCATCGACAGGGTTCTTGGCCAAAAGAAGAACGGAAAAGAAGAGCATAAAGCCGGTAATCATAATCCCTTGCAAGCGATCGGTGACCACGGACGCGGGTAAACCGCACAAAACGGTGTACAACAACGTTATCATAGTCACCGAGCCGAGAACAACTTCGCGCGTATATGCGGATTCACCAGAGAACAACGTAGCGACGCCGGCGATGGTGCTGATTTCCGCGCACAATGAGATAAACATGTACATCACGCTCACAAACGCCGCGACGAGCTGAGTCGATCGACCGAATCGCGAGAGCGCGAAATCAGTCACCGAGAACCCATTCTTGTCACCAACGAATTCCTTAATCGTAGGCGCAATGTAAATCAAAATCAACGCCGGCGCGGCGCTTCCGACTGAATACCCGAAAACTCCCCACCAAGATAGGCGCGTGTTCGCCCCCATCTCCGTCGTTCCATAATACACCCACGCGCCCATGCCTCCAGCAAAGTACGACAACCCAATTTGTTGCCACGGAAGCGAGTTCTTGGCCGATAACCAATGCACGTTTGGCGTTTTAATGTTCTCCCAAAACTTTTGCGGCGTCAACCACTTGCCGCCCTCGCGCAACGCCGCGACGATAGCCACAAGTAAAAAGAACACCGTCGTGCATTCCACGACGGATATAGATTCATTGCCGGATAACGTTGGATACGCCATATCGCACGATACGCAACCTCACACGGGGCGCGTCTTAAATAAAAAGAAAGTCACAAAAACCTCTCTAGGTTTTCGATGATGATGATGATGATGACTCGCGCTTTTTCGACTGAAAACAGCGCACGACACCTTCACGCACGTCGACAGGGTGGTCCTTTTCGCAAGTATTACCTTGATCAAGTTCTAACGATTGTATTCTCAGGCGATTTTGGTTGAATCGTCGCCACTCGTCCACCGTTTGCGTCGCGCAATGGCGTCAGCGATGCGGCGGCGTGAATCCCAACATGGGTTTCATACTGAACTACATTTAAGACTATGTGGTTCGTATTTGTTACAAGTAATAGAGGTTTTGGGTTTATCATATGTAACGGGCCAAACGGACACGATGGCGCGCGTCCATCCGACGCCGCGCGTCAGTCGCGCGCGCGCGCCATGCCCCCGCGCGCGCCCGCGTCCAGCTCCGGAGGCTCGCACGATGACGGTACGATATTCGCCCGCGCTGAGGGCGTCGACCGCGTCACGCGCGCGCCGACGTTGGCGAATGCGGGGTATCCATTCGTGACGCATCGCAGCGCGGCAAAGCATTCGTCGTCGAGGAGTAAGCCATCGTCGTCGACGGCGACGGCGACGGCGGGGAAACGGAAGACGGGTAAGGATGTCGCGCGTGGCGCCGGTGCGAAAGGGACGTCGACGACGCGGGCGTACGTGCGCGTGGAGGATGTGATTGAGAGCACGCGCGCGGCGGAGGAGGCACTCAAGCGCGCGACGACGAGCACATCGAGTGATACCGCACTCGCGAGTGAACGCGAGCGCGTAAAGCGATATGCACAAGCGCAGATTGAGGTTGCCGAACAGCGACGGGCGGTTGAGGAAAAGGAGAGGGAGAATAAGGTGTTGATTGAGGAAAATGAGCGGTTGGCGCGCGAGCTCGGAGCGGCGTTGGCGACTACATCGAAGCAGCGGCGTGACAGTGATGACGAAGATGACGTAGACGAGACTGTGCAAGAGTTGTTTGAGATGGTTGAGTTGGAACGTCGTGAACGTCGAGCTTTAGAGGAAAAATTAGGGGCGTACGAACGCGACGTTGAGCGCACGTTGGGAGACGCGCGAAATGAAAGCGACGAAGCCCGGCGAAGGGTAGAAGACGCCGAGGCAACCGTGCGGGAGCAAGAAATGAAGTTGTCTCAAGCAGCAGATATCATCGGCGAGCTCAGAACGGCGTTATTGCAGGTGATGGAAACGCATCCAGACGACGATGATGACGACGCATCGTTGCGTAGTCGTGCTCGAAGTGAAGCTCCATCTGAGGCAACCGAAGCCCCTGGTGGTACTCCACTCGAACGCACAACAGCTGCGGTTCGTGTTTGGGAAGGCAAAGTTGAGAAGCTTGTTATGGAGACGGTACATTCTGCCTTGACGCGCGCCATGGATTCACCTGCGCTGCAGTCGAGTAAGCAAGAAGGCGAGCAAGTGATTTTGAGCGTTACCGATGCAATCAACCACGAACTGAGTGCAATCGTGGAAAATGCAATGTCTGGTATTGTTGATGAGATGCGTTTCCAGTTTGGACAAAATGAAAACGAAGATGAGGACGACGCGCGCATCGGAGGGCGTAAGCGTTTCATCGTTTGGTTGGCTGATGAAAACATGCGGCGCGCACACTTGGAAGAGCAGCTTCATACCGTACAAGACGAGTTGGCGCGCTCAGAGGCTTCAAGACAAATTGCCACCCAACGGTGGCTGCAAGCGATGAACCAAGTAGACGGTAGCGTGTACGACGACGAAAGCGACTTGGGTGACGTTCTTAGCCGATTGGATGAATACTCTGACGATGGCACGTCAGTGTATAGTATCGATGGTGGAGGTGAAGTAAGAGGCATTCGGAATAGGCGCGCGTCTTCTGTTGCAGGTGATATGCCGGCCCGTAGTCGATTCCGAACACGTCACGACGGTGCGCGCTCAGAGACGCATGACTATGCCAATCTCCGCGACGTGTCGCCCATCAACGCCTCAATGCCAGCATTTCTCGAAGATGATGAAAGAAACGATGAAGATGATGAGGCGCATGCAGATATTGCCATCGTTGCCACGCCGGGTGGTCACATCTTTTTAGCCATACGGTCAATGCTGCGCACGTACGTGTTTCCGCTCGTATACACCGTGTCAAAATGCGTCTACGCGATTTGCTCGTTTTGCGCATCGAGCCCTACGTTCGAATTAGTTTGGCCCGTGACACTGATGCTTCTAGCATTCTACTGGAAACTTGGTGCGTTTACCACGACATCCGGCGCAGTCGCATCCGTCGCGCCGGCATTCGTAGCAAAACCAGCGGCCGCAACGACGCCAGCGCCGAGTCCTGTACAAGACGTGCCCATGCCCACGTCCGCGTCGATCCCTCGTGCAATTCCAATGCCCCCCGTGGATAGGTTGCGCATCATCGACGCATAGCATAATTTGCGAAAATTCTATAATACTAGCGCAGCACATCCATAGCTCAACGAGCGCGCACCTCACACGTCGACATGCCTCGCGCGCTCCTCGCCCTCTGCTGGCTCACGCTTCTATGCGCGCTCGCACCGAGCGTCTTCGCGGTCGATGACTCCACCGGCGCGACGACGACGGCGCACATGCACACCATCACAAAGGCGGCTGACGCCAACGCCGTGCTCGCCGCCGCGCAGGGCGTGAAAGATTACGTCGTCAACCTGAGGCGCCAACTGCACCGAAGTCCCGAGCTCATGTGGCGCGAGCACGGCACGCGAGACGTAATCACGCGCGAACTCACGGCGCTTGGAATTTCGTACGAGTACGTCAGCGCCACCGGGGTGGTTGGCACGATCGGCACGGGCGCGAAGGCGGTTGGGCTACGCGCGGATATGGATGCGTTGCCGCTCACAGAGGCGACGGCGTCGTCGTACAAGAGTGAAATTGAAGGCGTCATGCACGCGTGCGGACACGATGGGCACGTTTCCATGCTGCTTGGCGCAGCAAAAATTTTAAAGGCCAAGTATGACGCCGATCCCGAGACGTTTCCGGGCGTGGTGCGATTGATATTTCAACCCGCCGAGGAGGGCGGCGCCGGCGCCAAGGAAATGTTGGCGCCGAGCGATGGAAGCACCGGGTTATTGATGATGAAGCCTGAGCTCGAAAGCGTGTTCGGATTGCATAATTGGCCGTATCCGGAAATGCCGAGTGGAACGATGGGCACGCGAGGCGGTACCATCATGGCTGGGTCGGGGTGTTTTGATGTTAACATTACGGGACGAGGCGGCCACGCCGCGGTGCCGCACAATAATGTAGATGTCGTTGTCGCAGGAAGTGCGGTGGTTACTGCGTTGCAAACGCTCGTGAGTCGGTTAACTGATCCGTTGGACTCGGTGGTTATCAGTGTCACGGTGTTCAACGCGGGTTCGGCGAGCAACGTCATGGCGGATTCGGCTAATTTGCAAGGGACGCTTCGAGCGCTCAATCCTAAAACATTCATCAAGTTCCAGGATAAAATCATAGAGATGGTGCAAGCGGTTGCCGCAGCACATGGATGCACGGCGTCCACGTCGTTTGAGCCCGAATGGAACGGCGTAAAACGTATCCCTTACCCGCCCACTGTAAATGACGCCAAGGCGGCGGCGTTAGCGATGCGCATCGCGAGCGATATGTTTGGTGAGGAAAGCATCAAAAGCGTCGTCCCGGTGATGCCTGCGGAGGACTTTTCATTTTTTGGTGAAGTGTTCCCATCCGTGATGATGTGGTTGGGGGCGTACAACGCGACTGCGGGTGCAACACATCCGTTACATAGCACCGAGTATGTTTTGGATGAAAATGTCTTGACGACGGGCGTGGCACTTCACGCTCTATACGCGCTCGAATACCTTAGAGTTGGAATTTGAATACGACGAGATTCTATATTATTGAAAACAACCCGCTGCAAACAACGAAACAATCCATGCGCAATTGCACTTTGAAGAAGTAAGTTAGAGTCGGCCTACAGCTTTATAGTGCACAGCACTCGAGTTGCAGATCTTAACAAACGCATCGCCGTCCAAGGAAGCACCGCCGACGAGAAACCCGTCGATATCCGAGAACTGCGCCAGCTTGACGCAGTTCTCAGCGTTCACGCTCCCACCGTACTGTATGCGTGTTGCCTTGGAGACTTCTTCTGATACGTTATCCGCAAGCCATTGGCGAATACCAGCGTGAATTTCTTGCGCTTGCTCAGGAGTCGCTACGACTCCAGTACCGATAGCCCAAATAGGCTCGTACGCGATGACGACTTGGGAACCCCAAGACGAGTGCTCGCGATCGTCAATTTCATCCGCAATTGCTTGCAACTGCTCAAAAATAACCTCCAACGCACGACCGCTTTCACGCTGTTCGAGCGTTTCACCGACGCACACAATCACACTCAATCCATGGAAGCGGGCATGTGCCACTTTCTTCCCGACGAACTCATTCGATTCATTAAACGGCGGCGCACGGCGTTCAGAGTGACCCAAAACAACCCACGGGACTTTCATGTCCTCGAGCATCTCTGCGCTCACCTCCCCAGTGAACGCACCCGTTTGACTGTCGTAGTGATGCGTGGGATCGAAAAAGTCCTCTGCTCATTAAAATTTACGTGTACACACGTGTGTTAGTCGCGCGTCTGTCATGTACCGGAACGCTGTCGCACACGCGAGAGAGAAAGAAAAGATTACTCACCAACCCAGCAGTTTTGCGCGCTCACTTCAATCGGCGCCTTCAGCGTTCTCTTCGCCTCATCAATGTACAAAAACGGCGCGGCGACGACGACGTCGACGTTATCCACGATATCCCCGGCGTTGAGCTCGGCGATGAGCGAGCGCACGGAGGCGAGGTTACCATTGCACTTCCAGTTACCACCGACGATAAATCGACCGGTACCGGCGTTGGCAATCGTGCGCGCGCGCGCGTTCGAACGCGCGTGTGCGTTCGCGCGTGCCGCGTGTTGTTGCGCGACGTGCGTGAGCGATTTGGCGACGAACGTCGCAGACATGACTGGAGAGAAGTGACGATGGAGAGAAGTGACGATGGAGAGAAGTGACGATGTTATCCACTCATCGCGCGCCGGAAGGGGACGACGTTTGCGGTTCGTATGGGATTGGAGACACGGCGTCTTCACAACCGCGTGTGAGCCTATGATAAAATTACATTTCTAAAGATTCAAAACGCGATGCAAAGGTTTCAGAGCGCGCGCCATCGAAATGGTCGTTAAAATTGAAGCGTAGCAGGAAATTCCGCGCTCGCGTATGCGTGTGCGTCGAGCGGAGCGAGTCGAATAATTCCGCGCTTTCCTTATCGAACTGCCGACGTAAGTAAGCAGATCGGTCATCCCAATCCGCGGGTAAGCCTTGACCGTTAGCATAATTCACGCACGTTACGCACAGCTCGCGCGTGAGGGCGAAAATGTCTTCAAAGATACTTGTGATGGAGCCGACATCGAGGAAGGATTGCGCCATGACGGTGGCTAAATACTCGCGGTGCGCCAACGTGCACTTGTTAAAATCCGTAGTAGAACCAATGACGGCAAGCATCTGTTGAAACTCGACCTCGATGATATCCACTTGGATGTATGTCAGCCAATTTTCGATCAACATCGCCATGGAATGGCGCAATCGAAGCGTAAACTTCAAGTCTGTTCGGCGCAAGCGCACCCAGACATCCTGCAAATCGTACTGCACGCGCTTCAACCGGAACAAATATCTGAATATCGTTCGATACCGATCCAGAGATTCTTCGGTTAAGAAGATGCCCATCGGCCACGGCACAGCACATTCGAGGTCGATGCCATCCCAAGCATCATATTCAGGAATTCGCACGCGCGGAGCAAACGCACTCGTTGGCGAAGGCGCCGTCGCCGAGGATGACGCTCGTGCATCTTGCGTGAGCACTGATGAATACGACAACCTGAACGTTTCTGTGAAACTGTCTTCCTTTAGAATACCTCTCGACACGGCGAGCGCGAATGGTGTCGCCAAATCGCGGCTGGCGCTCCCGGGCTTTGGTGGCAGCGCCAGCAAATTCCGTGCGTCATCCAGAAACATGGAGAACAAATCCCCCTTGCCTAGAAAATAGAAGCTTCGCATGGTGTTCAAATGCGTGACCAACTTTGCGTCGTCAAGCAATACTTTTCCTAACGCTCTAGCGATTTCAGCACGCAAAACCTCGACAACGGCTTCAAATTCGCGCGGCTCGAACGCATCCGCGGCGGCTAATTTACGAATACGCGCAGTCGTTGTCTTGGCGTATGTATCGGCATCAAACCGTCCCGAAGCGCTCTCTCCTTTCGTCGGGTGCGTTAAAATTCTCACTCCGCGACCTATGAATGAAATAGCCTCTGCGGTTTCGAGCTCGACGGCAGGCGGCAATCGCTCCAACGCCACTCGATGGCTCTTATGCCAAACACCGCTCCCATCCGCGTCGTCACTATTGTCTCCATCCGCCACTGATTTCACGAAAAACTCTTCACATGGATCCACAATCGTTCCATACGCGCACCACCCTAACATTTGTTGCATCATCACCTGCGTCACCTTCCAATACACTCGCTCAAACGCCTCTCGAGCTTCCGGATGCCCGGCGCGTAACCAAGCGTCTCTCGCCGCTCGCATCACGTCGCTCCCAATCACATTTTCATCCTCGAAGACGCCCTCAAAACTCTCACATAATGCTCTCAACACGACATCATCGCCATAGAGCGCACTTTCGATCGTGCTCACCATGGAAGACGCGCTCGCGCCACGCAACGCGTCTTGTTCAAGTTTTAAAATTTTCCCCTCGTACGCGCTCAACTCATCCTTCAACGCCCTAGCCAGCGCGCGACGATAAACACTTCGACGGAATACGTGCCCGTGCGCGTCTTCGAGCGCGGTATCCATGCACTGCGCGATCGTGCGCTCGAGCACGGCATAGGACGTCCCCACGCGCACCACAGCGTTGAAGCGTTGGCGCTCGGTTGAAGAAATGAAATCAATGTCGCTCGCGACGGTGAGCGCGCACGTCTTTGCGTCACGAACGAAAACATCCCCAGGTATGCCCAAGAGGGCGAGCAGAAGGTCCGGAATCATCCCGCGAGGCGCGGTGTGTGGCGAATGTGATCACTTGGACTGAAAGGATTATTTCGTCCGAAATTTCTAACTGTCGCGTTGACTCGGTTGATAAGCTTTATAGACAGAGCGTGACGATAATAATTACAAAAATGCGAAGCGCGCGTACAATGTGTTGTTTTATTTGGGAATCAGATGAAAGGTGACAGCGGTGGATGAACGCTTTGTATAAAAAAGCGTCAGTCACGCTCGTCGCACGCTGCAGCGGCGACAGAGACGGCGACTGTTCACGGCGAAGGTCGCCTGCACGGCTCGATGCCCCAGATTTCCTTGGCGTACTCGCGAATGGTACGATCAGAACTAAATTTGCCAGAACCTGCGGTAGATAAGATGCTCATCTTCGTCCATTTAGCCTCGTCCTGGTACGTAGCATCGACGAGCTGCTGCGCTCGCAAGTAGTCAGCAAAATCGTTGGCGAGCAAGTAATAGTCGGCCCCGCCATGCACGGCGTCGCAAACTGGGGCAAAGTATTCAGCCCATCCGAACGCACCGGAACGAATTTGTGTCACTACTGCGTCGAACTCAGGTGGTGGCTTGAATCTCGATCGTTCCGCGCGCAAAATAGGCACCTCAGTTGCATTCGCGCCAAAGATGAACATGTTCTCCTTGCCAATCTCTTCGGCAATCTCCACGTTTGCCCCATCCATGGTGCCGATGATTAAGCAGCCATTCATCGCAAATTTCATGTTTGATGTTCCCGAGGCTTCGGTGCCGGCGGTAGAAATATGCTGCGAAAGTTCAGAACCCGGGACAATAATTTCAGCGCTGCTGACATTGTAATCCGGAATGAACACCAACTTGAGCAAATCGCCGACATCCGGATCGTTGTTCACCTTGTCCCCAACCGAGCACACGAGCTTGATGATACGCTTTGCCATGTCGTAACCCGGGGCCGCTTTACCACCAATCACGCACACGCGCGGTACCATGTTCTCGCGCTCTTTTGGCGTCGCCGCCTTGATGGCGTTGTACCGGTGCACGATTGACAAAACATTGAGCAACTGACGCTTATACTCGTGAATACGCTTGACTTGGATGTCAAACAAAGCGTTGGGGTTCACAACCGTCCCAGTTTTTTGCTGAATGAATTCCGCTAATCGCTCTTTATTCGCATGCTTGATCGCGCGCCATTCCGATTGAAACTCAACGTCGTCGGCGTACTTTTCGAGACCTTTGAGCATGTCCAACTCACGAATCCAAACGTCGTCCCCGAGCGTTTTCGAAATCAAATCGCGAAGCTTCGGGTTGCAAAACGCAAGCCAGCGACGTTGAGTCACGCCGTTTGTCTTATTTTGAAACTTCTCCGGCATCAACTCGTAAAAGTCTTTGAAAATGGTCGTCTTGATGAGTTCGCTGTGAATCGCAGCGACGCCATTCACGGTGTGTGACGCAACCATGGCGAGGTGTGCCATGCGTACCATCTTCTCGCCAGTGCCTTCCTCGATGATACTCATGCGGCCAATGCGAATGTAGTCATCACCGAGAACACCTCTGAGCTCTTGAACGAATCGCCAGTTGATATCGTAAATGATTTGCATGTGACGCGGAAGCACCTTCTCAACCAACGCAATTGGCCACTTCTCGAGTGCCTCGGGAAGTACGGTGTGATTGGTGAAACTAAAAACCTTTGAGGTGATGTCCCAGGACTTCGTCCAACCGAGGCCGTGCTCATCCATGAGCAAGCGCATCAACTCTGGGACACCGATGGTTGGGTGCGTGTCGTTCAATTGCAACGCGACTTGATTCGGGAACTCATCAAAGCTCGTGTGATTGACCAAGTAGCGACGAATGACGTCTTGAAGCGTGGCCGAAACCATGAAATATTGCTGCTTCAAACGCAATTCTTTACCTTGGTACGTGCGATCGTCTGGGTAGAGCACGGATGAGATTGTCTCCGCGCGTTGCTTACTTAAAATCGCCTGCACGTAATCGCCAGTGTTGAACGATTCCAAATCAAACTCACTCGACGGCTTGGCACTCCACAATCGCAAGTTAATCGTGTTTGGCGTGTTCCAACCCGGAATGGGGTTGTCATACGCCACAGCGCTGATCCTCTCACCCGGAACCCAATCAAACTTTTTCACTCCGTTTGACTCGGTGATCGTCACGCCGCCATAGAAACCGACTGGGTATGTAATATACGGTCGCTCGATTTCCCAAGGGTTACCAAAGTTGAGCCAGTAATCGGGGTGCTCGTGCTGGAAACCATCGTGCAGGGTTTGTTGGAACATACCGTACTGGTAGCGGATGCCATACCCCCACGCTGGCAAATCTTCAGTGGCCATGGAATCGAGGAAGCACGACGCAAGGCGACCCAAACCTCCATTCCCGAGCGCGGCGTCGCGCTCTTTTTCGACCAAAATCTCGAGCTTGTACCCGAGCTGTTGCAATGCTTCGGAGTAATTTGACTTGATGTCCAAGTTGTGCAACGAGTTCAACAAAGAACGACCCATTAAAAACTCCATGGAAAGGTAGTACACGCGTTTCGGGCTCTTGTCACGAAAGTGTTGTTGCGTATCGTTCCAACTCTCGATCAAGCGATCGCGGACGGAAAAAGACGCGGCTTGGTACGCCTCAAAATCATCAAATTGATATCTATTTCTCGCCATCGTATACTCGACGTGATTCACGATCGACTCTTGCACAGACATGACGTCGTTCTTCAAGTATCGATCCATCAACGAGTACAACAACGAGTGCTGTCGGCGTTCCTCGTCCCCGCCACCTTGCGCCACAGACCGTCGATCATCCTGCCCATCCGGTCGTGCAAAATCACTCCCATGCGAAAAATGAGCCTTCAAAATCATCGTCAAACAAATTTTGATATTCTCCACATCCGCCGCGTCCACAACTTTCCCGCCGTCGGCGTCGGTGACGTAGAAGCAATCCGAAACCTTCAACCCGCTATCGCTCGCGTCAACCACCGCCTTTTCAATATTCAACCCCAAATCAGCCAACGCAGTGGATATCACGCGCAACGTCCCAGGCTTATTCGGCGCATCGCGTATCGAAATAATCGTATACGCGTCGTCGCTCGACGTGTCGATCTCGATGGTCGCAAAGTAATCATCGCCCTCCCGCGCGCGCGCCGGCGCGTCACCCGCCACCGCGCGCACCGCGCGAATCGCCCCGCGAGCGCTCGCACACACGTGTCGCACATCCCGTGACGGTGTACGCGCGCGTGATCGCGTCGTCGCGCTCGCGCATGACCTCACGCGAGGCGCGATCGTCGTCGACCGCAGCATCGTCCTAACGACCTTTGAAATGCGATGGCGCAATCACGATGCGATCGAGCGCCTCGTCACGGGTGTGCGCCGCGCGAACGGTGCGTGGCGTGTGATGTGCGGCCTGAGCACGTTCGCACTCGCGCGCACGGTGCGTGTGTGTTCGCGCTCTCTCGCGCGCACGTGTGACGCGCGCGCGGTGTGCGCGCCGTCGCGTCGCGGCGCGCAGCCGTGTGCCTCGTCGCACGCGTGGAGATATTTAAAACGCAAAACGACCGTTCATGACCAGGGACGGGTGGGTCAAGAGAATACCCGTAACAAGACAATACAAAAAAAGAGAATACCCGTAACAAGACACGCATCGCACGCACACGTAACTTTGAGCGAGCGAGCGCGCGGACTGCTCGTCGTGCGCAGAGATGATGAAAAAACGTACCTGTTTTTTTGTCGCCGCCGCACACTCGCGAAACGCGCGAATGCGCGATGCGTTCGAGGCGCTGGCGACGAACGCCGCGCGGCGCGGAGGTGGCGCGCGAGGCGGCGATCGGTCGTCGACGTCGGCGTCGAGGTTCGTGGTGTGTCCGACGTGTTCGAAACACGTGGCGTTGTTTTCGATTAACGACCATCTCGATGGGTGCGCGGTGGGTGATGATGATGTGGTGACGACGACAAAGACGACGAGGAAGGCGACGACGAAGACGACAAAGATACGCGAGCGCGCTGAGAAGGCACCGTCGCTCCCGCGCGTGATCGAACATCGCGGTCGACGCGCGCATACGGGGAAGACGACGACGGGGTACGTGCCGAGCGACGCGTTGGAGGGCGGTTGGTTGGATCGAGCGCGACGGCGACGACGCGATGAAGGCGGCGGCGATGAGGAGGAAGAGCGTGCTTCGCATGATGCGTTTGCGGAGATGACGCGCGCGGCGAAGCGGCTGGCGAAAGTGCCGCTCTCTGGACACTTTTTGCTGGAGAACTTTATCACCGAGGACGAAGAACGCGACATCGTGAATTTCATCGACGACGACACGGTGAATCCGTGGAAAGATTCATCCTTCAATGGCGCGCATGAGGGCAAGCGATACGGTGTTGAAGTGAATTTAGCTAAACGCGTCGTCGAGCGCGCGCGTTTCGCCATGCCAGCTATTTTGCGTCGGCTCGTGATTGAGCGTTTCGCTCGGGCACACGAAACGTTGCGCAACTTTGAACCAAACGAATGCAACGCGATTAACTATCTAAAGTCGCGTGGTTCGGTGTTGCTACCGCATTGCGATGACAGGCAGCTATCATCTGATATTTTGGTCAATCTGTCGCTCAACGCCGACTGTGTGATGACGTATACGGACGAAAAGCACCCGACGAAGAAGATTCGCGTCCATTTGCCGCGCCGCTCGTTGCAAATTCAATCCGGCAGCGTGCGGTACGATTACCAGCATTCGATCAACAACGAAGATTTACTCGGCGAGCGGCGAGTGAGTGTGACGTTTCGCGAATCGGGTGTCGTGAAATCTGTAGATAGAACACGTAGATAGAAGTAGCCTTGTGAACGTCGCACGCATTCAACGACACACCGCGGCGCGTGGAACCATGGCGGACGCCCTCGCCGACGCGCTGCGCGTCGTCCTAAGCGCCGATGCGAAGATCTTCAAGCGCATCGACGCCACGCCGTCGACATCGAGCGCGCATACGCACCGCGATGTCGTCGAATCGTTAGCTACGCTGCGCGCGCGCGCTCGAAACGTGCAAACCATCGACAGCGCGCTCGATCCAATCCTAGCGCGCATCTCGGGGAGTAAGAGCGCAAAGGGGGCGTTGGTTTGCATGTGCCAAGCGGATGCGTCGAGCGCGCGTGCGATAGGTGACGCGTTGAGCGCGCGCGTAAAGGCGAGTGATGACGCAACGCACGCGCTCAACGCGTGCGTCGGTATCGACGCCATCGCGAGTGCAGATGTCGACGTGCGCGCGGTGTTCGACGTACGTGATACTCTACGGGCGCTCTGTGACGCGACATGCGCGCACGGATCGGGAAAACCGACGCGATTGGGTACGGCGGCTTGCGAAGCGTTTACGAGCCTCGGCGGCCGCGCGGCGCTCAGCTCGAATGATAGCGATGGTGGTTTCGATTTGCTCGAATGCGTGCCGGCATTTACGCGTGTGATTGCCGTTGTCGAGTCTTGGGCGCCTGAGAGCTCGGGGTGCGGGATATTTCGGGAAAGTTGCGAACGTGCGAGAGAGTGTCTCGAAGCGACGACGGCATCGACCAGTCGGCGCAACCTTCATGCAAACGGTGACGTAGACGAAGGAGAGAGAAACGGAATGATATTAGCAAAGTCGCGGCTCGTGACGCGAATCTGGAGCGATTGGGCGCCGGCACTTATGCCACTCAAGTCAAAAAAGGACGAGACAAAACTGCTTGGCGCGCTTAAAGGCGCATTCAGCGCGGCGAGCGACATGGTAAACTCTGACGACGAAAATGCCGCGACCGGCGTGGCGCATGCGCTTATTACGATCGGATTAAACTTAGGGCGACTTGGCATCGACCACAGCAATCGTGAGGTGTTTGCGTCCATGGTGAGTGAAGAAACCGCACGTGCGTTGGATGAAATGTTGCAAGAAAACGTCGCCGTTGTGCTCCTCCCGGCGCTTCGATGCTCAAACGTCGTCGCTCAAAGCGTTGGTGCGGTACTCATCCGAGTCGTGCTCGCACCTGAGCACTTAGGATGGACAGAGCAAAGTGAATCTTTATTAAATGGTGTTTTGCCGCTCGTGGAAGAGGATGATAAAGTCATTTCTACAGGATTCGCTCGCCTCGTCGCAGATCTCACGGCTAGAAATCCGCGGGAAGACGCGTTGATAAACATATTGCAACTCTGCGGTGGAAGCGCACGAAGCGCCAAAATTAGTGCGTTGAATGTTTTGAGTGAAGTACTGCGTCTCGGACGAGAGATGACTGATGACACCATCGCCGCGGTGACGACGACGACGCTTCCGAGATTAAAAGACAAGGACATGGAATCGCGTAAAGCGGCTACAGCTGTGTTTGCTCATATACCGCCTCAAACTATGCTTCCAACACTCATTCGTCTTTTGGTTTCCAAGGATGCTGAAGAGCGCGCGGCTGCTGGTGATGCATTCGTATCCATGTTGAGCGAGCAACGCTCGCCGGCTCAAGCCATGCAAACGTACTTTTCCGCGCTCGTGTCCATGAGTCGAACCGAAGACGCTGGCGCGGACGCGGAGCGCGCAAAAACGACCGCTGATGCGATCGGTCGCGCAACAAAGCTGTTGACGCGATTCGCCGAAACTGTTTTGAGTGATGATTGGCCAAACATAGCTCAAGTAATCACACGTGCCGTGTTCGACGCTCCGGCGGCGTCGGCGTTTCATCAATCCATGATTACACTCATGCCGTGGATTGGCGTTCTTCCAGCGCGCACGCGCGTATTTGACAGTTGCATTGCCGTATTCAACTCACAGAGCGACGATAAATCATCGGGAAGTGGCGACGACGAAGAAGGTGCGATTGACATTTTCGACAGACTGGCGCCTGTATTGGTGCTCCGCGCGCTTCCGCTCGACGCCTTTGACGACGTATCATCCGTCAGGGACGTTCATGCGCACGTTCTACGTCGAATGTTGAACATTCAAAACGAGTACGAAGACGTCAGACGCGTCGCATCCGAAGTATTCGGACGCATGCCGTCCGATATCATTGAGCGCGAACTCTTCCCAGCGCTTCGCGACGCGTACGCCGGAGCAAAAGTATCGCGTGATGATCTCGCTAGAGTACGGACGTGCATGTTTTCGTGTAATTGTGCGTTAGCCAGTCGAGGTGTGGATGCACTTTCGGATGCTAGAAGAGATGAACTTCGGACTTTCGCCGCAGATGCGCTCACCTGGCCCACGGCGTCTGCGGATGATGTGGACGTGACAAAGTTACACATGGGCGCCATGGAGACGCTGGCGTCGTTGATTGTCGCTGAGAGTGAATCGCCAACCGATCGCGATGATAACAACATGTCTACGAAGACGCCGCAGACTTCCAGTGCGTTACTCGAACCGCAATCGCCGGCGGCGGCACTGCGATTGAACGACGCGCCGATGGCTACGTCTGGACGCGCGCTCATCGTCGAAATCTCTGACGATGAAATCAAGAATTTGGCCGTAAAGACATCCGAGGCGGCATCTTCATCACTACTGTCGCGTCCGACACTCAGAGGCGTGCTAAGCCTTGCATGCGGTGCGCTTGACGACAACGATGCCCCGGCGTGGATCAACGCTGTCAAGCGCCGACGGGATGTTCCGCTGCGCCTGGCGATGATGAACGTCATCATCGCCACCGCACGACGACCTCAATCCGCGCACACACACTCACTCGTCAACGCATGCGTACCACAATTAGTGACGTGTGCCGAGCATCGCGGTGAGCCCGAGATAAGAGCCGCGGCGTTACAAGCATTGATGATGGTGTTCCACGCCGCCGCGAGCGCCGATGCCGTCGAGCACGCCGTACCGCTCGTACAAACCATCACATCGATTCTTCGTGACCACGCGTGCGGAGATGTAGTACGCATGGGTGCCACGCGCGTCGCCACGGCGCTACTTGCCGGGGATGAGCCAGTGCTGCGCGCAATTGAACCGCATTTAGGCGCTTTACGTCCGGCGTTGGACGTCGCCGCTCGAGTCGCCGCCGACCAAGAAGTTTCGTCGCTCGCCGCGAAACTCGCGTCGTACATGACGGCATAGTATAGCAGTCATTAGAGTTTAGAAAATTAGGAAACTGTGGAATAGTAGCGATGGACAAGTATGTTGCATTACATCGTCATGATCATGGAAGCGTACGCGTCAGTCGCGCACGTAGTCTTGAATTGGGCTGAAGCCGCTGGTGTCGCTCAGCTACTGATTCACGTCGCCGTCGCTATTGAATCACGCGATCAATGACGTGAATCACACCATTGTCCGCCATGATATCCGTCTCGATGACCTGCGCGCCACCGACGTAGAGCGCACCGTCGACGAGACGCGCATCGATTGGACCATTCAGCGTCTCCAACGAAATCGGACCGTCGGCGACGGCTTGCATCGCCAGCTCAGCGGTGAGTTTACCGGCGACGACATGCTTGCGAAGGATGTCCCCCAAACCAGGCGACTGCAACAATTGCTCCGCAGTCAAGCCATTTTCGGTCAAAAACGTATTGATGGCATCGTTAGACGGCGCGAACACCGTCCAAGGACCGGGCGTTTCCAACGTATCCAGGATGTCTGGCGTGGCGGACAACGCGACGACGAGCGTGGAGAATCGCGGCGTCGCCACCGCCACATCCACCACCGTCGTTTCCGTCATCGCGCCACCACTCGGCGCAGGCGCGGGGGCACCCATCGGCGCCTCCATAGGTGCCATCATCGGCGGTTGCGCATCGGCTTGGATGACGTCGCCGCCCACGGGCGCGGCGTCCCATTCCACCGGAGCTTGCGCGTCGACGCCAATCGTCACGACGTACGCCACGAGCGCGAACGCCACCACGGACGCAGACTTCATTCGCTTCAAAGAAAACATGTTTGGCATTCACTCGATTGCTCAAAACAACACACACTCACGTGCGCGCGTGTCGCGTCGACAAATGTAGCCCGCGCTGTGACATTTGACACTGTCACTCTCAGCCCACGCGCGGCTCACAGTGTCTTAATCCTGCCGACATCTCTCGGTGGACGTGAACGATGACGTCACGGCGCACGCGCACCACACGTTCATGTCTCCAATGGTCGAACGCCGCATCCGAGGACACGACGCGGCGCACCGCGCGGCATACATTTGCATGAGCTGGTGACGACACGCCGTGGGCTCAAATGTTTTTGTCCTTCGTTTGGGACGGCAGAGCGCGACGGGGATGCCGGTGACGACGACGACGGGCGTCGCCGCGCGCCTCGGTGCGCTCGCGGCGACGCGCGTGGCGCTGTATTCGACGACGTCCGCGGACGAAAGCTCACACGCGTCGTCGTCGTCGTCTTTAGCGACGCAGTTTCAAGCGGCGAGAGACGACCAGCGCAGTTTCGAGACACCGCTCGCAGCTCACGCGTCTCGTGAGTCGCTTTTGTACGACACCGCGCCGCTGGCGCCGCCGACGACGTGGGGCGAACACGCGTGGAGATTGGCGCACGTCGTGCGGTTGTCGTGGTCGGAGGCGTTGGCGAGGCTCGGGGTGTGGAGACTCGACCACGTGCTCGCGATTCGGTTGTTGAGTCAGCGGGACGTGAACGCGGATGTCGCTCGAGCGGTTTCGAACGCCGGGACGAGGGTTGTATTGGATGATGGGAGTGGTGTTGGTGCTCACACGTGGTCGATGACGTTGGAGGAGATTAAAAGGGCGTTGGTGTATTCAAAGTCACTGCGACGGGCGCCAGATTTGGCTACGGTGGCGCGACAAGGCGGGGTGTCGCTCGAGGAGATTCTATTGAGTGATTTAGCGCCTAAGATGATGCGTCCGGCGTACGTGCTGTTCAGGGATGAACGTTCGAAAAGATTGGTGTTTGTCATTCGCGGTACGCATTCGGCAAAGGATATGATTACGAATCTTACCGGCTCGGTGTGCCCACATCACTTTATGGTGAACGACGAAGTGAAAGTGGGATACGCGCATAGCGGATTTTTGACGACAGCGAGGTATTTGCAGCGCACGATGAGAGATGAATTGCGCAAGGCGTTGGATGAAAATCGAGGGTATGAGTTACAAATAGTAGGACATTCTTTAGGGGGCGGAGTTGCGGTGCTGCTCACTGAGATGTTACGGCAAGAGCCAGAGTTTGCAGCGGCTGGTTTGCATTGCTACACCTTTGCGTGCCCGTCGACGTTGAGCCGTGAGCTTGCAGAATCATGTCAACCGTTCGTGACGACGTGCGTTAACAATGCGGATATTGTGCCTTTTGTGAGTTTCAGTAAGATTGCTGAATTGCAATCTGAAGTCGTACGTACTGCGCTCGAACAACAGTTTTTACGGAAGTGGCGCGCGAGTAAAGCGGCGATGACATCTTCACAAGGACCAACGCCGTCGCGGTTTGCCGCTGCCGCAGCAGCTGTGGATCAATGTTATGGTCCACAGAAGTATCCACCATGGTTGCGCGCGATGCAGACGTTGAAGAATCGACACGACAACTTGCTTGAGAAGAGTTCGCTGTATCGCAAGAGTTTATTGCTAGGCAAGCGCGTGAGCAAGACGAGCTCGAGATTAGCTAGCCTTTCTGGGGCATTCATTGCTGGCATAGTGGCTCCGCGCGTGCGCTCTGCGGGCGCCGACGCAGAGGGAAAAGTTGGAAAAGAATACGTTGAGGATGAAGTAACCGCTCCTGCGACGCCGACAAAATTTGCGAAAACAAAGCAACAAGTGGGTGACTTCATGTCTGCTTCAGTCTTCGCAAAAGACATCGATAGTGAATTACATCAAATCAAGCGCTCTAGAACGAGCGAAGAGAGCGATGAGGCGAGTGAATTTGAAGAATACATTGAGAAAGCGCGCACCGCGCTCGAGCACGACTTTGAAAAGCCGTTGACCAAGGACGACTTGGCGAAGATTGAAAAAGTTGAAGGCGCCGCAGCGCAGGAGGTGCTCGCCATGCAGGAAGACGTTGGTGTATTCTGTGCCGCGGAATTACTCAGTGACGAAAAATCTGAGGACATTGCAGAGTCAATGGACCATTTACCGACGCCACACATGGACGCGTCGCCGTGTCTCGATCCCGCAGACGCCGAACGCGAACCCGTGATTAAACGCGATGAAAAACCCGGCGAGGCTGAGCGCGAAGCTGAAAAACGTGGACGCGTATTACTCTACCCCGCCGGGCGCATGCTTCACTTCGTGCATAACATCACGAGTGAACCATCACAAATTTCCCCTCCGTCATCTGCGAAATTCGTCGCCTACGCAGACGTCAACCTCGATGTCTATCGACGCATCATCCTCTCGCGAACGATGATTGCCGATCACTTCTTAGCCAAGTACGAGGACGTCATCAATGCGGTGCTCACGGAATCGCCCCCGAACGTCACGTCAAAGCCTTAGACGTATGTCACATTGTAAACTTTACGGCACCTGTATGTATTCCTTGAACGCGCTGAAAACAGTTGCCAGTCCCGTCTGCGCGGCAGTGCCCTCAGTCCTCTCCACGCGCGCGCGCGACTCGCGCCATGGGTTTCCTATCGATGATAAAATCCATCGGTGGGTCATCGATGGGATCGACTGCAAAATCTGGCGTCGTCGACGCGAGTAAACGCTTCGCCGTGAACGACGCGACGCTGGGTGAAGATTTCCCAGCGAGTGAAAAGTTTTTTGGTTTTGAGAACTTTGGCAATACATGCTACTGTAACTCCGTACTCCAGGCGCTGTACGCGTGTGAAGAGTTTCGTGACGCGTTAATCGCGCACCGTGAGAACGGAAAGGCACATGGGCGGGAGAATGACACGCTATTGAGTGCGTTGGGAGATCTGTTTTACGACGTCTCGACGCAACGACAACGGAGTGGGTATGTGAGCCCAAAGGCATTTATCGCTCGCTTGAGAGCGGTGAATGCACTGTTCCGAGGATCAATGCACCAGGATGCGCATGAGTTTTTCAACTTCTTATTGAATGAGTGCTGTGAAAACTTGAGTAAAGAGTTACGGGCGAATGGCGCGAGCGAAGACGAGGCGCGCAAGACTTGGATACATGATATATTCGAAGGCAAGCTTGCGAATCAAACACGATGTTTATGGTGCGAGAATAGAACGAACCGAGAAGAGTGCTTCTTGGACCTATCGGTAGATATTGAGCAGAACACGTCCATTACAGCGTGTTTGAACAATTTTAGCTCAAACGAGTTGCTTCACGGCAACGACAAATTTCAATGTGACCGGTGTGGAGGCTTGCATGAGGCACAAAAGTGCATGCTTATTCAAAGTGCGCCAAAAGTTCTCGCTTTGCATTTGAAACGATTCAAGTTTATCGAGAGTTTGGGACGCCACATGAAATTGAATCACCGCGTCGTGTTCCCGTCGGAGCTCAAACTTCCTAATTTAGCATCTGATGCGTCCGATCCAGACGCATCCTATGTTTTATTCGCCGTCGTTATACACATTGGAAGCGGTCCAAACCATGGGCACTACGTCTCCCTCGTCAAAAACAACCACAGATGGTTCTTATTCGACGACGACACCGTCGAAGTCGTCGATGAAGAACAACTCCAGCAAGTCTTTGGCTCCACGCAAGAACTCAGCGCAGGCAGCGAACACGGCTACATGCTCTTTTACTCGCGTGTCTAATGTCACGTTTTGCTCGTTTTTAGCTTTCTAGTCCCGTAGATAATCCCATAGACACTAGCATTGCGCGAAAGTTGAAATTTTACTTTTTCAGTCGCCTCATGAGAGATCATAATGCAACTCCCCACAAGCACGCACGACCACCGCTCACGCGCGCGCGCAACACGCCCCGCGTCGGACGTCTCGAATAGTACAACCGTAGTTGCGCGCCTATCTTTTACACCGAGTGCACGCGCACGCCGGGAACGTCGTGTGACGCGTTGATTTGATTGATTGTCGTCATCGTTCGACAGCATTCGTTCGGGATCTTCGCAAGACACTCGTGCGATTGACGACGTCTGCGGTGGTGCGCACAACGAGCGAGATGACCAACGTGGATAGTGAGATGCCAGCGCACGATGCGACGACGGAGCCAGATGCGATTGCGGCGTTAGTGGCTCGAGTGGCGAGCGCGGAGAATGACGACGAACCGAGCGCGGCGAGCGCACTAGAGGACGACGTAGACGATAAGATAGAGCCCGCTTGGATGGCAGATATTGATTCAAGAATGGCGACAGTCAAGGATATGGAGGTGAAGGCAGTGAATGGGGAGTATATGGACGAAGGCGAGAATTCTGAGAGCGATGAGCCTGGGCAATTCGACGATTTATTTGACGACAGCGGAGTTGCGACTGTAGATTTGAACGAGTCTGCGATGAAGACGACGTCGATTATGACGTTTTTAGAGACATTTGCATCTGGACCGCCGTCGTTGAATGGCGGTCGCGTCACGCCGACGATGGGTGAAGTGTTGGAACGCGTCAAAGCGCGCAAGCCAGACTCAGTTCCGGAGTGGACAATGACAGCGGCGGCCGCGGCGAGCGCTTATCAGTACGCAGTTAGTAAGAAGGCCATGGCAGTTAGAGCGAATAGCATCCTGAAAGACGCGCGGAAGAAACATGCGAAACTACAGGCGAAGGCTGACGCTCTCGTGAATCAGTTGCACGTCATTCAGTACGGCAAAACAGTAGACGGCAAGCCAGCAAAGGCAAGTGCCTTTAAGCCACCGCCACATCAGACGCGACCGAAGGGCAAACTGCCACCGCCACCTACACCGGAAGTTTCAAAGATGTGGAGTAACGCCACGAATGCGGACGTGTGTCACGTATGCGGCGAAGACGCGCCAGACTATTGGAACATTACTGATGAAATCGTGTTTTGCGACGGATGTGATATTCAAGTCCACATGTCGTGCTATGGCTTAACAAAGTTGCCTGAAGGTGACTGGTACTGTCGAGGCTGCAAGGAAGGCGTCACCAAGGGACCGCTCGTCAGCGTCGGCACACCCAGAGGCATCTGCGCATTCTGTCCACACCCGGGTGGAGCGCTTGCGCGCGTCGACCCGCCATCTAAATGGGAAATGCCGTGGCTTGCACCGGGTTATCACGCGCATCTCGCGTGTGCGTTGCATCTTCCCGAAGTTTTCATCGTTCCGCAAAAGAATGGAAACGCACCAATCGTCGACATGTCGCACACAAAGCCGAGTCGTATGAATTTGAAGTGCTCGGTGTGTGAAGAAGTTGGTGCGTGTACGCAGTGTGCGATGCACAAATGCTTCAACGCATTTCATCCTCTTTGCGTTCGTGCAAACGGACAAATATCACTCCGACAAGCGGACACTGGACAGCCCATGGCATTTTGCACCGCACACAGTGCTCCGGAATTTGAACAGCAGCGATATCTTACATGCGGTTACAACGCAGATTGCGCGAATGCGATCGCCAAGACGAAAGCACCTAGCGTGTTTTGGGGAGGCGACGTATCTAGTTTATACGAAGCGATGGCCAACCCGGTGAGTCACAACAATCCTTCGACGTCTGCTCGCGCGACAAAAGATGCAGCGCCGCAGAGTGAAGAAGAGACAAAAGAAGTCGTGCAAGCTTTCCCATACGCGCTCACCGAAGAGGCCAAAAGAATAGCGGCGATGACGTGTATTTGGCACTGCTTTGCGCCATTCTTATCAAACACGGCAGACGAGCCAAAAACAGGAGGTCTTCTGAAAACGATGCAGGAAGGTTGCAAAGACCTCGACACAACCCAAGTTGAACGACTGAACAAGCTCAACGCCGAGGGTGGCGAGGCTGAATTTGTGGCGGCGATGAAACATTTGAGTGCAAACTTACCAAAGCTACCGAAAGGAAAAGAAGAGTACGCCGACTTTCCGCCGTGGAAATATCTCAAACAGCATCAAATTGACGCCGTGCATTGGATGCAGAACAACTACGCCATTGGTCTTGGAGGGTTCTTAGCGTTTGAAAGTGGTCTCGGCAAACGTTTGACGTCGTTGGCGTTTATTCAGTGGGCGCGCGATGGCATGCGTCACCAAGGCCACTATTTGGTGATGTGTCCTGCTGAAGCCATTCATTTATGGGTTGCTGATTTGCACCGCTGGTGCACGTCTCTGCGAAGCATTGTTCTCACAGGCGAAGACGACGTCAAGAATCCCGCGAATGCGTCGGCAATCAAAAATGCATCGTTCGATTACATCGTCGTGACGTACGAGTTCGTTGAGAAGTGCGACGCGCTGAAGAAAATCCCATTCAAAGCTGTCATTTGCGACGACTGGCGCGCGGCACCGCACCTGGCTGCTATCGCTGGTAGCTACGCACAAAATATTCTCAAAACACATTCGACGTTTTTCTTAGGTGAAACAAAATCAATTGATTCCAAGTCGCCGCTTCAAGAAATGACGGCACACGAACTGAGTGCCGTGATGCGGGTGATGTTCCCGAGTGTCATCCAAGGAACGCTCAAGGCGGCAGCGGTGAAAGAATTGAAAGAATTGTTTGTCGACCGTTTAACGTTTCGATGTGCGGAGCGGATGTTTGAGCCACCAGTCGTTCCAGCGCCATTAGCAAAGTTTACCACCGTGTCTATCGACGGCAAAACCAATCCGGTGGATGCGTGTGGACACATCTTCCAAGCGCTACGAAAGCAAGGACACAAGGTTCTCATTGTTGGCGAAGGTGAGGACGCGTTGTCTGCAGTAGCACAAGGATTGGACATGTGCAAGATTGAGCACACGCGTCTGGATAATTCCAATCAGCCATTGGGCTCTGTCCTCTACGCGATTGCGCGCTTCAACAGCGTGCTTCCGGAGAACAATATTTCGTTCCTCCTGTGTGACGCGGAAAACTTGCGCCGACAGCAAGGCTTGCTTTCCAACGTGAGTACGATTGTATTTCTCAATGGTAAGTTCTCGAGCGGCATCGACGCCTCTGGTATCCCAATTGAACCCAACATTTGGCGCGCGGCGAATAGAGTATGGGGATTGAATCCGGTGAAGGGAAACACGACGATGATGAAAATCACCGTCGACGGCAAGGATATCGTGTGGAAAAAGGCGACGATGAACACCTTGAGTCCCACGCCGCCGACGAGCGTACAAGATGCGGTCAATAGCATCACTCCTAACGGCGACGTAGCGGCTGAATTGACTCAGAAAGACTCCGAGCGATGGGATGCAGCCATGGAACGCAAGCGCAAGCGAGAAGAAACTGGCGGAGATCCAACGTGGTGGGCTTTGCACGAGCATAATTGCTTGTATTGCGGCGGTGTTCCTGGTCAATGCAAAAACATTCCGCCAGCCTTCCTGCCTCCAGAAAAAGCTGGTCAGAAGGTGCGCTGCGTCGCATGTCCGCGCATCACGTCCATGGGATGCGCGTACATTCGCACCGTGCCGCAAAAGGGATGGAAATGCCCGCAACATAGCTGCTTGGTGTGCGCGAAAGAAGCTGCGCCTGGACACGTGACGTTTAGGTGCGTCTCCTGCTCGCGCGCGTTTTGCGACTCGTGCTCTTCTGGTGCGGCGTTTGATGCCATCGCTGAGCACCCTGTGTGGGCGCCGAGTGGATTCCAACTGCCGACATTTTATGAGTACGTTCGATGCGCAATCTGCTGTGACTCGCTCATCGCCGAGCAGAAACGTTCGCGTCGACGCGTTGAAGGGTGAGAGCGGCGACACATGAGAGCTTTGAGTGCAAACGTCACGAGTGTCGTTTGAATGCAAGACGTAGCTCAACACAAGCACAAAATATATTACTGTAGAAAGGAAATAAACATAGAAGCACGCGTTAATACAGATACTTGAACTACTGTACATTCATTCACTAACGAAAGCGGCTAGGCGACGGCGCGGCGCGAGGAGTGACGCGTTTTGGCGTCGCCAATCGACTGAAGACATTTTCATTTGTCGGTGTCAATGGACTACGAATCGGCGTACTAGGATCTTCTTCTGCGTCACGATTCACATTTACGTTTGTTTTCGACGCATACGATGCGTAGGCGTACGGTGAACCAAAAACGCGGTGATTTTCGTCGTGCCTCTTGACGATTTTCGTCGCCTTTTTCTGCGTCGCTGGTTTTACTTGCGCCGACTCCAAAGCCTTGCACTTCGCCTCACTCGCCGCTACTTGCGACTGCAACTTCATGAGCTCATCTCTATACGCATCAGCAATCACTGTCGCCTGTCTAGTCAATTCTCCGCGCAATCGTGTGATTTCTTTCTCTCGGTTCTCTGCCTCTGCGTCCGCGTCTGCATTCGGCTCGCTCGCGACGCGTGCGTGCGATTCCCGCTCCATCACCGCCATCGCCTCTAATTCATCCACACGTTCGCTCTTCGTCCGCAGGGCAGTACGTAAACGTTCGTTCGCCGTCTCTAAAGTCTCACACCGCGCACGTAATGCCTCGAATTCCAAACTCGTCTCGGCTCGCCGAGACGATGTTCGTTCCCCCAACGTTTGCACTCTCGCCTCCGCCTTACCGCGCGCAATCGTCATCTCACCCAACGCGCGTTCGAGCTCAATAACTTTCATCTCCGCCTCAGTCGTACGCGTTCGCGCCACGGCGAGCGCAGATTCCAACGCCGCCACGGTCGGCGCATCGTTGGTTGAACTCGTTGGCGGTGAAACGGTATTGTACACGCGTGCGAGCATTCTCTCGTCGCCCCTGGACGTGATACGTATTCACGCGCGCGCGAGAGACGCACGAATGACTTCTGTACGTGTTACGCGCACGCGTGACGTCGGCGTCGGCGTGTGAGCGTCGGCGAGTGCGGGAGCGATGACCTTAAAATTGTCGTTTTATATACCACCCAACAGTTCAACGCAACCGACGACGCCACAGGCGATTCCATTTCAAAGCTACGCACTAATCAACTATTTATCTAACTCTATTCAGTAGGTTCACGCGTTGAAGAACGCGAGAAGCAACACGATGAAGACGACGACGAGGTGCCTCCACGTCACCGCGGGCGCGGCGTTTGCGTTTGCCTCCGCGACGGCGACGCTCGCCGCAGCGGCATCCTCTCCGCCACCCTTTTCGCGCCATTCAACGATGATGTCATTGAATAGCTTTCGAAACATGACACTTTTAATGTTGACGGCCATCGACGCTCGCGCATAGGCAACTTTCTGCGCCATTGAGCTCTCCACGCTTCCGGCGGTGCGCGTCGTTTCGTAGAAGAATGACTCCAACCCAGTTAATATACTCGACACGCTCCACATCGGATTCCACGACTCGGGATGGAAATCCGACATGGATAAACAGATGCGCTTACCTGGCTCGAAGCGCCCGCTCGGGGTCATCATGATCACCGAAGGCGGTTTGAATGGGTACTCTTTTGGAAAGACGAGTTTGCCGTGGTAGACGCCTCCTTCGTACGGCGTCCCTTTGTGTCCAAAGTGCACGTAGTGAAATTCAAGAATGTCGTTTGGGTTGGGCGCCGTGCGCATGTTCTCCAGCGGCGACCGTGCGAGGAGTTTGAGCTCTTTTTGTAAACGCTGGGTAGACATGGCGCGCGTCTACATCTGAGGCGCTGGACACTCGCGCGAGCGTGGTTCATCCAACAGTGTAATCATATCGATGGTTCGTTCAATATATCAATTCTATGAATCTATGTCTACTACGTATAACTGTGATGTGACTAATCCCATGAATCTTGAGAAGCCGACGAGCTTTGACGTTTCGGCGGGACGAAATCTGTGCGAGCCCAGTCATCTGCTTGCGCGAGGCTGTCGGCTTCGGCACCCGCGTCTTGCACGCACAGCCATCCGAATCCCGTCGGATCATTGAGAAACGCGTCGCGGTTTTCGAATGCTGAAATTAACTTGTCTAATGTGCCCCACTCTCGGCCGTATTCGCACTCGATGAATCGTCGAAATTCTGGTAATACTTCTTGCGTGAGAATTCGTCGCACCCGCGGTTGATGCCACGCCAACGTGCAATCTTTCGCTATGAGCTTTGGCTCCATGCGTCGAATGAGGGGAATCAATGGCGAAGACATGAAGAACGCTCGGCTTTCTTCGTGTTCGTACGTCAAACCACGCATTACGGCGCAGTACAGATTCCAGTACATCTTCTGATCAAACTGAAGTTCAACCAAAGCGTCGCGAATAATGCACGAACGATTCGAAGCTTTTGGTTGCGAATCGCTTTGTGAAACATCAATGACATCGTTGTCAGTCTCATCAATCGCCGTGTTCCACTTGTGTAAAGTTTCATTCGTAAGCGCACCTACTGGAACGTAACCGTTCGGGGTGGTTCGCGCGAGTTTCAGTGTATCAGACCATGCTCGCACGCCGGCTCGCTGCGCAACCATCGCGGCGCCGACGATGATGAGATGCCTCTTCGCACGCGTCAACGCCACATTGATGCGCTCATCAGTAATGAAATTCGAAGCTGGTGAGCCACACAGGGTGAGAATGATGACTTCTTTTTCTTGACCTTGAAACGCATCGACTGTGCTTACTTGAATGTCAGACGGCGAAAACGACTCCTCTTCGACGTCGGCGTCGGCGTCTTCAACTTCGATGTCTTTAGTCGCACGCTTGACTTCGGTTTCAACGGTTGAAATATTCGTAAACTTGTTCGTGATTAATTGGGATTGCGCAACATACGGCGCGATGACACCAATTTGACGAGCCGAGATACCACATTCAAGAAGACGCTTTACGATGCACGTCACTCGGTCCGCCTCGGTGACGTTGAATCGACTTCCACCATCTCGTTGATCCATACCATTCGTGTCCCACCACAAAATAGGGGGCAATTCGCCACCATTTGAAAGCTTGATGAGCGCTTTACGATCACTCGCGCTGACACCATCGAGTAACACCCCGTCATAAAAGCACGCGTTTGGAACCTTTGAAAGCGCCGGGTGAAGACGATATTGCGTTCTCAGCGTCAACTTTGAATGACCCAATGTGCTCATACGAGTGAACAAAGGCGTGTTCAATGGATTGCGCGTAAATTTAGAATGTCCATTCTCTTCTGCGAAACACTCGAGCACGGGCGGTAACTGATTCGGATCGCCGACGGCAACCAACGTCTGACAGTGTGAGTTGACGATCGGGAGCAAACTGCTCGTCTCTGTCATTTGCGAACATTCGTCGAGAACGGTGACCGTAAACTTCATGCCTTGAAGCTCTTCATTGCACGACGACGTGCACGTTACACCAACGACGCTACACTTTTTCAGTAGCGCTTTACGCATGCCTAGCTTACCCGAAGACAGAGTTGCGATTTCTTGTTTCAGAATTGTCTTTGAGCGCAACGATGTCGCTTCGTTCAACATGGCTTCCAATTCTTTAATGTGACTTTTGCCTTTTCCAGTTTTCACGTGAAGCGAGTAGGGAAGAATGGTTGGATCAATTTTTCGAACGCTGCCGACGCGGATAAAGTCATTAAATCCAGCGTCGAGAAGCGCCGTCAAAACTCGATCAACGGCCACGTTTGTGTTTGCTGAAATCAAAATGCGTCCTTGTTTCGCCTTCAAGCACGAAACAGCCTTGATCACGAATGCCGCAATCGTGTGTGTTTTCCCACTCCCAAAAGGTCCGTGAATCAAACGAATTGGTATTTGTGACATTGCCTTCGCGCTCGCGAGCGCGCCTGAAACGGCTCTCGCTTGGTCTTCATTCAACGTAAACGCGCGTCGCAAAGCATCCACGCCAGTGTCTGGATCGTTGTAATACAACTCCTCCTCCTCTTCAAGCTCCATCGGCGGTGGCTTGCCGAGTAAACTATCCATCAACGGTGGGGGGACGCCATCACTCAACGACAACATGTTTCGCGCCTCATCCATATCGCCGCGTCCATTAAACGAATGAATCGCGTACACCTTCATAGTCGCGTTATCGCGCAAACGTGCCGGTCGCGGGCTCACGAGACGACACTCGCACGTGCCATTCTTATTCAATCCATGCCATAAACATTCCACGACGCCAATCCAAGGCGCGCGGTTTCGATCGACGCCAACGCTGCTCATCATCGAATTGACTTGAAACGACGCTTCGGTGCTCACAATCCATAAATCACCCATGGAATACGTCCTCGCCTTGGCTTTGTACGCCTTGAAATCCTTGACCTCCAAGTGCAACATCGTTCGCGATTGCGTTTCACCTTTCGGACGAAACGTACCCGAACGAAGCTCACAATCGGCAAAATAGTACGTATCATATCGCTGTCGCATAATTTTCGCCACAACGTCCGGCGGCGGTGCCGCACCCGATGTCGAATGCTTGACGCTTACGCTATAATCGTGCATAATTTTCGCCACGCCTCGCAAACGCGCAGACATATTTTCGCACAACGCAGTGATGAAATACGATTGATACGCGCGTACGGATACAAATGAACTCGCACGTTCCACCTCTACGCCCATGTAATCGTGCGTGGGAAACGCAACGTTGATCTCCGTTGATATCGATGGAGGAGGCGCCCGCCGCGGCTTGTCCATCGCGCGCCGCGGCGCCTTGACTTCTCGCGTCTTCTTCATCATCTTCGTAGGCACCACTACCGGTACTAAATCATCATCGTCATCGTCATCAACATCATCATCATCTATTCTATCATCAATAATATCCAACGCAGCAGCAGCAGCGGCATCTATATCGCCGCCGTGCGCGGATAAAAATCGCGCAAACTCCCCGAGCCCGCCGCTCGGCGCGTTCTCCTGCCCATCCCTCACCACCGCGCCCGCCCCCGCCACCGACGCCGCCGACGACGACACCACCACCACTGGTGCCTTCACCACCGCCATCCGCGTCGCCCGCGCCGCCGATGCCGCCACGGTATTCGTCGTCGACGTCATGGGCGACACAAACTTTTTACGAAAGTTGTGATTCACGAATCGATGCTTTGGCGGCACCATGGGCACATCCACCGCGCGCGGTGCGTCGTCGCCATCGATGCGTTCATCGATGTACACCTCGACGTGCCCTGCGGTCACGCGTGCGCCCGAACGCACGACGACGCCGGCGGCATTATCTTCGTCATCGTCGTGCACCAGCGCATACTTGACGCCGCGCACCACGCACCCATCGCCCGCGTTCTTCGCCCCCAAATCATCCACCAAGGTCAATCGATCGCGGCTATCGATGGTGCACGTGCCGTCGTAGATTTTTGGACGCTTTTTACGCGGCTCGTCCGTCCACGTCACGCGCCATCGCGTCGACATTTGACGACGCGTGTGGCTGCGACAGCTGGCCGCGCGACGTCAACTCATTTGAATGTATACGTATTGAATCGCATGTAATGCTATATGTGTGTGTTTATGTGCGCGTGTCAGTACACATGGTGACATGGCATGTGAACCAACTCGGTACAATGCGACGCGATATGCGCCGTGATGTACGAGTATTCGGACACGTATGGGTTTGATTTAGTCGTCGTGTTTCTCGTGGCGGTGGTGATGCCCATCGGGGTGGTGTTGATGCAGAGTAGACGCGCGGGGAAGCGCGCGGGGGCGTTGGCGTTGATGATTGTTTCGGTGTGTTACATCGCGGTGTTTGAGCATTATCGGTTGCATAGACCGGAAATCACGCGCGCTGGCGTGCGACGGACGTTTTTTGCAACGGATGGTTTCGGTTCTAACATCGATGTAGATGATGGCGGCGAGCGGGTAAAGTTTGGCGTCGTGGAGATGTCCACATTGGCGGGCGACGACGCCGTCGACGACGACGTCGACGACAAAGAAGAAGAAGCATTTCTGGAAGCCTAGTCATTGTTTTGCGTCATGTGTACACCACGACGACTCAGGATGCATCACCGCGCGTTTCATTCATGTCATCGAGTAATCGTACAAACTTTGCCTTCAAATCCATCGCTTTGCGAGACACCGCTTCGGCGCCGCGCGCGAGACGAAACCACGCCTCCGCCGCGTCGTCCAACAACGGTAAAAGCTCTCCAGTAATCACTTCTCGGTTTTCATCGACGTAATCCGCATCGGCACACAACGACAAGTAATTAAACTGCTGCATCAGCACTTCGCTCGCTTCGATATCGTCCCGCACATCACGCGATGGCTCTCGTCGCCCGACGTACGTCGCCACGATGTCGACGACGTCCCGTAAACTCTCCTTGTCAAATTCAACCTTATCAAACGACCAATCCCCACTCACATCCTGAGGCTCGCGCGCATCGACCTCGCTCTGTGCGAGCACGCGAATGAGTTCACGCGTGAGCTCGGCCTCATCCGCGTCTTCGCCGACGACGACGTCACACTCTGAGTCTTCGGAATCGGCGTAGCGACCGACGCCGAGCGGCGTCGCGCGCGCGTCGAACACGCGTTTCCAAAACTTACGTTCGCGCGCCGTCGCCGACGATTCCGACGATTGCGATGTCTCCGAAGATGCCACCGCGTGAGTACCACCACCACCACCACCCTCGTCGTCCTCCGCCTCCGCCGCCTCGTCCTCAACCTCCGCGCGACGCCGACGAGAACGCGAACAGTCACCCACCCCAACGCGCGCGGTCCCCACCCCCTCACCACCCTCATCCAGCGCACCCTCCACCCCGAGCGCATCCTCCACCGCGCTCGTGCACGTCTTTACGTCGTCCGCATCCGCGCGCATCGTCACCGCCACCCGAACGCGACGCGAAATGCGCGCCGAGACACCACGCCGTTGACTCTGCACCGACACACACGCAAAAAAGAAAACACCGTCATCGTGTTCAGTACCCCGAACATCGAAATCGACCCTGACACGACATCGAATCGACCCTGACACGACACCGATCAATCGCACTCGCGATCGACATCGATAGTGTTTCGGTGATGACGCATCGCGCGTTCGTTCGAGGCGCGCGTGGATGGAAATTCCAGGCACGGCACTGCGCGACGCTGGGTGAGGATGCGCGCGCGCGGTTCGGACGCCCGCGCGTCGACGGAGACGCGCAATCGACCGACGAATGCGCAGTTTGGGAAGAAACCTCGCGTTGTGGATCAACGACGGTGCGTGCGCGCGTGCGATGCGATGCGGAGCGCGAGTTGGGTGAGCGAGCCATGGGTGGGGGAATCACGCGGGGGATTGCGATCGTGCAATTGCGATGGATGATGATGGTGTGTTTGCGTCGATTGTATTTGATGTGTGTATGCGTGGTTGGTGTACTGATTGTGGGGTTGTCTTTGCGTCGTGTGGTGTGATTGCGGATGCGTAGGATGATATTACAGCGTACGAAGAGTTTGTTGCGGTTTCTCGGGTTGGGGCACATGCGCAACATGGGCGCCGAGTTGAGTTACCGCACGCGCGTGGAGTTCATGTTAAAACAAATCTTTGGGGATACGTTTGCAAAGGATGGGTATTGGTATATGCATCCGAATCCTGATGCGTTCTTTGCGATGATTATGAATCTCGCTGGGGCATCGGATGCGAAGACGATTGACGGCGCCGAGTTGTTCAAGCTGAAAAACGGGACGGCGTACGAGGTGAATAAGGGCAAGTTGAAGGCGATGGGGCTGACGGAGAGTAACTTGAAAGATTTATTCGCCACCACGCCTGCAGCGGATGCCAAGTTTCAAATTCAGCCGACAAAGCCGATTTGGGTGCCGCGCCCGGGATTCGAAGTCGAGGACAGAAGCTACGACGAAACCGAGGCGCTCGTGGCGATTATGGACATTGGCAAGGGCAACACAAACGAGAGGAGAGCTTCGGCGAAACGTGACGCGCCGAGTACGTCGAATAAAAAATCTGCTGCGAAGCGGACGAAGAAGCCGACGACTACGGGCGCGGCGGCGATGAAAAAATCTACACAGCTTGATCGACTCGCCGAAATTTCAAAGGAAGTCGTCTCGCAACAATCGAGAGGCGCGTCGTCGATGAAGGACGTCGACGACGCCGTGCCATACGGAACATATGAAGAGTACGACGACAGTGAAGAAGATGACGCTATTCCCGCGCAACCTTTGCCAGATCTTGAAAATCTCGATAAGTGGTTCGCTATAGCCGACGAAGGCGAAGAGGTCATGTTGTTGAACGACGCCATAGAGG
>Ga0181599_1000334_pt1 | contig 48982 bp, 31 predicted proteins | sample 041ome_3_FD_148658 | JGI IMG/M metagenome (GOLD analysis project Ga0181599, IMG submission 148658) | Coastal salt marsh microbial communities from the Groves Creek Marsh, Skidaway Island, Georgia - 041405US metaG (spades assembly) | ecosystem: Environmental > Aquatic > Marine > Intertidal zone >...
CCTCAGGTAGATTCACACTGTGAACTTTTATGTTATCAAATAAACCATCGATACGTATTAATAGTGGTTGGTCATAATCTTTGTACACTGAATTAATATATTCCTCAAGCTCCTTTAAAGTAAAATTTTCACGATTGAATTCAACAACTTTTAAATCACTATTTGTGCTGTATACAAAAAAGGGAGCCCTGACTGAAGGGATTTTAGTGACCTGATGAGAAATACTATCAATAACCTTCGAGACAAATGTTTGTCCATCAAATACTACTATTTCTCCTTTTAAAAACTCAATAGGTCCTAATCCATAGGTTTCTTTGTAATTTAATGAATCTGTTGCAATCTCACCTTTTAAATCTCCTTTCCACATCACATCTCTCATTTCACCAACAACCTTGATAGAAGAAGTGTCAGTCGATTTGGTACACGAGGAAAACAGAAGTAAGGAAAAGATGTAAATAATATTTTTTAACATGTAATAAAAATAAAAAAACGGTTACACTTTATAATAGTGTAACCGTTTTATTGTTTTAGTAGCGGGAACAGGACTACAACCTTAGGAAACTTAACCTAATTCACTCCAAAGGAATATATCTTCAAACACAAGAAGCTATAGCTGATATGCTAGATAGGATAATTCAGGGCAAATAGTCCAACCTATAAAATAGACAATAATACCCTTTTAGAGAATGCCTAATCCATAATGCAGAAAAGAGGCATTGAACAAAGGATTTCTAATTGTTTTGATTAGAATGTTGTTGTGTCTGGTTGCGGGAAAGTGTGTTGATTTTCAGGGTATATATAAAGGATGAAAATTGACATTTTACCCTCCAATAATATACTGATCCTAATGTAACTTCGTAGATGGTTTACTATAGGTCTTTTTAGGCAAATATGCTGGGGAACTTATATGTTCTTGGATGCTTACCAAGTGTTAAAATGGAAAATAGACAACTCACATCACTTGTTTTTAGAAAAGGGATGAGTATTGTGGAAATAGTTTTCTTTTTTGAAGACTGTTTATAAATGAATTTAAAAGACATACTATACCTTGCTATAAAACATAATGAAAATGAATGAAAGATTATACGAAGGTTAAAAACGCAAGGCTTCTAAAAAATCATAGGCTGATTGAATGTTATTATATGGATTTGGGGCTAAATCATGTTCAATAAAATAGTGTTCAACCCCCGAATTATAGGCGACTTTTAAAATTTCATTGAGTGGTAATTGACCAGATCCTGCGGGAACTAATAAAGGAAATAGCTCCATCCATTCTGAAGAAGTAGAACCCTTGCCTTTAAAATATGTAATATTTTTCATATCCTTAATATGTAACATCTTATAACGACCTTGGTGCTTGCTTAATAATTTAATAGGATCAGCTTTTCCTGCTACTGTCCAAAAGAGGTCCATTTCAAAAAAAACCTTGTCTTTATTTGTTTCATCTAGAATAATGTTCATTGGGATAATCCCATTCTCTTCAGGTATGAGTCCATAGCCATGATTGTGATAGGCAAACTTAATGCCCTCTTCATTTGCCTGTCTTCCAATCTCATTAAATCGCTTTGCCATTAAATGGTATGCATCTATATCTAATCTTTCTTCATCAGGGATTGAAGGTAGCACCACATAATTTGCTCCTATTGATCTAGCGGCTTTCCCAAGCGATGCCATATTGGATTCTAAAGTATATAAATCAGTGTGCATTGAGGGTACACTAATGCCATATTGATTTGTTAAAGTCTTAAATTCCTCCGCAGATTTACCGTAAAAACCACTAGCGCTAAACCCCAAATACTTACTAATTTCAGCCCATGAAGCCTTAGTTTTTTCATGTGTAAAAGAATAAGGACCGTAGGTTTCAAATTCTCTAATCCCCATTTCAGCCATTTTTTTAATAGTTCCCTCTAAATCATTTTTCATGATTCTAGGAATAGAAAAAAGACCTAGTCCAATTTTGTTAACCTTTCTCTTTGAAATTGAGCCTGAAGCTAAAGAAGGGTTAAATCCAATCCCTGCACTAATTATTAGTGAAGATTTTAAAAAGTCTTTACGTTTCATTTTTTCATTTTTTTTATTTGCTTAACCAACTCTGGGTTCTCAGTTCCGAGTTTTCCTTAATATCCCTCCAGAATAAATTTATATCTCCAATATGATAATTCTTTTTTAACACCATAAAGAATCTCAAAGGAAAACGAGGTAAACTTGTCCATACGAGCCCATCTATAATTTTAATTTTTAAGGCCTTATCGTAAATAACGCCATTTGAAAATAGAAATCCCTTATGGTCATTAAAATCTGTAGTTAATGTAGTATCCCAAGTAACAGGATTGGAGGTTACAGATCCATTATACTTGTCTTTCTTCTTGGGGTAATACCCTTTTTTAAAAGTATTCCAACAGAGGTATCCACCCGTTTCAGATGGCGATGTCATTGGCTTTAAATTATCATAAATCTGAGGAAGAACATCCATCCCTACCAAATAAGCAGCTATTAATTGTTCTTGAAGGGGGGTGCCGTCAAAAAAATCCTTAAGTAAACGCTTGGTGTGAGTGGTTCCTTGACTATGGCTCGCAATAATAATAGGCCTACCTTGATTGTAACGAGTCAAATAATATTCAAAAGCGGCTTTAATATCTGAGTAAGCTACCCTAAAAGCTTCTTTACCTCCTTGATTGTAATAATCATAAGATCTAATGTGTGCCTGACGGTAATAGGGTACAAATAAACGGCCCGATGAAGCCCAAGCTGAAGCTTGGTAATGAACAGCTTTATTAATGACCACCTCTCTTTGAACCTCATCTTCAATGGGAGCATTCCAACGAGTATCTTTAGGGTCTTGAATTAATGTGGGATACACATAAAAAACATCTGCATGAAGAGTTGAAACATCTTTAGGAGCATAAGAGTCTAACACTTCAGGATATTTTCCAGGTAAAACAGCCCAATGATTTTCATTATCATATCTAGGTGGATTAGGAATCTGTGCCGAATTAAAATTAATTGTCTCATACCCAGATTTACAACTACTAAACAAAATTAACACAAGAACACTATATATAAATTTAAAGACTGCTTTCATGATTTAAAAGTACATATTATATATACAATCTTGCAATATAAAGCCCAAATCCCTTGCTTAATCAAAAAGTGGTTTGGCTATTTATTTATAGTCCTGCCCAAGCCCAAAAACTAATTAAATTAATTATGATTAAATTAGATGGTTGGCTATAATTTAATACCATGATTAAAAACTTATTTTTTTTGATTTTAGTCCTATTAGTGGGATGTAAAGATCTGGAGAGCCCCACTGCTTCTCATGATTTGCAAGCTATAATTGATTCATTTCAGAACCACAAATCTTACGATTCTAATGTATATCCACTTGGATTAGTAACTAAAGAATATTATGAATCCGAGGCATTGTTTGCAAAAGAAAAGCTTCATGAATTGTCTTTGGTCACTCTAGAAAATTTATCTGAAACGGAACGTATCTCTTTAAAATTACTGAAGTTCATTCTTGAGGATCAGGTGGCTTTTTACAAATTTGAACGCTATTTAAATCCCCTACTATCAGACGCAGGATTTCATCTGAGTTTGGGATATATGGTGCGCCCTTTGTCTAATTATAAGGAGGCGACAGAATATTTAAGAAAATTAGAAGCGCTCCCTTTATATGTAGACCAACACTTTCAAAACCTTCAAGCTGGATTAGATAAAGGAATTTCCCAGCCCAAGGTGATTTTTAAAGGCTATGAAACTACTTATGAAAGCCACATAGTAAATGACTATGAGGATAGTTTTTTCTATCAACCTCTCTTAAAACTTCCCAATAATATAATTGACTCCCAAAAAGACAGTTTACTACTCAGGGGTAAAAAAGTCATTGAACAAGTAGTGGTGCCTCAATTTAAACGTATTAAAAACTTTTTTGAAAACACCTATATTCCTTCTACAAGAACCTCAATAGGATTATTAAACACTCCTAATGGCGAGGCTTATTATCAGGATAGAATTAACTACTACACTACCAGTACCCAATATTCAGCCAAAGATATACATGAGATTGGTCTTTCAGAAGTTGCTCGTATTAAAGCAGAGATGAAAAAAATTATAGCTTCTTTAAAGTTTGATGGAAGTTTTACAGATTTTCTTGACTTTTTGAGGACTGACAAGCAGTTTTATGCTAAGACACCTAAAGAGCTTTTAATGATCGCGAGAGATATGGCCAAAAGGGCAGATGAACAATTGCCAAGATTTTTTAAAACCCTTCCCAGAAAGCCTTATGGTGTAGCGGCTGTTCCCGACGCAATAGCACCTAAATATACTGGAGGTAGGTATGTTGGGACTGACGCCAATAGTCTTGATCCAGGATATTATTGGGTTAACACTTACAATCTTCCTAGTAGGACTTTATATACTTTACCTGCTTTGACTGTCCATGAAGCAGTTCCGGGACACCACTTACAGGGTGCTTTAAATAATGAATTGGGAGATAGTATTCCAAAATTTAGAAAAAATTTGTACCTATCTGCTTATGGAGAAGGCTGGGGCTTATACGCTGAATTTTTAGCAAGTGAGATGGATATGTATACCACACCCTATGAACATTTTGGTAAACTGACATATGAAATGTGGCGTGCCTGTAGGCTTGTAGTAGATACTGGTATTCATGCTATGGGATGGACTAGAGATGAGGTGGTGCAATATATGTCTGAAAACACCGCCTTGTCATTACATGAAATTCAAACAGAAACAGACCGTTATATTTCGTGGCCAGGTCAAGCCTTATCTTATAAAATTGGGGAGTTAAAAATCAGAGCTCTTAGAGAAAAAGCCCAAGAGGCTTTAGGAACTTCATTTGATATTAGAGATTTTCACGAGCTTATCTTAGGTCAAGGAACTGTTAGCTTATCAATTTTGGAAGATAGAGTGTTGAACTATATTCAGAAAGCTGAATTTCAGAAAAGCTTAAGGAGCGAATAAAAACAGGTGTAAAATAAACCTATTCTTTAGTTTTGAGAATCAAAGTAATCGCTAAAAAATAAAAGCTGATATTTTATTGAGTTTGCCCAATATTCCCAAGTATGATTTCCTGGGCGCTCAATATAATCATGGGGTATGTTTCTTTCAATAAGTTTCTCATGTAATCTTCTATTTGCGTCATAAAAAAAGTCATCTATGCCACAATCAAATATGAGTTTCAAATCATTCCCTTTAATTTTATAAACTAAATTTATGACTGTATTTTCTTCCCAAAACGCTTTGTGATCAGAATAGCTTCCCAATCTTTTGGGTAAATCCCATCCATTTGGAAATGGACGAATGTCAAGACCCCCACTCATACTTCCCGCTGCACCCCATATATCGGGATGCTTAAAGGCTAGGTAAAAGGCTCCGTGCCCTCCCATACTTAGACCTGTTATGGCTCTTGCTGTTTTTTTGGGAATTGTTTTGAATTTATTATCAATAAAATCGACAAGTTCTTTTGAAATATATGTTTCATATTTCATTTGGTCGTCAATAGGGCTATCAAAATACCAACTAGTGGAGCCACCATCAGGACAGACAATTAAAATATTATAATCATCAGCATATTTTTGAAGACTAGGTTCACTAGATGTCCAACTTGTGTAATCACCTCCAGCGCCATGAAGTAAATATAAAACAGGATAGTTATTGCTCTTTGAAGAATAACCAGCAGGTTTAATAATAATGTTTGAAATATCTTTATTCATGGATTTACTAGTTACCACAACAGTATCTATACTAGATCCAAAAACAGAAAATATATTTAAAAGACTTAAAAGAAGAACTATTTTTTTCATATTAGTAATAAGATTTAAAGGCTAGTAATTATAGAGTTTGATTAATCATTAATTAAAAATTTATTTATTAAGTAAATAATACCTGATTACGTTTTACTTAATCAATAGGTTTTTTTAAAATAAAGCCCATTTTTGATAACAGCTTGTATGGAGGTAGTATTTGTTATATCGATTAATGGGTTCTTTTTCAACAGTAGGATATCTGCTTTTTTACCAATACCTATTGCCCCGTAGTCTTCTTCTACCGCCAACCATTTTGGACCATTAATTACAGAAGTTTTTAATGCTTCTAAGGGACTTAGTCCAACAGCTACAAGGGATTGAAGTTCTTCGTGAAGTGATGGTCCAGGATATACATAAGCATTGTAAGCTCCTGCATCTGAACCAGCCATTAATTGAACTCCGGAATCGTGAAGTTTTAGTGTTAGTTTTCTTAAAAATGTATTTAAACTTTTGCGATTATCCCGAGTTTCAGGAGTACTGTTTAATGCACTTTTAATTCTTCTTTCATAGGTGCTTTTAAAACGATCGCTTAGTAAGTTAAGGTATTCATCAGTTGAGTGGTCAGTCTCATCTAAATAACTCAATGTATTTCCAATGTTTAGGGTTGGAATCACAAAAACCTCTTGTTGTTTCATTTTATTAAATAAACGGTTAGCGGTAGAGTCATTGTAGGAATTAATTAATAAGGGCATGGCTTCCCAAAATCCAAGTGTACCACTCTGAAATTGTTTTGTAATCTCTAATTCATCTTTGGAGCTTCCTTTTAGTATGTAGTAAAGATGCTCTACACCATTCATTCCAGCATCTAAGGCTTGGTTTAAGGTAACGCTAAAGGGCATATGACCGGAGGCTATTAACCCTCTCGCTTTTGATTTTTCAAGGGCAGATAAAAAGAGGTTTCCATTTAATTTACTGTCGTAGAGTTTAACGAAATCCACTTCTAGTCTTTCTAAAGAATCTAATGCCTGATCTAGTTCAGCCTCTGATTCAACTTCTAATGATCCTTGCCATGTTGGGTTTCTTCCATCAATTTTAGGACCAGAGGTGAAAATAGTTGGGCCAATTCGCTCATTTTTTGAAATTTCAAGCTGCCATCTCTTTAAGGAAATGGCCAGATCTCCTCCTGCATCTCTTACGGAAGTGATGCCAAAGTCTATGAGCTGTTCTAAGAACATTTCATTATCTCTTAAGAGTGATTCCCCCCCCCTAAAGTGAATGTGATTGTCCCATAAGCCTGGAATAGCAAAGGCACCCTTAGCATGAACAGTTTCTTTTGCTGCCAAATCTTTTAGATTAGCACTTTGAATAAAGGCAACACGGTCTTGGTTAATATAAATGTCGACATTATCAATTTGACCAGTTTCTATATCTATACGTTTTACATTGAGGATGCTTAAGTCGTAATTCGCACCATGATTGCAAGAAAGCAAAAAGGTTATAAAAAGAAAGACAAGGATATTTTTCATTATAACAGTTTTATTAAGATTGTTGTTATGCCAGGTTGCGGGGAAGTGGTTTGGGAAATTGAAAACCCAGTAGAAAAATTAGTTGGCGCTTTGTCAATCAATGACACGCAACAACCACATAGATTTTGATTAAATGCAGTCGTATTAGAAAATATGGCCTCCATTTGGGTCGCAAGACTGGTGTCCTGTAACACAATATTGGGAGTGATGGATTGTTTGTACTCAATAGACTTAATTTATAATTACTTCATCTGCAAAAATCCAGGATGGCAATCCAGCTGCATGATGCCAATAAGGTGCATTTATATGGTTTTCTGCTTTAATTTTTACAAACTGTAATTCAGATGGATGAATATTTAAATTAAAATACTGAATGTCATTTACTTTACTTTTTTTACTCAGAGGATATTCATTTAATACTTCACCTAATTTTGAGTAAACTTTTCCATCCACAGAACCATAATAAGTAACTTTTTTAGGAAAGAAAACAATATGATTAGTAACCTGCAAAAATGATGTTGAAATATATTTAATTTCTTTTTTATTTTCTAGATTTATAATTGCCTCTAAATTATTGCCCTCAAAACCCAACCAGTTTGAATAAAAATTACTACCCCCTAAAGCTCCATCTGTTAGAGTCTGAGGGTTTTCGTTGGAATATTTCCTAGGTTTTGTTATTAATTTAACCTTTTTACCAGTGGCTAGATTAGGTTGTAATGCCACTTGAATAGATTTTAAATAAGCATTACCATAATCTGAAACCGTATAACCCATTTCATTCATTAGCATTATATTAGCTTCTTCACAAACTGACATGAAGTTTTCGACTAAAGTTTTTGTTTTTTCTGATATGGTAAACTCATCTGAAATATTTTTCCTACATGCCTCTAAAACTGCATAATCTATACTTAATCGTGCTACTTTAACACGCTTTAATATTTCAGGTTTTTTTGCTACTGCCTTTTCTGCATTATTAAAAAAGGTTAAATATTTTTTCAATAAATCAGGACTTAAATATCCATCAAAAGCTTGAGAAGGATCACCATATAAAAAGAGAAAAAAATCTGAATGTTTTTTCAACTCTTCATGAATTAAATCAATATAAGATTTTATAAAACTGCCAGCCTCGTGATAATAACCATTGAGGAATTCTGTCATAATATTATTTACATTAACATCAGGATTCCAAAGCAATTTTGCCATTAAATACGAACGTAATTCAAACAATTCACTAGGATTATTACTATGCTGCTCAAAAACCCATTTAGTGTTGTTATCTCTAAAAAATTGAATATTTGGTTGTAGTGTATTAAAATTAGGAAACGGCGCTAAAAAATTTGTGAATTGTGTTGTGTAATCCCAAATTCTAATATTTTTTGTTAAAGCACTCCAACCTTTTAAGTCATTCGCAAAATCAGTGCATTTATCTGTTATGGCTCCACTTCTATCACATTCAATTGAACATAAAGTGATTAGCACATTTTTTAAAGGTTTAGTTTTACTAGGTTTTCTTGTATATTGATAAGCTAAAGTTGAGATTGTTTTCTCTGGAAAAGATTGCGCTATTGAATTAACAAAACGAATCATCGTGCCAGCGTTACTCCCTTCTTCATTATCTATTTCTTTGCAATTTCCACATTCACAAAATTGGGTGTTATCATTACTACTTACAGAAATAACTGATAATTCAGAATGCTTTTTAAATAAACTTTTGACGGAATCCTTAACAATTTCTAAAACTTCAGCATTAGTTAAACACAATTGGGTAGGTAAACGTGTGTTGCCACGAAGTGCAAAATATTCTGGATTAGATTTATAAAATTTATCTTCGGGAATAAATCTGTTAAAGGTATGTACCCTTGCTGAAGGTACGTAATAAGGAAAAGGTTCAGAGGTTACCTTTTGTTGCTCTGAAAATTTTTTATTGTCATAAAATAATTTTGAGTGAACGGTTCGCGTTGTTATTTTAGGCGTATATGAATAATTGATTTCATTATTTATATTGATGGTGGACATCTTAGGAATATACTCAACATTAGGTGCGTACCATTTACATCCCAAATAAACTTCAAGAAATTCGTAAATACCATTTCTGATAGCTTCGTTAGAACCTCCCGAAATCATAATATCCTTGTTATTTGTTTTTATTTGAACTTGATGTGTGTCTATATTGATATTTGAAAAATTCCCTACATATATTTTATGTTTAGTTGAGCTTTGGGAATCTTCATCAACTAGACTTAACTTACCACCAGATATTTTTTGAAGGTAATTTTGTAATATTTCAGCAGATTTAAAGCTATGGCTAGTTACCGAATCTAAGAAGACAATTTCATAATTAGGATCTCCGTTTTCTACTAACTTAAAAGAATTGCTTTTTGAACAAGAATTCATTAAGTGAATTAACACTAGACCTATAAGCAATCTCTTTATTTTAATCATATTATTTTTCAAATTCATTCTAGTTAAATAACACTCATTTAGCACTCCTAACTTTATTAATTTATAATGCGTTTGTAGTAAATACAGTTTTATATCATTAATTTACAGTTAAAATGGTTTTAAGCTTTATATCATTTGATGAGGCTCCAACCATTAACCTGAAATCGCCAGGTTCAACAATTGTTTCCATATTTTTATCCAAAATACTTAATAATTTAGGAGTTATTAAAAACTCAACTTCTTTTGTTTCTCCTTTTTTAAGATGAATACGTTTAAAACCCTTTAATTCCATTACTGGTCTTGCTACGGAAGTATATTCGTCTTTAATATATAATTGTACAACCTCATCTCCGTCATAGTAACCAGTATTTGTGACTTTAAGGCTTAGAGAGGTGTTTTCTGTTGGATTTATTTTGCTTTTATTTAGCTTTAAATCACTGTATTCAAAACTTGAATAGCTCAATCCAAATCCAAAAGGAAACATGGGTTTACCGGAAAGATTTAAATAGTCATCGCCCCTTCCAGTAGGTTTGTGATTGTAATAAAGCGGTAGTTGAGATTCGTGCTTTGGAAAGGTAATTGGCAATCTCCCTGCAGGATTATAATCACCAAAAAGAACGTCTACTATAGCATTTCCACCTTCTTCACCTGGATACCAGACATCTAATACAGCAGCTGCTTCTTGAATCCATTTTTGCATCGTAATAGCACTTCCGCCAACTAGTAATACAACAGTAGGTGTCCCAGTTTTAGCAACCGCATTAATTAAAGCTTCTTGATAACCTGGTAAAGAGAGGTAAGCTCGGTCTCTAAATTCACCTTCTTCAATTCCAACACAAACAATTGCAACTTCTGATTGTTTGGCTTTGGCCACAGCTTCAGCTATTTTGCGTTCCCAATCATTTTTTATTCCAGCATTCCAAATGAGTTTAAACCAAACATTGCCAGTAGTTTCATAAAACTCAACTTTAATATCATAATTTTGATCTTTTCGAAAATAGAATGGCTTGGTAATTTGCTGAACAGTTTGTTTATTCCAATTATCTATTAAGAGTTCATTATTAATATACAATCTATAGCCATCATCTCCTTTTATTCCAATATCAATGGTACCTGTTTGCGGTGCTACTAATTTGCCCGTCCATCTAGCTGAATAATAGTCATAATCAATTTTATTTTGATCTGGTGAGAAAAGTGTCCATCTAAAATCAATATTAGCATCAATCCTAGATAAAGCTGGTTCACCTTCAAGGTTGATATTATTGTAATAGTTAGCTTTAAGGCCAGATTTTAATATTCTATTTTGATCAAAATGAAATAACTGCTCTTCTGGTATGGCTACAAAATCCTCAATGATCCTTTCTGCACCTTTTGCAGTATTTATTTTTACAGCATTTTTAACTCTATTTTTAATAGCCTTTAAAATGCTAACGGGATTATTTCCTGGACCAGAATACCCCCCTAGCCTCAATTCATCTGCATCTGGACCTATAACCGCAATAGACTTTATATCTTTACTTAGAGGAAGTGTATGAGCACTATTTTTTAGTAAAACAAAAGACTCTAATGCCGCTTTTTTTGCCAATCCTTTGTTTTTTAAAATACTTTCAGTCCTATCTAAATTTTCAATATTAATGTAAGGATCTTCAAAAAGATTCAATTCAAATTTGGCATACAAAACTCTCCTAACAGCCTCATCAATGGCATTTTTATCTATCATTCCTTTTTCAAAAGATTCATAAAATAATGGGAAATGCTCATAAGAGGTTTGAAAAATTACGTCAAGACCACCTTCAATCGCTTGCTTGGTAGATTCTGCATAACTTTTAGAGGTGTAATGTAGTACGTTAGCTCCTCCAGTCGCTCCAGCATCTGAAATGACAAAACCTTCAAAACCCCAATCCTTTTTTAATTTCTTATTTAGCAACCAACTATTGGCTGTTGCTTGTGTTCCATCTAAAGAATTATATGCAGTCATTATAGACCTTGCCCCAGCCTCTTGTATACTTGCTTTAAATGCAGGAAAGTAAATTTCCTCTAATATTCTTTCGTTAAAATGGATTGGATAAGAGTCTCTACCACCATCGCCAACATTGGCTACAAAATGCTTAGGAGTACAAATAACACCAAGCTTTTCAAAAGCTTTAATGTAAGAAACCGCCATTTTTGTGGTTAAAAAAGGGTCTTCTCCGTAAGTTTCTTCTACGCGACCCCATCGAACATCTCGTGCAATATTAATAACTGGCGATAAATTTTGCCTTATTCCCCTACTTTTTACTTCTAAGGCAATTGCAGTAGCAACACTGTCCATTAGTTTTGTATTCCAAGATGCAGCTAATCCTATAGCTTGAGGGAATACGGTTGCCTCATCCCTTATTAAACCGTGTAAAGCTTCATCAAAAGGAATAATAGGAATGCCTAATCGAGTCTCTTCAATGAAGTATTTTTGCATATCATTGATGAGTATCGCAGTTGCTTTTGCTGTTCTACCTGATGAATAATCTAACATTTGTTCACTACCTTTTCCTGATGAACTTTTAGTAGCAACTTGAAAACCAAAAATCCCGTGTTTGTATTTTTCTTTACCTTCAAATAAATCTCCTGGTATCATATAGAGTTGCCAAAATTTTTCTTCTAGTGTCATCCTAGATAAAAGATCACTTACTCTATCATCTAAAGAAACAGAGGAATCCTTATAGGCTAACACATCCTCATGCTTACATGAGTATACAATCATTAACATAGTCACTAAGTAGAGGATAAATAATTTATTTCTAATCATTTTTTTAATCCTGAACAAATTTTCTATGAAAGGTTTTTTATTGCAAACTAACATTTAAACTTATTTTTTACGGGCAATAAATTTAATCATGAACAAAATCTCACTTATTCTATTCCAATATAACAAATCTTTTAAATCCAAAAACAACAAATACACTTTAAAATAACAAAAACTCCTTGGCTATCTAATTAACTTTTAATGCTTTATACAAATACTATTTGCTGTATTCGTACTTAATTAAAATAAGAGACATTGAACAAAAAATTTCTAACTATTAAGATTAGAATGTTGTTGTACTTGCTATAATGGTCTAAAAGAGACTGATTGGCAATTATTTTTGTTTTAAATTTATTGAACTTATAAATCAACTCAAACCAAATGAGTCTATCATATATAGACATTGCTATCATATTCGCTTATGTAGTTGGGGTTTTAATCTTAGGATTTTACTTTTCTAATAAAGCCTCTAAAAACTTATCTTATTACTTTTTGGGGGGCAATAAGTTGCCATGGTATTATTTGGGATTGAGTAATGCCTCAGGAATGTTCGATATTTCTGGAACCATGTGGACAGTTGGAATCTTGTTTGTTTATGGGCCCTTTATGAAATATCTAACACCTTAGCTTTGATCGATGGGTAGGTCAATAACTGCATTTCAATTTTTTTAACCATAATTGTTTAGACTTATAATGTTCAAAAATCGATTTTATTTAACCTTTTGCTTTTGTGTAAGTTTTGGAATAATATATGCACAAAAACAAACAGATGTACTCATTGTGGGTGCTGGAACAGGCGGAACAGCAGCAGCCATTCAAGCAGCACGAATGGGGGTAAAAGTTAACTTGCTATCAGAAAACCCATGGTTAGGGGGAATGCTTACTGCTGCTGGAGTCTCGGCTATTGATGGAAACCATCAGCTACCATCTGGAATTTGGGGAGATTTTAGAGATGCTTTATACCGCCATTATGGAGGCCCAAAAGCAGTAGCGACAGGTTGGGTGAGCAATACTCATTTTGAACCCAGTGTAGGAGATAGCATACTCAAATCTATGGCGGAGTTTCCACATTTGAAAATTTCATATAATACTTCTAATATTAAAGTGACTAAAAACCAAAACGGCTGGTATGTGCAATGGATAGAAAACGGACTGGAGAAGGAACTAAACACCACCATATTAGTAGATGCTACAGAAACAGGCTCGTTGTTGCCGCAGGTAGGTGCGTCATTTAGTGTTGGTATGGACGCAAGTTCAGAAACAGGAGAGGCAGAAGCACCAATTGAGGGGAACACTATAGTGCAAGACCTTACCTACACATTGATTCTAAAGGATCTGGGTGGTGCAGCCACTTCAGAAGAATTAGTCACGAGGCACAGCAGTTATACCCCTGAACTTTTTGAATGTGCTTGTAGGTTACCTGACGCAGAGACCCCTGAAGGAATGGTAGGCGCAAACCAAATGTTACAATACGCTAGATTGCCTAATAATAAATACCTCATAAACTGGCCCAATTGCGGTAATGACTTTTATTTAGATTGGCCCAATAGTTCTCATGAGCAACAAATCGATGCATTAAAGTTGGCCAAACAGCACAGCTTAAATTTTGTGTATTACATCCAAGAGGTATTGGATTTTAAACATTTGGCTATTCACAATGAGTTTGGCACTGATGACTCATTTCCTTGGATCCCATATCACAGAGAATCAAGAAGGGTCCATGGAATGGTAAAACTCAGCGTGAATGAAATGAGGTCTCCTTTTGACTATTCTTTATACAGAACCGGAATAGCAGTTGGAGATTACCCTATAGACCACCATCACGATAAGTATCCAACTGCCCCAGAGATAGATTTTATTGGCATTAAAATACCTAGCTATAATGTTCCATTAGGTAGTCTCATCCCAAAAGAGGTGTCTAATTTTATTGTTGCCGAGAAGAACATCAGTGTGACTAATATTGCCAATGGTGCTACTAGGCTTCAGCCAGTGGTTTTGGGAATTGGCCAGGCTGCAGGCGTATTAGCCGCATTGTCTGTTTCTCAGCAGAAGTCTCCAGATGAGATAGGAGTTCGAGCGGTGCAAAAAGCTTTATTAGATTACAAGGCCTACCTCATGCCATATGTAGATGTTAAACCATCGCATACATTTTTTAAAGCAATTCAAAAAATAGGGGCTACCGGAATATTGAAAGGTTTTGGTCTCTCTTACAAATGGGCCAACCAAACATGGTTTTATCCCCAACAATATATTTCCCAAATAGATTTAGTTAAAGGATTGCAGTCTTATTACCCCCACTTAAATGATTTTGAAGCCTCTGGGGCCCTGGTAGATTTAGATTTTATTGGATTTATCTTGAGACAAGCAGCTCCTTACAACTCATTAGAAATTGAGTCAAAATTTAAAAGGTTATTGAAGGAACAATCCCTAATGGAAGCACAAATACCTTTAAATAGGGGGACAATAGCTCAAATACTTTCTACTGTCTTAGATCCTTTTTCTAAAGAGATAAACCATGAAGGTGTGCTCATTAATTTGGCAGAATAATTTTCTGAAATATATAGACCTCTTGAGATGCATAAATTAACAAAGTCTTTAGGTTATATATAGATATCACGACCAACATATAAAAAGAAAACCGTTTCTATTAAATCCACCCCTCTGCTAAAATCAAGTGATGTGATGAAACTTTTTGGGATTATAAAATTTGTGCCTGAAAAGAGTTTATTATTGCATTTGATGCCAATATGATGCCAGAAAAAGGTTATTTAAACAAAAAACCCTTGAAAATCAGATGATTAACAAGGGTTGTTGTAGCGGGAACAGGACTCGAACCTGTGACCTTCGGGTTATGAGCCCGACGAGCTACCTACTGCTCTATCCCGCGATGTGGATGGCAAATATACAACTCTTTTTGTTTCTTTTCCAAGAGAAAAAGGAGATATTTTTGCGCATCTATTTTTTTTAATACCCTTATGGGTAACCTATTAAGCGTCAGACTCTACCCAAGCATTGGGGTGCTTTTGCTTAAATTTTTTCAATCTTTTTTTATGTCCGCGTCCAAGTGATTTAATCAAAGACCAGCACATAATGAAGAGCACTATTAGAAACAGTATTCCTGTAGAGATAGAAGCGGCCTGCATGGTTTTTAAACCACCTCCTACAAGAAGTGCAATAGCTACAGCACCTTCCATAAAGGCCCATAGAATTCGTTGTCCTACAGGTGCATTCAGTTTTCCGCCAGAAGTAATGCTGTCTATCACAAGAGAACCACTGTCTGATGAGGTTACAAAGAACACAGAGACCATAAAGATTCCTATAAAACTAGTGATAGCAGGTAATGGAAATTGCCTCAGAAATACAAATAATGAGGTAGAAGAGTCTGCCATAATTGGACCGGATAACAATCCAGGTTGATCAATTTCAAGAAGTAAGGCGGAACCACCAAAGGTAGACATCCAGATAAAAGTTATAAGTGTAGGGACAAACAATACACCTAACACAAATTCTCTGACCGTTCTTCCCCGAGATACTCTAGCAATGAACATACCTACAAAAGGAGACCAGGCTATCCACCAGGCCCAATAAAATATGGTCCAATCCCCTTGCCATGTGTTGTCCGTGAAGGAAGAAGACCAGCTACCTAACTCTATAAAGCGTTGGAAATACATCCCCGTACTCTCTACAAATATGTTTAATACCCCAATTGGATCTGTCAGTAAAAAAACAAATACTAAAAATATAACAGCCACAATTAGATTTAGCCTACTGAGTAATTTCACCCCTTTTTTAAGGCCGGTGACAACTGACAATGTAGCAATTAAGGTAATGACCACAATAATAATTATCTGAGAGCTAACGCCTGCGTCAAAGCCAAATAGAAAATTTCCTCCAGTGGCTATTTGTCTTGCTCCAAACCCTAAGGAAGTGGCCAAACCAAATAGAGTGGCTACTACGGCAATAACGTCTATAACATCTCCCCTCCAGCCAAAAATCTTTCTTCCCAATACTGGGAAAAAGATTGAGCGAAGCGAGAAGGGTAAGTTTTTATTAAATGAAAAATAAGCCAGGGATAATCCAACCAGGCAGTAAATGGCCCAGGCGTGTAATCCCCAATGTAGGTAGGTAAAGTTAAGCGCTTGAATGGCTTGGTCTTTGATCTGAGGAGTGTCTAATGGAGGATTTATAAAATGCGTGATGGGTTCAGATACTGCAAAGTACAAAAGTCCAATACCCATTCCTGCAGAAAAGAGCATGGAAAACCAGGAAAACATACTGAATTCTGGAACTGCTCCTTTGCCACCCAATCGCTTTTTTCCAAATTTTCCAAAAGCCGCCCATAGACAGACTACAATAAAGATGTTTACCCCTAGGATAAAGAGCCACCCACCATAAGAAGTTACTGTATGGGTCACTTCTGTAAAGAAATTCTTCACAGGGTCTCCCCCAAGGATAGCTACTAAAACAAAACTTAAAATAAGTATTAATGAGGGATAAAAAACCCTTGGGTAAACATCAAAATATTTTTTCATGCGCTATTGTAAAATCAGGTCTAGATTATAGACAAGCCTATTGTAAAATCCACATTTTACCATTAATCGTATTCCCCTCGGCATACCTAGAAGAAGCTTCTTGGTAATTAGCATTGTTTAAACTTTGCTCTTGGCCAGGATATAAAAAACGACTAGGCAATTCGTAATTGTTTAGGTTGGTACCAATGGGTGCACTCACGAAAGATAATCCATCCCATCCGTTCACTTCATTGTACCATCTTCTCAGCTCAAAATAAGGTTCTAATCCCGTAAAATAAAGCGAAAGCCACTTTTGTTTCCAAATATCTTCTGTTTCAGCAAACGCTACACCAGAATTATCATAGTAATCTTCAAAAGAATTCCATCCAAAAGGGGCGTAATTAACTTGATAATATTCGTGAGAAGCCTGAATTCCTTTCTTATATTCTGTGGCTATATCTCCAGAAACCCATCCTTTCGCAATTCCTTCTGCTACAAGAAAACATACCTCTGCATAAGTCATGATTAATCCTTCTGCATAGTTTATTCCCATTTGATCTGCAGTAATTTGCCCCGGATAATTAAAGTAAGCTAATCCAAGTCTAGACCCAGTCTGACCCCCTACACCGTTTTCTACTCCTGTAAATACTGGCGCGTCAAAATCTTCGTTGTCAGGTCTGGCATATCTAGAAAGTCTAGGGTCTTTTAAATCTTCCATAACAGTAACTGCCGCTTTAGATATTGCGACTGCATCAAAGTCTCCTTGCTTTAAAGGAATGGTTGGAAATTGGTTTGGAAAAGAATTTAAGAAAGTAACCGCTGCTTGATTGTCGTTACTGTTTATAATGTTTCCGCTGTTGACAATGCTGGCAAAAGCCGCAGAAACATCTTTTTTCCCGCTTTGGTACATGAGCAATCTCAATCTTAAACTATTGGCAAAACGCACCCATTTTTGGGTATCTCCATCATATAATAAATCTCCAGAGACGCTCCCTCCGTTAGACAACATGCCAACAGCTTGTTCTAGGCTGCTCAATAAGTCTGCGTAAATAGCTTCTTGACTATCATAAGCTGGAGTAAAGTTAGCCTCTAAACCTTTCATGGCCTCTGAGTAAGGGATATCGCCGTAGGCATTTGTAAGTACAGAATAAATCCATGACTTGTAAATAATTGCGGCGCCTTGGGTAGCTGTATCTCCTGTTTCAATAGAAATATCAATCACTTGTTGCACGTCTGTTAAACTCTCGTAAAACCCTTCCCAAACAGTTGGGAAAGCATTCCACCCATAAAAATCTACTTCTGCTCTAAGGGTTTTTGCAGAGAGCTGTGCTATATTATTTCCAAGCAAGAAAGATTCGTTTGATTGAGTTTGTGCACTGCTTCTAATCGCAGAGGAGAATAACACGCCACTAGATACTGAAGTTGGCTCGTTTGGGTTGGTGTTTAGGTCTTCAAAATCATTACAGCCTTGAAAAACAAGGGTGAGTAATAATAGTGGTTTGTATATTTTTTTAACTAACATCTTCTTAAAATTTTAAATTTACATTAACACCAATACTTCTCTGGCTAGGAATTGAGGTACTCTCAAATCCGTTTACAAAAACACCGTTTCTGATCGAGAAAGTCTCTGGATCTATAGAAGGTACCTTTGAGAATAACAATAGGTTTCTTCCTATAAGGGAAATTCTAGCCTGTTTTAAACCAAGGCTTTTGAATACTTTTTCAGGTACGTCATAAGAAATACTCAGTTCACGTAATTTAAAGTAGGTAGCGTCATAAGTAGCCGCTTCTATATTATCTCTGTTGAATCCATTGCCGTAATAATTGTAGAAATATCCTGTGTAACCTGCACCACCAGCCGGAACAGCTACAGTGTTAGGCACTAGGTTGCCACTGGCGTCATACATGACCCCAGGTCCAATAACACTTCCTTCTTGCTCTAAGGTATAGACAGGGTTCCCTGAAGTGTCATAATCCACACTATAGGAGGTTCTGCCTTCTAAGGTGCTTAGGGCTAAGTTTGGATCGTCGTCGTTTACAATAGTACCTGCAGTAGCATAAAGCGCATGAGATCTAGAATAAATTTGTCCTCCCACTTGACCGTCAAATAAGATCCCTACATTGAAATTTTTGTAGGAAAAATTATTGAATAATCCCAGTCTAAAGTCTGGTTGGAAAGAACCTGCAGACACTTTTTCTGTTGTGTGTAAAGGCAGTCCGTTTTCATGAATGATCTGACCGTCAGGACCTCTTTGAAATCCAAGACCGTATAATTGACCTAATAATTCTCCTTCTTCTGCTACATATTCTAAGTCAGAACCCCCCTCATCTCCAGGGAAAATATCTGCTATAATTGAATACCTTCCTCCTTGGATCACTTCAGGTAGTGTTTCTACAATAGCCCTGTTTCTACTAAAGTTAATTTGAGTACTCCAATTAAAGTCTTCACTTCTAATGGCCTCAATCCCCAAAGCAATTTCAACACCAGCGTTACTGATTTCTCCACCATTGGTTAGGGTATAGTCGTATCCGCTTGTTTTGGCAACAGGCAGTTGAATAATTTGGTCATAACTATTCATTTTATAGACCGCCATATCTAAATTAATTACACCGTCGAACATTCTAAGATCTAGCCCAATTTCTTTGGCTGTAGTAGATTCATTCTTTAAGTTAGGATCAGATATGGTACTGTTTGTGGTAAAGATAGGTTGGTTTCCAAAGGGCGCTTGTGGTGTATAGCTATTTCCAAAAGAATATGCCGGAGCACCATTACCCACTTCTGCGTAAGAAGCCCTTAGCTTTAAAAACTGAATGCTTTCTGGCATATTGAAAATATCAGAAACCAATACTGAAGTAGAAGCAGATGGGTAGCCATAGCTAAAAGAAGAATTGGCTTTTCCAGTCAAAGGATTTACTAAGGTACTTGCCCAATCATTTCTATAGGTTAAGTCTAGATACACTTTGTTGTCGTAATCTAAGCTCAACAATCCAAATACAGAATTTAATTTAGCATTTGTTTTTTGAGACTCAACCAGTACCCCAGATCTTGCATTAGATAGGGTGTATACAGATGGATCCGTACCAAAGTTTTGTAGCTCTGGGTTGTTGGCTACAGAAAAATTCGCTTGTTGCGACATGAGATTTCCACCTAATTTTAAATCTACATCTATTAGATTAGATTCGTTTGGCGTAGGGTTTAAAGACAACAACCATTCTGCGTTGCTCTCTCTAAAACTAATCTCATCTTCCCTGTAACTTCCATTGAGTACTCCTTTGGTAGAAGGGGCCCTTTTATACTGTCTTTGTTCGTCTACATAATCTACTCCGTAACGAAAACGCAAATTAGCGTAGCCGTTTATCTGGTAGTCAATATTGATGTTAGAAATATTTCTATTGCTCTGAAAAGCATTGGTGTTTTCGTAAGCAATAAACCAAGGGTTGTTTACCCAAAGGTTTTCTGCATAGCGCTGTTCAACACCCTCTAAGCCAGGTTGCCAGTAATCCCTCAGATCATTAATGTCTACCTGTCTAGGTAACCACAACCATCCGTACATCACAGAAGAAGATTCATCGTAACCAGAGTTTGGGATATTGTCTGAAGTAGACCTTACAAACATATTGTTAAAGCCAATATTTAATTTATTGTCAAACAATGACCTGTTAATACTGGTTTGAAACGTATTTCTCTCTAAGCCTGTATTTGGAATGAGGCCGTCATTTCCTAAATGGGTATAAGAAAACCTACTGTTGGCGTCTTCTGAGCTTGTGTTTACAGCAACATTGGTAATATGGGTAAGTGCCGTTTCGTAAAAGTCTTTAATATTGTTTGGTGAGGGGGTAAAAGGCACCGCTTCTCCGTTAGAATTAAACTGCTTAATAAGTTGCCCATTCATTCTAGGCCCCCAGTTTTCACCATAGGCGTCATAGTTTTCATTGGCACCTATATAGGTAGACCCGTTGAGGTAGGAGTATTTACCCCCTCCACCAGCACCGTATTCGTTCTGATAATTAGGTAACTTTAAAGGACTAGAAAATAATACAGAGCTATTGAGTTCCACACTGAAAGGGTCTCCATTGTTCTTTCCAGTTTTAGTTTGGATAAGGATCACTCCAGAAGCTGCTCTAGATCCGTATAAGGCAGAGGCTGCTGGTCCTTTAAGAATAGAAATGTTTTCAATGTCGTCTGAGTTTACTACTTGGGCAGCATTTCCAAAGTCAATACTTGTAGAGCCGTTTAAACCGTCGTCAAAAGTATAGAGGTCATTGGTAATAGGCATACCATTTACAATAAATAACGGTTGGTTGTTCCCCATCAAAGAAGAAGCGCCCCTAATCGTTATATTAGAAGAGGCAGACGGACCAGCCGATGATCCTGTTATGCTTACCCCAGCTACTTTTCCAGCCAATGCATTTACTACATTGGTCGCTTTTACTTGGCTTATTTCCCCTGCGGTGATGCCCTGAACGGCATACCCTAAAGCTTTCTCTTCTCTTTTAATACCTAAAGCGGTAATAACCACCTCATCTAAGGCATTGGATGCCTCTAGAATAATCTGTAGAACATCTCCAGGAGCAGCCTTTACATAACTGGCTTTAAAACCTACATAGGTTACTTTTAAAGAAACCACTTGAGTAGTTTCTATTGAAAATTTACCATCAAAATCTGTCGTTGTTCCTTGGTTTGTGCCTTGTATTAAAACCGTGGCACCTATCATTGGAATTCCGTCTTTGTCACTAACTACTCCGCTTATTTGGTCTTGCGAGTATCCGTAAATACTCATAAAAACAGTTGTCACTAAAAGTAGTAGATATTTTTTTCTGTTGTTCATGAAAATTAAATTTTTCACAAAAGTACTCATTTTGGTTTCCATAGAAAACATTTTGAGACTATATTATTTTCTGTAGAAACTATGTATTCTTCTTAACCCACGCCAAGACAGGCCTCAGAGGCTTTAATAAAATTTTAAGTAATAAGACTTTGGTTATTGGTCTAAAAAGTTCAGAGTTGAAGGGACTACTGAAGGGACCCTTGGCTATTCAGAAATATCTGCAGGACCTGTGATAATTGGTGCTGCATCTAAATCTTCAATATTGAGAAAGTTAATAATGGTCTCAAAAGAGCCCAAGATATTTTGATATTCGGTGTCAGAAGTAGCTTCTAGATTTTTGGAGATTCTTTCGTGAAGGGATTCATTTGTTGTTTTTACGAGGCTAGATCCTTTTGAAGTGAGCACAATAGGGGTACTTCTTTTGTCTTTTGGATCTGGCAGCCTGGCAATATAACCTTTAGACTCTAATCTAGAAACTATTCCTGTGACCGTACTGGCGTTTAAAGAAAGCACCTCTCTGAGGTTTCTCATGGTGCTTCTGTATTCAGGAGATTCGTTTAAGTATTTGAGGGTCAGTAGTTGCGGAATACTAATGCCAAAATTCTTTTCTATGCGTTTAGATTCTAAATTTACTGCGCGTACAATTTTGCGTACACTAGACATGATCTCGGAGTATTTTTTAGAATTCAAACTGGAAATATTTTGATTAGTAATGTACAAAGGTATAAAATAATACCTCCTTTTTTTTACACGAACTCATTGGTCTTAAATAAAAACCCTTATTCAATTATAATTTTAAATCCCCAAGGGGCTAGTTCAATTGGGGCACTTTCTTGGTATATTGTTGTTTCATTTAGGTAATCCGTATAGAGTTTTCCATAGCCCACTTGCACTTGTTGGATCTCGTTGGAGAAATTGCCTATAAAACATATTTCCCTCCCTGCTTTTCCGCGTTTAAAAGCAAAAATATTTGAATTTTTTGTCTTTAATCTCTTGTAGGCGGCAGCAGATTTTCCGCCGTTCAAGGCGGGGTGGGATTTTTTAAGCGCTCCGAGCTTCTTGAGAAGCTCAAAATAGGTGCCCTTGGTTTTGGGAAAGGAATCTTTTTCGAAAAATTTCAAACGGTGGTTTAAGTCGTATTCTTGGCCACTGTAAATTAAAGGCATGCCTGGTAGGGTGTAGGTAAGGGCGGTGAAGATTTCTTTTCGCCCTGGCATGCGTTCTTCTAAAGTACCCGCCCATGAGTTTTCATCATGGTTAGTAATAAAGTTCATATTAATGTCGTCGGCCGCTAATACGGTATCTGTTTTAGCCATATAAGCGTCTAGGGCTGAGAGGTTTTTGTGGCCCTTAGAAATGTCGTTCAACAAATGGTGAAACTCCCAGGCATAGTGCATGTCAAAAGCTTTTTCCATGAGATTGGGTTGCTCTGCCTCTGCCAACATAAAGACCGGTTTAATCTCCTGGAGACTTGCGGTTACTTTTTCAAAAAAGTCTACGGGTACTTGGTGGGCCACATCCATTCTATAGCCATCAATATCTGCCACTTCCACCCAATACTTAAGGGCGTCTATCATGGCTGTTCTCATTGCTGGATTGTTGTAGTTTAAATCTGCGGTGTCTGTCCAGCCCCATGATTCTCCCGTTTCTGGGTTGGAAGGGTCAATGATTTCTCCTGCTTCATTTTGTGTGTAATAGTCTGGGTATTCGTAAATCCATGGGTGGTCCCAACCCGTGTGATTGGGCACCCAATCTACAATCACATAAATGCCGTTTTTATGGGCTGTTGCTATCAGGTTTTTGAAATCTTCTAAGCTTCCAAATTCAGGATTAATGGCTTTGTAGTCGGACACAGAATAATAGCTCCCCAAATACTTTTCTCTTTCTGCAGGATCCTCTATTTCTGAAGTGAATAGATCTCCTTTGGCCTTTCTTTTGACTTTGGAAATGGGGTTTATAGGCATGACCCAAATGATCTTGACCCCTAATTCTTTTAAGACTGGTATGTCCTTAGTAAATGCATTGAAAGTGCCCTGTGGAGAATACTGCCTAATATTGGCTTCATAAATGACAGCATTTTCTGCCATATCAGGACTAATGGGTGTTATGTTAGCCACTTCTTTTGGCATTACAGTCTTTTCCTTACAAGCATATAAAAACAAGAAAGAAAAGAGTACAAAAGGGATTAATTTTTTCATCATAAAGGCTTTTGATTGTTTCAAATATAGTATTCTTATGGGAGTTCTACCCACTTTTCCTATCTTGCCTTAAACTAAAATTTTTAGATGAAATTTATAAATGATTTTTTAACTAGTGTATTACCTTATACGGAATGGGTTATGCTTTTTTTAGTTGTGGGTGGTGGTTTATTCTTAGCTGTTTACTCCAAATTACTCCCCTTCAGATATTTCAAGCATGCGCTAGATATTACCCGAGGGAAGTACGATCATAAGGATGACCCGGGAGAGGTGTCTCATTTGCAGGCATTGTCGTCGGCTGTGGCAGCCACAGTAGGCATGGGAAATATAGCAGGTGTGGCTATTGCTATTTATTTAGGCGGTCCTGGTGTGGTCTTCTGGATTTGGATTACGGCATTGATCGGTATGGGGATTAAATTTTACTCCTGTAGCCTTGCGGTCATGTTTAGGGGAACAGATTCTTCAGGCGCTTTACAGGGTGGGCCTATGTATTATATGACACAAGGAATGGGAAAATGGGCCAAGCCTATGGCTGTTTTCTTTTCTATTGCAGGGCTTTTTGGTGTGCTTCCTGCTTTTACTGCCAACCAGTTTACACAAACCTTGATAGATGTTGTTAAGCCACAACTGAATATTTATGAGATGTCTGTATTGAATTGGAAAATACTTATAGGTGTTTTTCTTACGATTGCCACATCTTTTGTGGTTTTTGGAGGGCTTAAAAAAATTGCCAAGGTGGCCACAGCCATAGTGCCTTTTATGGTCATGGTTTATTTAATAGCAGTGGTTTTCATTATGTTTCAAAATGCGGCAGAAATTTTTTCTGCTTTTAAACTTATTTTTTCAGAAGCTTTTAATATGGAAACAGCCGTAAAGGGTGGTTTTTGGGGCCTCGTGATCATAGGGATTAGGAGGGCCGTATTTTCTAACGAAGCAGGGGTAGGTACAGCGCCCATGTTTCATGGACAGTCTAAAACAAATGAACCCATTCAAGAGGGTTTAGTGGCCATGTTAGGTCCTTTTATAGACACTATTGTGGTGTGTACCCTTACGGCTCTTGTCATTATTGTTAGTGGAGCATACTTGTCAGATGAAACCAATGGAATTTTAATGACTCTCTTGGCTTTTAAGACCTCTTTATATGGTTATGGAGATGTATTGCTTATGTTGGTGGTCAGTGCTTTTGCCCTTTCAACCTTATTTACCTACTCTTATTACGGCACCAAGTGCCTTTCTTTTCTGACCAACGCTAAAATAGGGCCATACTATAACTACATTTACGTGCTTAGTATTACCTTTGCAGCGGTAGCGTCTTTAGATCTTGTGATTAACTTAATAGATCTCTCCTTTGCACTCATGTGTATTCCAAACATGATTGCCGTCCTTTATCTGGCACCTAAGGTAAATGCTGCCACAAAAAAATATTTAGCCAAACACAACAATGAGTGAACATAAAGCAGGTTTTGTAAACATTATAGGGAATCCTAACGTAGGCAAATCTACCCTCATGAATACCTTTGTAGGGGAGAAGTTATCTATTATTACTTCTAAAGCCCAGACTACAAGACATAGGATCTTAGGAATTGTCAATGGAGAAGATTTTCAAATGATTCTTTCAGACACCCCTGGAATTATTAAGCCGGCCTATGAGTTACAAGCTTCTATGATGGACTTTGTGAAATCTGCCTTTGAAGATGCAGATATTTTAGTCTATATGGTAGAATTGGGAGAGAAGTCTCTTAAAGATGAATTGTTCTTTAAAAAGCTTCAAGGGTCTAAAATACCCGTTTTGTTGTTACTCAATAAGATGGATATTTCAGAGCAAACCATTCTTGAAGAGCAGGTAGCATATTGGCAAGAACAATTGCCCAATGCTGAAATTCACCCTATTTCTGCTTTGCATAACTTTAATGTGAAGGAGGTTTTTTTAAGGCTGGTAGAATTATTACCAGAAGCGCCTGCATATTATCCAAAGGACCAACTGACCGATAAGCCCGAACGTTTCTTTGTGAATGAGACCATTAGGGAGAAAATATTGCAACACTACAAGAAAGAAATCCCTTATGCCGTAGAGATAGAAACAGAAGAGTTTTTAGAAGACGACGACATTATTAGAATGCGCGCCGTTATTATGGTGGAACGTGATTCTCAAAAGGGTATTATTATTGGGCATAAAGGTGCAGCATTAAAACGCGTAGGAATGGAAGCCAGAAAAGACTTGGAGAAGTTTTTTGACAAGCAGGTGCACATTGAGTTATACGTTAAAGTAAATAAGAATTGGCGGAGTAATTCCCATCAATTACGACGTTTTGGTTACCACCAAAAATAGAGTCTTAACCGTTCTGCTGGAAATTAATATCTCACACTTGCCTAATCGCAATGGGTATTCCTTAAAAATTAAGTAGTACTTTTGCAACAAATTTAAGAATATGAGTGCTATTGTAGCCATTGTTGGAAGACCAAATGTAGGAAAGTCTACCTTTTTTAACCGTTTAATTCAAAGGCGAGAAGCCATTGTAGACGCGGTGAGTGGGGTGACTAGAGACCGTCACTACGGTAAAAGTGATTGGAATGGAAGGGAGTTTTCTGTCATAGACACTGGTGGTTACGTTCTGGGCAGTGACGACGTTTTTGAAAAAGAAATTGATCAACAGGTTGAATTGGCCATTGACGAGGCAGACGCCATTATTTTCATGGTAGATGTAGAGACAGGTGTCACAGGAATGGACGAAGATGTGGCTAAACTACTCAGGCGTGTTAAAAAACCAGTATTATTAGCGGTTAATAAGGTAGACAACGCTAGAAGGATTGAAGAAGCTGTAGAGTTTTATAACCTCGGTTTGGGAGATTATTATACTATCGCAAGTATTAGTGGGAGTGGAACAGGAGAATTGCTAGATGCTCTTGTGTTGGCATTACCTGAAGAAGTAGAACAAAAAGAAGAAGAGATCCTTCCAAGGTTTGCCGTGGTAGGGCGTCCAAACGCTGGAAAATCTTCTTTTATCAATGCCCTTATTGGAGAAGACAGATATATTGTAACAGATATAGCTGGTACAACAAGAGATAGTATAGATACCCGTTACAACCGTTTTGGTTTTGAATTCAACCTGGTAGACACTGCGGGTATTAGAAGGAAAGCCAAAGTTAAAGAAGATCTTGAGTTTTATTCTGTCATGCGTTCGGTACGCGCTATTGAGCATTCAGATGTTTGTATTTTAATTTTGGATGCTACCCGTGGATTTGACGGACAGGTAGAGAATATTTTCTGGCTGGCCCAAAGAAATAATAAAGGGATAGTCATTTTAGTGAATAAGTGGGATTTGGTAGAGGACAAGGAAACCAATACCGTAAAGGCATACACCCAAAGAATACAAGAAGCCATTTCTCCTTTTGTAGATGTGCCCATTATCTTTATGTCTGTGCTCACCAAACAACGTATTTTTAAAGCCATTGAGACTGCTGTTGAGGTTTATGAAAACAGGTCTAGAAAAATTCCTACCAGGAAATTTAATGAGTTTATGTTACCCCTTATTGAGCACTATCCCCCACCAGCTTATAAAGGGAAGTATGTGAAGATTAAGTTCTGTACTCAGTTGCCTACTCCTTATCCTCAGTTTGCATTTTTCTGTAATTTACCCCAGTACGTCAGAGAGCCTTACAAACGTTATTTGGAAAATAAAATTAGAGAGCACTACAACTTTTCAGGAGTGCCCATATCTATTTTCATGAGAAAAAAATAAGGAGCACTCAGGTGTTAAAAAGTAGTGAATGATTCTTTTATGTATCGTTAAACCCCCGATTTTGTAGGTAGAAATGCGGTGTAGCATTCTTAAACTTATGTTAATATAGGTTCCAAAGCAGTATTTGGAGTTATTTTTGCCGCGACCTAATGGTTTTTACAAAATCAATCCCATGCGCTTAATTTTTCTTGTTTTATCATTGTTTTTTTGTAGTTTTTTTTCTGTTGAAGCCCAAGAGTTTACCATCAAAGGGAAACTGTTAGATGCACAGTTTAAAAGTCCATTAGACGCCGCTACCGTTTATGTAGAAACCAAAGCAGATTCTACTTTGGTCGCTTACAGTATAACCGATACAGACGGTAGTTTTATTATTGAAGGTAAAACACCTGAAACCGCCCTATTTTTTTACGCTACTTTTAATGGGTACAAAACCCTTAAAAAAGAGGTTAAAATAGCCACAACTCTTGAAATGGGTAGTTTGTACCTAGAAGAGCAAGTAGAACAATTAGGAGAAGTTTTGGTGTCCGGGGAGCGCGCTCCAATAGCAGTAAAAAAAGACACCCTAGAGTTCAATGCCAGTTCCTTTAAAACTAGACCAGACGCCAGCGTAGAAGATGTGCTTAGAAAGCTTCCTGGAGTGGCTATTGACGCTAACGGAACCATTACAGTCAACGGTCAAGAGGTAGACCAAGTACTAGTGAATGGACAGGTGTTTTTTAGTAAAGATCCCAAGGTAGCCACAAAGAGTCTGCCCAAAGATATTATCAGCAAGATCCAGATTACCAATACCAAAACAAAAACAGAAGAACGCACTGGCGACGACGCTCAAAGTGAGAATAAGACCATAAACCTCACCATTAAGGAAGATAAAAATAAGGGCTATCTGACCCGAATGGCTGGAGGGTACGGAACAGATGAGCGCTACCAATTAAACGGCTTACTCAACTATTTTAAAAACAAACAGCGTGTGAGCGTTTTAGCGAGTAGCAATAACATTAACAATGCAGGCTTCTCCTATGATGAAGTATTTGACATGCTTGGAGGAGGTGGTTCGAGCAGAAGAAATTTTGGTGGTGGTTTTAGTGTTGGTGGAATTAATTTTGGCTTTGGTCAAGGGATTGCTACTTCTTCTACCGTAGGGGCTAGCTACGCCGATGCTAAAAAAGGCGCTTATGAAGTAGAGGGAAATCATTTCTTTTCTTATTCAGATTCCTATAACGACGAAGCTTCCTTTAGAGAAAACATACTTCCTGATAGTAGGTTTTTTACTGAGCGAACTTCCAGCTTTAAAGGAACCAACCAAAATAATAGGGGTTCTGCAGATCTAGAATTCAATTTAACCAAGGATTTAGTGATTAGTTTTGAACCCAACGTAAATGTGGGCTTCACCACAGCTTCTAATGATCAAAATACACTTTCTAAAAATAGTGATGGCGTGTTAATTAACACCAATAGGGTGAAAACCGCCAATAGAAGTGATTTGAGGAGCTTTTCTAACCAGTTTAGTCTTTTCCAAAAACTAGATACTATTGGTGGGTACGTTTCATTGGATTTTGATATTTCTCAAAACAAAAATGAAAGCCTTACTAATTTAAATTCCCTAAAAGAAATCTATAGTGAAGACCAGGTGACTCAAACACTATTGGACCAAGAGAACAGTTCTGAGAATATCACCAATGCCTACAACTTGGAACTAGAATACAGAAAAGCGCTTACTAAAGATTTGTTTGTTCAAGCAGGAATGTCTTTCGATGTGAGTACAAGAGAGAATAAGCTGTCTGTCTTTGATTTGGACCCAGCATCTGGTTTGTACGACGACTTTAACACAGTCCAGAGTTCCGATTTTAGATTTAAAACGGTTCAGAAAACCCCTTCTGTTGGCCTTAGAAACAATAGTGATAAGTGGCGATTAAGATTGAATGCCAGTTATACAGACGCCACACTGAGCAATGAAGATTTTCTTCAAAACTCAGATTTTTCAAAAAATTACAAAAAATTACTTTTTAACCTTTACAGTCGTTATAGTTTGGGTAAAAACAAGAGTCTTAGTTTAAGGTATTCCAACAACTTAGACCTACCTAATCTAAATCAATTGCAGCCAGTCCCTAATTTGAACAACCCTTTGAATATTGTGATAGGTAATCCAGATCTGGATCCAGCCCTAAATCACAGAATAGGATTTAACTACAATAACTACAATTGGAGAGAGCGCTCTGGTGTTTTTATTTACGCAGGTGTTACTGTTACAGACAATAGGGTAAGTGCGGTAACCACTACAGATGAAAACTTTTTAAGGAATACTACTTTTACCAATGTCAACGGCAATTACAACGGTTATTTTGGGGTGGGTTATTCTAAGCAGATTAAAAAAGACAGTGTGTATTCCATGAACTTGAATATTAGGCCCAATGCTAACTTCTCTAAGAATGTAGGTTTTTCTAATGGTCAATTATTAAAAACAACATCTTATAGCTTGAATCCATCGGTGTCTACCTCAATAAATTTTAATGAGAAGTTTCAAATTGAGCCAGGCTATTCTCTGGGTTATTCTAGAAGCACCTATAATTTGGAGAACCTTCCAGAGATCTCAGTGTTAAACCACAACGCTACTTTAAAAACAACAACTTTTTGGCCAGAAAATATTATTTGGGGCAATGACCTTACCTACAGTTACAATCCAAATGTAGGTCCGGGGTTTGACAAGAACGCTTATTTTTGGAATATGAGTATTGGGGTTCAGCTACTCAAAGACAAGGCTACTCTGAAAGTATTGGCCTATGACATTTTAAATCAAAACATCAATACACGAAGAACTACTGCAGAAGACTTTATTGAAGATTTTCAAGGGACGGTATTACAGCAATATTTTATGCTGAGTTTTAGCTATAAATTAGACAAATTTGGTGGTCAAAAACTAGGGGGTAGAAGGATGCGTTACGGAGGCTAAATATTTATAGCTGCGATTTTATTTTTAAGAGTTCTTCTTTTACTAAAGACAGTCTTTTCACTAGGTCTAAATTATCTAGCGTTTTATTTTTAGAAACTTTTAAATGTGCCTTAGCTCCCTCAAGGGTGTAGCCTTTTTCTTTAACTAAATGATATATAAGCTGAAGATTTTTAATGTCTTCAGGGGTGAATTTTCTATTGCCCTTAGCATTTTTCTTAGGCTTGAGAATGTCAAAAGTGGTTTCCCAAAAACGAATAAGAGAGGTGTTTACCTCAAAAGCTTTGGCCACTTCGCCAATGCTGTAATATCTTTTATCTGGAAGGGTTTGCATTAATCTAAAGATTGATTCTCTTGGTTGGCAAAACGCAGTAAGTTCTCAAATTCTGCAGGGCTTAAAGTTCCTGTATAGAAATTTATGGGGTTAATTTTTTTCTTGTCTTTCCAAACCTCGTAATGAAGGTGAGGTGCCTGAGAACGTCCAGTACTCCCTACGTAACCAATAATGTCTCCTCTTTTAATTTTTTGCCCCCTTCTTACATTATATTGACTTAAGTGCGCATAGATGGTTACATAACCAAAACCATGGTCTATTCGAATGTGTTTCCCAAATCCGGTAGCCCTTTGGTCTGCTCTGAGAATTCGTCCATTACCGGTGGCGTAAACAGGCGTGCCTCTTGGAGCGGTGAAATCCATTCCCCAATGTTTTTTTCTCACCTTATTGAAAGGGTCTGAGCGCCATCCAAATCCAGAAGCCATTCTAGTCAGGTCTTGGTTTGAAATTGGTTGTATGGAGGGAATAGCAGCGAGTAGTGCCTCTTTTTCCGAAGCAAGGCTGCTAATTTCATCTAGCGATTTAGACTGAACCACCAACTGTTTTTGAAGAATATCAAGTTTCTTAGCTGTATTGATAATTAGATTTGAATGTGTGTATCCCTCTAAAGCTTTGTACCTGTTTAGTCCTCCGAATCCAGCTTTTCTTTGAGATTCAGGAATTGGATTTGCTTCAAAATAAACCCTGTAAATAGTATTGTCTCTATTTTCAACATCTGCCAATACAGCAGTAGCTTCATCCATTTTTTTATTGAGTTGTTCAAATTGAAAACTTAAATTTTTAAGCTCTCTGGACAGACTCAATTCCTTGGGAGTATTTACTATTGAAGTGTTGAGTAGAAATAATAAACCCATCATACCAAATAAAAAAGAGGCTAAAAGGAATAAAACCGCCTTTTTAAAACGAGTGGATTTCTTATCCGAAATTTCACGGTAAGAAAGCGTATCTGCGTCGTAATAGTATTTTACCTTAGACATCTCTGGAATTTATGCTATTTTTGTGCCGTTGTTAGCAGCATTAAAACAAATATAAACATTGTTTTTCTTTCGCTCATAGTTTTGAGAAAAGCTTAAGAAATATTCACAATTTAAACCAGTTGTTTTTTTAGTGCTTAGCAGTAGTAAAATATTTAAATGCCCATGAAATCTCAAGATATTAGAGCCCAATTTTTAGCTTTTTTTAAAGATAAAAACCATCAAATAGTGCCTTCTTCTCCAATGGTAATTAAGGATGACCCAACCCTCATGTTCACTAATGCAGGGATGAATCCTTTTAAGCCATATTTTTTGGGAAATACTATTCCTAAAAATCAAAGGGTTGCAGATACCCAAAAATGTTTGAGGGTCAGTGGTAAGCACAATGACTTAGAAGAAGTGGGTAAGGATACATATCACCATACCATGTTTGAGATGCTTGGTAATTGGAGTTTTGGTGTGTCAAAAGACAATGTAGATGGTTATTTTAAAAAAGAAGCCATACAATGGGCCTGGTCTTTATTGGTAGACGTATTTAAAATTGACCCCAGTAGTTTGTATGTGACTGTTTTTGAAGGCAGTAAAGATGCAGATCAATTAGAGATGGATGCAGAAGCATTGTCTTTATGGAAAGAGATTGTACCTGAATCACAAATTTTATTTGGCAATAAGAAAGATAATTTTTGGGAAATGGGTGACCAAGGTCCCTGTGGTCCTTGTTCAGAAATCCATGTAGATATTCGTACTCCAGAAGAGAAAACAGCTGTTTCAGGAGCTAGTTTGGTCAATATGGATCACCCTCAAGTAGTGGAGATTTGGAATTTGGTTTTTATGCAATTCAATAGAAAAGCCAATGGTGTTTTAGAGCCACTTCCTGCAAAGCATGTAGACACAGGAATGGGATTTGAAAGGCTTTGTATGGTTTTACAAGGGGTTCAGTCCAATTACGACACAGATGTGTTTACCCCTATTATTAAAGAAATAGAAGTCATAAGTGGTAGTGCTTATGGCAAAAATACCCCTACAGATATTGCTATTAGGGTTATTGCAGATCACATTAGAGCAGTAGCTTTTTCTATAGCAGATGGTCAATTACCAAGTAATACAGGTGCTGGCTATGTAATCAGAAGAATACTTAGAAGGGCCATACGTTATGGGTTTACTTTTTTAAACACCAAGGAGCCCTTTATGTTTAAATTGGTCCAAGTACTCTCTAAAACCATGGGAGATGCATTTCCTGAATTAAAAGCCCAAAAGCAATTAATAGAAAATGTCATTAAAGAAGAAGAGCAATCATTCTTAAGAACATTAGAGCAAGGATTGCAGCTACTAGACACACTTATTCTCACTGCAAAAGATAAGGTTCTAGCAGGGGAAAAAGCATTTGAATTATACGATACTTATGGGTTCCCTATTGATTTAACCGCTCTAATACTCTCTGAAAGAGGCTATGCGCTGGATCAAACTGGATTCGAAAAATCAATGCAGGCTCAAAAGCAGCGCTCAAGAGCGGCTTCTGAAGTTTCAAAAGAAGATTGGGAAGTTTTGATGGAAGACGACACTCAGGAGTTTATTGGTTATGACCTTTTAGAGACGCAAGTTAAAATTGCTAAGTATAGAAAAATCACTTCAAAAAAAGAAGGAGAAATGTACCAATTGGTATTTAACTTAACGCCTTTTTATCCAGAAGGTGGTGGGCAAGTTGGAGATAAAGGCTATTTAGAGGCACCCAACGGGGATGTAACTTATATTGTAGATACTAAAAAGGAAAACAATGAAATTATTCATTTTTCAAATACCCTTCCAAAAGATCCAAGGGCTTCTTTCAAAGCATCCGTAGACAAAAAACAGCGAGACAGAACGTCTAAAAACCATACGGCCACACACTTATTGCATCAGGCATTAAGATCCATACTGGGCACTCATGTGGAGCAAAAAGGATCTGCGGTTCACTCTAAGTACCTGCGTTTTGATTTTTCTCACTTTTCAAAAGTAACTACAGAGCAACTTAAAGAGGTAGAAGATTATGTAAACGCTAGAATAGACGGACATATACCTTTAGAAGAGCACAGAAACCGACCTATAGCTCAAGCACAAGCAGACGGCGCTATGGCCTTATTTGGAGAAAAGTACGGAGACACTGTGAGAAGTATCCGTTTTGGGCATTCCATTGAATTGTGTGGAGGGACTCATGTAAAGAATACAGGTGACATTTGGCAGTTTAAAATCACCGGGGAATCTGCTGTGGCTTCTGGAATCAGAAGGATTGAAGCCATTACTTCAGATGCCGTTAAAGAGTATTATTTAAAAACAGATCAGACTTTGCAACAGGTCTTAAGTCAATTGCAAATTAATTCTGACCCAGTAACCGCTATTCAAAAGCTTCAGGAGGAGTTTGGACAGTTAAAAGCTTCCCTAACAGCACTTCAAAAGGAAAAAGCTGGAGATGTAGGAAAATCTTTGGCAGCATCCTTTGAAGAAATTAATGGGGTGCGTTTCTTAGCAGCAGAGGTCTCTTTGAACGCCGCAGCAATGAAAGATTTATGTTTTGAATTGGCTGCCCAGAGTCCAAACACTTTTTTGCTTTTGGGGGCTGAATATGATGAGAAAGCATTGTTGGCTTGCTATATTTCTAAAGAGCTCGTGGCTGAAAAGTCACTAAACGCTGGACAAGTAGTGAAGACATTAGGGAAGTATATACAAGGTGGTGGTGGAGGCCAAGCATTCTTTGCCACAGCAGGGGGTAAAAACCCTGGAGGTATTGCAGAGGCCATTGCTCATGCAAAAGATTTTATAACCGAATAGATCCCACCTAAATGGAGCTACAAACTAAGGTGCCTTTATCTAATTTGAACTTTCAAATAGATTACGACGCTCAAATATTGCTCTTGGGTTCTTGTTTCAGTGATCATATAGGTGCTTTTTTTGCAAAGCACCAATTCAAGACTCTAAGCAACCCCTTTGGTATTGTATTTCATCCTATTCCGCTCGCCTCCTTGGTGCAAAGAATGGTGTTTAAGCATTATTTTACGGAAGAGGCGTTTTTTTTTCATCAAGAGCAATGGCATTCTTATGAGCTTCACTCTTCTATGAGCCGAGCAGTTCTATCAGAAGCCCTTAGAAATGCCAATGAAGTGATTGATCTAGGCCATGATTTTTTAAAGAAAGCCTCTCATGTTTTTGTTACTTTAGGAACTGCTTGGGGCTATATGTTGAATCATACAACGGTCACTAATTGTCATAAGCAACCCGGTGACTTATTCCAAAAAGAATTGTCTTCTATTACTGCGATTGAAAATGCTCTAGCAAAAATTCAAGATGCCTTAGTAAAAATTAATCCTGATCTAAAACTGATCTATACCGTTTCTCCTGTAAGACATTTAAAAGATGGATTTATAGAAAACACTATTGGTAAAGCACATTTATTGGCTGGCATTCATTCGCATAAGGAAAATACTAAGGATTTAAAAACAGTCGCTTATTTTCCATCCTATGAAATTGTAATGGATGAATTGAGAGACTATCGTTTTTATAAAATGGACTTAATTCATCCCAATGAATTGGCCATAGCGTATATATGGGAATCATTAGTTGAAGCTACTTTTACGCCCCCCACAAAAAAGATTCTAAAAGAAGTGATTTCTATTAAAAATGGGTTAGAGCATAGACCCTTAAATCCAACCGCTGAAGCACATAAAAAATTTCTGCACACATTGGAAACGCGTATGGCAAAAATTAAAGAGCAATACCCCCATATGTTTTAAGAATTTAAGAGAGTTTTTACAAGTTAAAAAGCACTTAATCTTTAAAATTATACTGATGCTCGAAAAAAAAGCGCTTATTTTTTTTCCAGCGATGGTGGGTAAGCAGCCATGATTTCATTGACGAATTTTTGAATGTTGGCTTGTTTTTTTACAGGGTCGTCTTGAGGCTCTAAAAAGCCTACACCACTTCCTTGCCAAAGGAGTCTTTTGCTTTTAGCGTCTATTATATCTATAAACATACGTCCTTTTGCTCTGGTAGTCACTTGAGTATTTTGCATGCCCATTCCTGGCCAAAACCATGGATTCCAGCCCCAGCCCCATCCTAATCCGGCATTGTTGTAAATGTCTACTTGGGCCTCTTCTTTGGTAAAAAAATTGAGTAGTATGTCTGGTTGCTCACTGGCAGAAAAGCCTTTTTCTCGCAGACTGTTTTCTAAGGATTTTAAAATCCTTCTCTTGTCTAAATCAGAAATTTTCACCTGATCTATTCCTGCCTTGTAAAAGGCGTAGGTCTTGTAGCGATCAAATGAAACATTAGGATCGTAATCTGTAATAACCTTTATGCTAGAGCAGCTATGGAGAAACATCATAAAGGTAATTAGCGGTAATGCGAATAATAGTTTTTGTCTCATCTTAAATCTAGTTTTAAAAAGATTACATATTTAATACATCATTTTAAAATCAAAATGCATGCCATCCTTTCCCAGTATTCATCTGGTGAAATATGATTGAACCGTATTTAGGCAGCGCAACATGACTACTTTAGGTAAGCAGTGCTATTGCTTGTTTGTTTTTGGGTCATACCCATAAGGACAATGCCTACAACCACTCTCGCAGCAATGACCTCTCTTTAGGTGATATTGGGCAGTAAATACTCTATATCCGCTTGGGTCGTAGTAAAAATCACCTTCTTCTACAGGAATGTATTTTTTCATCATATGAGTGGCTATAGAGATTTAGAGGTAAAAGCTATTTTGTAAGCTTTAAAAATACGAATTTTACAATCAATTTCCGATCAGCCCATTGATAAACGAAACAGCTCAATATACCAAAATAGACTTGCCTTTGCTCAGAGAAAAAGGTATTCAGCTCGCTTTTAAGCGAGAGGAGTTGTTGTTCCCAGGTATTTCAGGCAATAAATACCGCAAGTTAAAATACAATATTCAAGCGGCTAAAGCGGCAAAGCAGCATACGCTGCTCACCTTTGGTGGTGCTTTTTCAAACCACATTGCCGCGGTAGCCTACGCAGGAGCAGTTCACGGTTTCAAAACCATTGGAGTAATTCGCGGAGAAGAATTGGCCAGTCTGCCCTTGAATCCGACCCTTGAGAAAGCAAAATCTCATGGAATGTCTTTTCATTTTGTGACTAGGGAGGCGTATAGAGAAAAGCATCGGCCACAATATGTGGCCAAATTACAAGAAATTTTTGGCCATTTTTATCTCATTCCAGAGGGGGGGACCAACGCATTAGCGGTCAAGGGATGTGCAGAAATACTCCATGCGTTGGATACAAAATTCACGCATATTTCCGTGGCTGTGGGTACTGGAGGTACGCTATCTGGATTGGCAGAAGCTGCATTTGAGCATCAAGAAATTCTCGGATTTCCAGCTTTAAAAGGCGCTTTTTTGCAAAAAGATATTTGTAATTTTACCCAGCAGAATAATTGGTCCCTTTTTGAATCGTATCATTTTGGGGGTTATGCAAAAGTGACCCCTTCACTGGTGCATTTTGCCAACCAATTTAACATTGATACGGGCGTAGTTTTGGATCCCATTTATACTGCTAAAATGGTTTTTGGTGTCATGGACCTCATTGCGAATGATTATTTTGAATCTGGATCCCATATTCTAATGATTCATACTGGGGGGTTGCAAGCCATTGAAGGCATGAATGAAAAATTACAGAAGCAGGGTATAAAATGGTTGCTATGAGAATGAAATCTTTTTTATGGTTGGTTTGTTTTGCGTTATTGCTCAGTGGTTGTTTCGCAAAAAAGAAGCGCAGCTATGCTCAGGCAAAAAAGGCCTACGAAAAATCAAGCAGACAAGGGGTTCAGCCCAACAAAATTTTGGAAGAAAACACAGACGGATTTACCACCTATACCTTTAATTCTGCAGAAGATTACATTCGTACCTTCGCCCCTATTGCCTTAGAGGAAATGGAAGCTTATGGTATTCCTGCCAGTATTACTCTAGCCCAAGGACTTTTAGAAAGCGGTGCTGGCAGCAGTAATTTGGTCCGAAAGTCTAACAACCACTTTGGGATAAAATGTCATACCAAATGGCGGGGCCCCTCTACCACTCATGACGATGATGAAAAAGGGGAGTGCTTTAGGAAGTACCTACATCCTAGAGAGTCCTACAGAGACCACAGTTTGTTTTTAGTAAATGGTAGCAGATATGCGTTTTTATTTGACTACCGAATCACAGATTATAAAGCTTGGGCAAGGGGATTAAAAAAAGCAGGCTATGCGACAGATCCCAAGTATCCAGCAAAGCTTATTGCTCAGATAGAAAAGTATAGGTTAGACCAATACGACCATCCGAGAAAAGCCCAAAAAATTATTGCAGAAAACAATCAGAATCCTATAAATAGGCACACGAATGGCAGAACGCACCAGGTTAAAAAGGGAGACACTCTTTTTGGGATTTCCCAAAAATACGGTCTTTCTGTAGACACACTCAAGAAGATCAATGGCCTTAGGAGCAATGACATTCAGGTGGGTACCTCACTTAAAATAAGTATAGAATAGATGAATTATCAGAGAAGTAGCGCCCTTTTTAAAGCGGCACAGAAAGTAATACCAGGCGGTGTAAATTCTCCAGTAAGGGCTTTTAAAGCAGTTGGTGGAACTCCTATTTTTGTTGAACGCGCTAAGGGAGCGTACCTATACGACGTAGATGGGAATAGGTATGTAGATTTTATTGCCTCATGGGGCCCACTTATTTTAGGGCACGCTTATGAGCCTGTTTTAAAAGCCGTAACAGAAAAAGCTGCTTTGGGCACTTCTTTTGGAATGCCCACTGCTATTGAAACGGAATTGGCTTCACTTGCAGTGAGTATGGTCTCTGGTATAGATAAAATTAGATTTGTCAATTCAGGCACAGAAGCCTGTATGAGCGCCATTCGCTTGGCCAGGGGGTTTACTAAAAAAGATAAGATTATTAAATTTAAGGGTTGTTACCACGGACATTCAGACGCTTTCTTAATACAGGCGGGAAGTGGTGCAGTAACTTTTGGTGCTCCTAGTAGTCCTGGCGTGACAAAAGGAACGGCAAAAGACACTCTTTTGGCAGATTATAACGATTTGGAAGGGGTGCAACAATTGGTGCAAGAACACAAGGGTGATATTGCCGCAATTATCATTGAGCCAGTAGCGGGTAATATGGGCTGTATTCCTCCAGAAGCTGCTTTTATTCAAGGCCTTAAAAGACTTTGCACCCACGAGGGTATATTACTTGTTTTTGATGAGGTTATGACTGGTTTTAGACTCGCAGCCGGTGGGGCCCAAGAGGTTTTGGATGTTCCAGCAGATATTGTTTGTTTTGGTAAAGTAATTGGAGGGGGTTTACCTGTAGGTGCTTTTGCAGCTAGGGCAGAAATAATGAATTATTTGGCGCCAGATGGACCGGTGTATCAGGCAGGAACATTGTCTGGGAATCCGCTTGCTATGAGTGCAGGATTGGCCATGTTACAAGCACTATCAAAGGACAAAGGGGTATTTAAACGTTTGGCAGAAAAAACAGCCTATTTACATAAGGGAATAGAAGGTGTGCTAATAAAGCACGGTATTCCACATACGATCAATAGGCTGGGTTCCATGATTTCTGTTCATTTTTGTGAGGCCGCTGTAACAGATTTTTCATCTGCCGCTGCGGGCGACAATGAAATATTTAAAAAATACTTTCACGGTATGTTGGCACAAGGGGTTTATTTGCCCCCGTCTGCTTATGAGAGTTATTTTTTAAATGACGCCTTGAGTTATGAAGATTTGGATTTCACTATTGCTGCATTGGAACGCATAGCGCCAGATTTACAATAATTTTTGTTTAGTTTAAGCGATGTATAAAAAAAAGGAGGCTAAAAGCCTCCCTTTTTAAATAATTGGTTTGGTTGAATTATTTAGGATCCAAAATGTCATTGATTCTAGCAATGGCATCTTGCATATGGTATCTAGACATGGTATTGGCCGCATTGGCTAATCCATTTCTTAATTGTGCTCTAAGGGTCACTAATTCACCCCTTACTACAGAGCGAATATCTGATTGAGATGTATTCACTGCAGTAGATTTCTGATACCCTCCGTAGCTCGGTAATTTTCTCTGACTGTCTGCAGTCATTAAATAAGCCAAGCGGTCAATGTGTCCTTTCTGTAGGTTTCTTCTATAAGTATCTATAGCGCGACCACTGTAAATTTCAGACCAGATTCCTCTTCTGAGTTCAGACATCATTTGGGTTAAAGTATAGGCCTTAGAACCCATGGCTGTTTCATGTTCAATGAGTCTCGCCATCTTACCAAGGCTAAGTACGTTGTTTAAAGTTCTTACCTGAACCCCACGAACACGTTCTACCGTTCCCGAGTACTCAATTTTATTAAAGATGTTTTGGTCTAGCATCCACTCAGGTGTTTGAAACAATTCACGCTGTAAAAATTTCATAGCGTCCCGCTGATGCGCCTTAGCCACTGGCGTATAAACAGCGCCTTCTTGATCGTAGGTTTTGTGGTTTTCATATACCCCACCAATGTTGTTAGACACATGACCCATATAGCGGTTAAACTGAGACAGAACTTGCCCGTAAAGGATTTCTAAATCATCATAATTTTTACCATCTTCTGCGGTCCATTCGATCAGTTTAGGGACAATTCTTTGTAGGTTTTTAATTCCATACATACTGGCTTTCATAGCATTGTCTCCCAAATCTTCTGTCTGAGAACTCGGGTCTACCACGTCCCCTCCTTGTTGGTGTCCGAAGCGGTATAATGGGTCTCCATCATGGGCCATAATCCAGCTGTCTAGTATTGGTTTTTCTTCTTCTGCCGTTTTATCTAAGATAGGTCTGTATCCCCATTCAATAGCGTATTTGTCATAAACACCAATGTTTGGCATAAGGGCTACCCCTTTGTCTTCTGGCTGAGCCACGTAGTTAAAACGGGCATAGTCCATAATAGATGGTGCAGTACCGTATTTACTGGTAAAACTTGCAGATCTTAAAGAATCTACAGGATAGGCAGCAGAACTTCCCATATTATGAGGAAGTCCTAAAGTATGCCCTACTTCATGAGAAGAAACAAATTGTATTAAACGCCCCATTACTTCATCTTTGAAAGCTACACCTTGTGCTTCTGGGTTTATGGCCGCAGTTTGAACAAAATACCAGTTGCGTAATAAACTCATTACATTGTGGTACCAGTTAATGTCAGATTCTAAAATCTCGCCACTTCTTGGATCACTTACATGAGGTCCGTTTGCATTGGGTATTGGTGAAGCTAAATAACGCACTACGGAATAACGCACGTCTTCAGGAGACCATTCTGGATCTTCCTCTGGCGTTGGAGGATCCATAGCTATTATAGCATTTTTAAATCCTGCGGCTTCAAAAGCCACTTGCCAGTCTTCAATTCCTTGCTTAATAAAAGGCACCCATTTTTTTGGTGTTGCCCTGTCTACATAATAAATGATTGGTTTCTTTGGTTCTACCAATTCCCCTCGGTTGAATTTCTCTATGTCTTCTTCTTTAACTTCAAGTCTCCATCTGTCTAGAAACTTCACTGTTTTACTCTCTTGAGCATCTAATCCATAATCTACTTGATCTCTCTCGAACCAACCAACGCGCTTGTCAAAATAGCGTCTTTTCATAGGTTCAGCAGGAAGTAATATCATGGAGTTATTAATCTCTACAGAGATAGACCCCAAGCTTGAATTAGAAGGAGGATTGCCTGCAAAATAAGTTTTTACGTGTCTTGCCTCAATATTCATAGGGTAACTCTTAATACCTTCTATAAAGCTTCTTTCCGAATCTAAACGAGAAGCTTTGTATCTTTTTTTGTAACCCTCAGGCATACCCAATGCACTTACATCTTTACTGAAAAGAGGAGTTACCTCTATGACAGTGCTTGTTGCTATAGAATCTTTTCGGTTAGATTTTACATCAAAGGAATACAATACCGGTTCAAAATTAGAATTCACAACCGCTTCTTTTACCGGGAGAGAATCTGCGGCAACCACCTCGTGGCTAACCACCCTTAGGTGCACTTTATCTCCCTTTTTTTCCCATCTCATGACCTGGGTGTTTATTTTTCCACCCCCAAATCCAATTCCTGATGCAGTTTTTGAAATTCTACTTACCATGAGCATTTCTCTACCTAAAAGGCTGTCTGGTATCTCGTAGAAAAATTTGTCTTTAATTTGGTGCACGTCAAAAAGGCCTTTGTCTGTCTTGGCCTCTTTTGTAATGACCTTAGCGTAAGGCTGCGGTGCGTCTTTATCTATTTTTGGTTTAGCCTCTGTGGGCGCTTTTGCCTTGGCTTTTTTCTTGAAAAGCTGGGCTTCACTGGTACTGATACTTCCAATCACTAAGAGTGAAAACAACAGGTACTGAAGATTTTTTTTAATCATTAGGTATGTTTTTTGATTTTTAGCTTCTCAAATAACCGAAAAATTGTCCTAAAGAAATGTTAACAAAATCATAAGATGGTGCTTTTTTTATAGCAGGGAGATTCTAAAATGTCATGATTTATTTAAATCCTACATTGCTTTTATAGGATATCCATCACTAAAGTTAAAAGAGTAATGGAATGACATATTCAAATAGTCCAATGAGGATGAGTACAGCCACTATATTTAAAAGGACACCCGCCTTGACCATATCCTTGACCTCTATAAAACCGCTGGCAAAGACAATGGCATTTGGTGGGGTCGCCATTGGGAGCATAAAAGCACAACTACTGGCCATAGTAACTGGAATAAGTAAGTAAACCATAGGAATTCCTAAACCAATAGCTATTCCAGCAACTACAGGGGCCAATACGGCCACTAAGGCTACATTACTCATGAGTTCTGTCATGAATAACATTAACAAAATCAGTAAACTAGCGGTAGCAGTTACACTAAAATTACCTGCCGCAATACTTTGAGAAACCTGATCTACAATTCCAGAAACAGACATTCCTTTGGCCAAAGCCAATCCGCCGCCAAACAAAATTAAGATCCCCCATGCCAGTTTTTCAGTGTCTTTCCAATCCAAAATAAAGTCTCCTTTTTTAAGATTAAAAGGGACCGCAAATAAACTTATTGCAGAAAACATGCTGATCATGGTGTCTGACAATTCTAAGGATGGAAAAACACTATTGATTAAGGTTCTAAAGATCCAAAGAGATACGGTCACTGCAAAAATTCCCAATACCATCTTTTCCTTTGAGCGGGTGGGGCCTAATTTTCTTAATTCTACTTGGATCACTTCTTTTGATGCGGAAAAATTCAATCCCTTACTTGGAAAAATCAGGTGAACTAGCGTAACATAACTCAGACCAATCATAATGATTGAAAAGGGTAGGGCAAATAGCATCCATTTTAAAAAGGAAATTTCTATTTGATATTCATTTTCGAGAAGTCCAATAAGAATAGAGTTTGGTGGGGTGCCTATCACAGTGGCAATTCCCCCTGCATTGGCTGAAAAAGCAATACCCAAAAGGACACTTACTGCAAAATTTCGGTCCTTTTTAGTGAACCCATCTATGTCGTGAATTAACAACTTAATCACAGACATGGCTATAGGAAGCATGACTACTGTTGTGGCGGTATTACTAATCCACATACTCAAAGAGGCTGTGGCGATCATAAAACCAAGGACTACTTTGTTTGGTGTAGTGCCTGTAATACGAATAATGTTGAGTGCAATTCTTCTATGGAGATTAACCTTTTCTAAGGCAAGTGCCATAACAAAACCACCAAAAAATAAAAAAATAATCGGGCTTCCGTAATTATTTCCTACTTCTGCAATAGGCATAATGTCTAATAAGGGGAACAAAAGTAAAGGCAGCAGGGCGGTTACAGAAATGGAGACAGCTTCGCTGAGCCACCAGGTAATCATCCATAGTGCCACAGCAATCACGGCATCTCCTTCGTTGCTTAAAAACGGCTCAGGCCATAACAGTATTGTTAGGAAAAACACAGGTCCTAAAAACAAGCCCATTCTTTTGCTTTTACTCATCTCTAAAAAAATTTAGCCTAAGCTAGTTTTTTTATCTGTGATATAAAAGACCGCCTTCTTATTTAGACGAAGAGTAGCGTCATAGATTTAAGAATCTTTGAGGGCACAAGTAAGTACATCGGCCTCTTTGGCCACTACAACCAACTGAACTTTTGTGAGACCTTTAATGGCTTTGTCCCATGCTTTATTGCTCAAACCACTGGCATCTTTTAAGTCTATTAAAGGCATAGGGTTGGTTTTTTTCAATAGCTCCAACACTATTTTTTCATTTTCAGAAAGTTCAACCGATTTCTTTTCTGGACGCATTTGAGGGAAAAACAACACTTCTTGTATGGAAGCGTTATTGGTCATAAGCATGACCAATCTATCTATACCAATTCCAATTCCAGAGGTAGGAGGCATTCCGTATTCTAATGCTCTAAGGAAGTCCTGGTCAATAAACATGGCTTCGTCGTCTCCTTTTTCAGAAAGGGCTAATTGATCTTCAAAACGGGCTCTCTGGTCTATAGGATCATTGAGCTCTGAATATGCGTTGGCCAATTCTTTTCCATTGACCATTAACTCAAATCGCTCTGTAAGGGCTGGGTTGGATCTGTGCTCTTTGGTGAGCGGACTCATTTCCTTTGGATAATCCGTAATAAAGGTGGGTTGCACATAATGGTGTTCGCAACGTTCTCCAAATATTTCATCAATGAGTTTTCCAATACCCATACTTTCTGTAACTTCAATATCTAGGGATTTTGCTACTGCCGCTAACTCATCTCTACTCATTCCAGCTACATCGTAACCAGTATGAATTTTTATGGCTTCAAGGATGGGTACTCTTGGGTAAGGTGCTTTGAATTCAATAGTATTCTTGCCCACTGTTATTTTTGAACTACCATTAGATTCCAATGCTATGGTTTCTAATAATTTCTCTGTAGTGTCCATCATCCAATGGTAATCCTTATAGGCTACATAGAGTTCCATTACAGTGAATTCTGGATTATGGGTACGGTCCATTCCCTCGTTCCTAAAATCTTTTGAGAATTCATACACCCCATCAAAGCCACCTACAATGAGCCTTTTGAGGTATAATTCATTAGCTATCCTGAGATATAAGGGCATGTTAAGTGCATTGTGATGGGTAATAAAAGGTCTTGCAGACGCACCCCCTGGAATAGGCTGTAAAATGGGAGTTTCTACTTCTAAATAGCCTTTGTCATTAAAAAATTTTCTAATGCTATTGGTGATCTTTGTTCTCTTTATAAAGGTGTTTTTGACCTGCGGATTTACGATTAAATCCACATAACGCTGTCTGTATCTCAATTCAGGGTCGTTGAATTCATCATGCACTTTACCCTCTGCGTCTACTTTTGGCAGCGGTAATGGTCTTAAAGCTTTGCTCAATAAAGTGAATTTTTTTACCATCACCGTTTTTTCTCCAACTTGGGTGGTAAAGAGAGTTCCTTCTATCCCTAGAATATCGCCAAGGTCAATAAGCTTTTTAAACACTTCATTGTACTGTTGGCTTTCTGGAGTGCTGTCTATCTCATCTCTGTTAAAGTATACTTGAATGCGTCCTTCGCTGTCTTGAATTTCAGCAAAAGAGGCTTTTCCCTGTACCTTTTTTCGCATGAGCCTTCCAGAGACAATAACTTGTTTTCCTTCCGCATAGTTTTGTTCAATCTCTGTAGACATGGTGTTTACAGGAAATAAAGCAGCCGGATAGGGATTGATTCCTAAAGCTCTTAATTTGTGTAACTTTTCTCTTCTTACAATTTCTTGTTCTGTCAGTTGCATAGGTGCGAATTATAAGGGGCAAATATAAGTACTTCGTACTAATTTATAGTTATACATGTAACAATTGAACTACTTTTACGTCATTTAAAAGACTATTTTTAAATAAAAGGAATACTCATGAGTTTTTGGCGCGTATTATTGGCTATTATTTTTCCACCGCTTTCTGTAATCGGAAGAGGTTGTGGTTCTATTTTAATCGTTTTTTTACTGACCCTTTGTGGTTGGGTTCCAGGGGTCATTGCCGCTTTGGTTATTTTGAATAACCCCAATGACTAAAACCGCTATTGAAATAGTATCTTTGCTTCATGAATAAAGAACTTTTTTTAGAGGATTTAGGTCTCAAAGACTACAAAGAGACTTGGGATTACCAAGAGGCTTTGTTTTCGAAAACGGTGGCTTTAAAAGTTCAAAATAAAAGAGAAAATACTTCTTTACCTACCCCAAATCATTTCCTTTTTGTAGAACATCCTCATGTTTTTACTTTGGGTAAGAGTGGTAATTTGGATCATTTATTGGTTTCTGAAGAAGCCCTCAAAGAAAAAGAAGCCAGCTTTTATAAAATCAATAGGGGGGGAGATATTACCTATCATGGTCCTGGGCAAATAGTAGGCTATCCTATTTTAGATTTAGAGAACTTCTTTACAGACATTCATAAATACCTTCGTTTGTTAGAAGAAGCGGTAATACTTACTTTGGCTGAATACAGTATTAATGCTACAAGGTCACCTGGAGAAACAGGTGTTTGGCTGGACGCAGGCACCCCTTTTGCACGCAAAATTTGTGCTATGGGTGTAAGAGCTAGCAGGTGGGTTACTATGCATGGATTTGCACTCAATGTGAACACAGATTTGGGCTATTTTGATCTTATGATTCCATGTGGAATTAAAGATAAGGCAGTGACTTCTATGGCTGCAGAGCTCAATGGCATACCTCAGGATATGGTTGAGGTAAAAGCCAAACTTTTAAAGCATTTTCTAGTCCTGTTTGAGGCTCAATTAAAGACTTGACTTTAGAATATAGCTTAATTTCTGTTTAAACAAGAAGGATATAGCGTCACTTATATGGCTTACTGGCCTTTTTAATTAGTGTTATTTGATTCTTTAATCCGGTACACCACAAGGCTATTTTCTTTATCCTTGGTGACAAAGTTCAACGTACCATTCTCAGAAGATTCCACTAGGTCAATTTCACCACTTCCATACACAGGAAAACCTTCAAGCATTGTTAGTTCACTGTCAAACATATACACCTTTTTATTTTGAGTGTCAGTTATGTTTATATAAATTTTCTGGTTTATTTTGATGGTATTAGGAGGGGTATATATGCCGTATTCGAGCACTGCTTTTTTACCTTTTGAATACAATATATTGTCTTCTAATACAACTAATTGGTTGAATTTCATGGCTGTTCTGTGCGCTGCATTTACTTTTAAAGGTCTTTTACTTTCTTTACCTTTGGTATTTATCTGAATGAGATTGCCCTGGAGATCTGTAAAAGAGAACTGTTGGTCTAAAATGGCAATTTCATTATCAGAAAAGGAATAATTTTTAGCTGTTTTCACCCTGGTCTTACCTAGCCTGTTTAAAATATCTAAACTGCCGTCTATCCCTTTAAACACCAAATAATCATTTCCCTGTATTTTAAAATGTTTTGGCACCTCTAAAAGATAAGATTTTGTTTTATTGTATTTAAATCCACGTACGTTTTTCGCATTTCTGTCGTACATATAAATATCCTTGCCTTGTCCAAAAACAAAACGATACTCTTTGTTATTGTCGTAATCAAATACGGCTAAAGGACTTAAATTTCCGTCTTTAAAAGTTTTGTTAAACGGGGGTACTTCGTTTCCATTTCTATCTAAAATGAGCCATTGATTTGTGGTAGTGAAGGCCAGTTGCAAGCGGCCGTTTTTATATAGGTCTACCTGAGATACTTTTCCCTGAATTGGACCTTTAAGTTGTTTCTTCCAAAGCAACTTACCATTATTGTCAAAAAGATACAACTGGTTTTTATTGTCTTGGACTAGTATTTCTTGCTTTTTATTAATGTGATTTTTCACCCACTGAGGCGCATAGGATATTGGATTTTCTAGTTGTAAACTCATTAGTGGAGAAACACCTCCCTGGCCTTTTTTAGGGGGTAAATCCAGAAACACCAGGTGTTGGTGAAAGAAATCTTGGTCGCCCACCCATTGAGAGGCAAAGACTTTGGTATTATTATCTTCCTTTTTGTTTGGTGCTAAAAAATAATCATGCGCTTTTTTTGGATTAAAATGAGTTGTTTGCGCCTGGTAAAAAAGCACTGTAGAGGCCTCCGCCAAAGACGCTTTAGCACTTATATACGCAGGGCTATTTTCAAGGGTTGTTCCAGTACTCAAATTTCCTATCACTGTCTTTATGTCTGAAACATTACTGCTAAATAATAGACTTTGTTCTAATGGAGCTACATAGGTTGCCTCTAATTTATTCCATAGCGCATTAAAAGAAGTTTCAATTAATGATGGTTTGTTTAATCGGTATATGGGGTAGTCTCTGTATTCAGAATCTGGGCTTTTGTTTACTGATAGTTCTGACAGATAGTCTGGTTCAAGGCTGGTAAAATGAATGAGGGCAAGGGTATTCTCTTTTAATTTAAAAGTAGCTATTTCCTCTACCTTATTAAATAGGGTGTCTAAAGTGAGCTCCCTGTTTTTGATTTTGTTTTGAACACGATTAAACTGTTCCATGTCTTGAACGGCATACATTTTTATGCTGGAAGCCACTTCTGGAATATAATTAGGAGATTTTAATACTACCGGTTTACTTTCTTTAAAAAGGTTTAAAAAATAAGGAACACTATCATTTCTTGAATTAAAACCATGAAATTCCATTTTTTTATTGGCCAAGCCTATACTCAAAGCACCCCAGTCACCAAAACTATTTGTGAAGGAGGGGAAAAAGCTATTTTTCAATAAAAAACTCTCAGAATCTAATCTAAAGTAAAGGCTGTTTTCTTCAGTTACCTTAAATAGTTTGCCCAATGACTGTGGAGCTATTGCGTTATTGTAATTCCTAATAGTATTCTCTATAAGTAGCTGAGAAGAGCTAATGAATAGATTTTCTTTTATAATCACACTGTAGAGCACCTGATTTTTATCTACAGAGGGATAAACTCTTTTTTCGATTGAAAATTCCTGG
>Ga0181599_1000335_pt1 | contig 48935 bp, 27 predicted proteins | sample 041ome_3_FD_148658 | JGI IMG/M metagenome (GOLD analysis project Ga0181599, IMG submission 148658) | Coastal salt marsh microbial communities from the Groves Creek Marsh, Skidaway Island, Georgia - 041405US metaG (spades assembly) | ecosystem: Environmental > Aquatic > Marine > Intertidal zone >...
GCGAGCGCGTCGTTCACGCTGTGAATCTCTCCGTGCCAGCCCGGGAGTCGATCGTGATCGCGCGCTCTCGTCGTCGTCGTCGATGATGTTCCTCTCGTCGTCGCACCTTCGACGAAGAAGGACGACTTCTTCGACTTTGGAAAAGAAGAAACGAAGAGAAGAAGAAGAAGACGAAGAAGACGACGACGAGAAGACCACCCCGCGGAACCCGTCGTCGTCGTCGTCATTTTCCTCTCCTCGTTTTGGCTTCTTCTTCTTCTCCGTTGGTGGTGGTGGTAAACGACGACGAGAGAGAGAGCCCCCCCGCGCGAGTCTAAGTGTTGGGGAAAAGTGTTAACTTTTGGAGTTTTTGTTGGGGAAAACGAGGTGAAAATTACGCACAAAAAGAAGCGACCGCCGGCCGCGCAGAGAAGAACGTCGTCGCGCTTTCGCTCACGTGGCAAAACGCACACGACGCCGCCGCCTTCGCGTAAAGGAGCGATCACCGCGATCGAAAAAAAGGGAAAGCGAGCATGAGTAAACCGAGCAAAAGGACGAAAAACTTCCAGAAGAATCACCTCTCGAAGGAGCTCGCCAGCCGGCGGCGGCACCAGAAGATTTCGAGAAACGAGGCGAAGAAAAAGCGGACCGAAGAGGCGAGATTGCGCAGAGAGGTGGAGGAAGAGGACGAAGAAGACGACGCGGAGGAGGATGACGACGCGGAGGAGGAGGAGAGAGGCTTCGCGGACGCGAAGAGAGGGAAAGGGAAGAAAGAGTTGGAAGAGATGGACATCGACGAGTTTTTGGACGCGAGCAGCGACGAGGAAGAAGAAGAAGAAGAAGAAGAAGAAGAGGAAGAGAGCAGCGACGACGACGACGATGACGACGACGACGACATGGACGGAGGAGAGAGCGAGGGAGACGAAGACGACGCGAAAACGAAAGAGGAAATGAAGCGGCACAAGAAACAGTTGGAGTCTCTGAAAGAGACGGATCCCGAGTTTTACGAGTATTTGCAGCAGGAAGACAAAGAGTTGTTGGAATTCGACGACGACGACGATGAGAACGAGGAGGAACAGGACGACGACGACGATGACGACGACGACGACGATGACGACGACGACGACGACGACGACGACGAGGCTACGAAGCGCGCGAAAAAGAAGCAAAAGAAATCGGAAACCAGACACTCCGGAAAGACGTTGACATCCGCGCTCGTGAAAAAATTGTGCGAAAACGCCAGAGGCGGGAAGGCGTTGGGCGCCGCGAAGCATTTGTTTACCGCGTATAGAGCCGCGTGTCATTACGGTGACGAGGAGAATGAGAACGATCAGACGATGCTGAAGTTGGCGAGTTCGAGCGCGTTCAACGATTTGTTGCAGTTTGTGTTGGCGGAGGCAGATGATATTTTTAGAGGCGTGTTGGGCGACAAGCCGGCAAAATCGACGCAAGAGCAATACGATTACGAGCCGATGAAATCAAACAGATGGAAAAAAGTTGAGCCAGTGGTGAAGTCGTACATTGGAAACACTTTGCATTTGCTCGGACAGTTGACGGATGCCTCTATGACGTCTTTGGTTTTGAGACGGTTGGCGGCATCCGTGGCATTTTTAAAACCATTTGAACGTTTGACAAAACGCGTGACGAGAACGACTTTGATGTGTTTTTCGAGCGGAGAGCCAAAGTTGAGGGTGAGCGCGATTGTTTTATTGAGAGCAATTGCGGCGACATGTCCAGGACCGGCATTGGAGAGAGCGGTTAAGGGTGTGTACCGAGCGTACGCGAGCAACGCAAAGTTTATGAATGCGAATTCAGCAGAGAATATCGCGTTTATGAGCGCGTGCGTGGTGGAGATGTTTGGCATCGATCAAAACCAATCCTACGGATTAGCGTTTGCGTACATTAGACAGCTCGCGACGTTGTTGAGAAACGCATTAGCGCAAAAAACAAAAGATGCGTTCAAGTCGGTGTATTGTTGGCAATACATAAACTGCTTGGAATGTTTCGAGCGGATATTAACGGCACACGCATCGAATAGAGAGTATAGCGCAGGTTCCGGCGAGCAAACAACAAAAGATGGATCGAATTCGGTCTTACGACCGTTGGCGTACCCGGTGCAGCAAATTGCACTCGGTGCGGCGAGAGTGCTACCTTCGGCACGATACGCGCCGCTTCGCATCCGTCTTTTGAAAATCCTCAACAGGCTTTCGAGATCGATGGAGACGTTTGCGCCAGTCGCGCCGCTCACGTTGGAACTGTTGAACTTTTCCGAGTTGTATAAGGCGCCAATGTCAACGAAAGCGCCCAGTCCAGATTTTACGCTCGCTCTGAGAGTTTCCAAAACCGAATTGCGCTCCCCGGCTGTTCAGGACGTCATTGTCGAATCCGCATTTGAGGAGCTCGGTGAACATCTCGAACAGCACGCGTATTCAGTGGCATTTCCAGAGATTTCTCACGCCGTGACTAGAGAATTGAAACGATTCAATAAGAAAACAACCGTTGGTAGATTTAAAAAACAAGCGAAGCAAATGTTGGATGTGATTGAACGCAACGCGGATTACATTGAGAGAAAAAGAGACGATGAAGCAGATTTTTCGCCGAAAGATATCGAGAAAGCAAAGAGCTTCTTGCACGGAGAGAAAATGGAAGGGAAAGCACCAATGACGAGGTACGTAAAACAGTTGAGAGAGAGAGGTAAGAAAAGACGCGCGGCAATGCAAGCCATGGATGTGTCTATTCGCTCGAATAAGTCTCACGGCGATGAGTCCTCTTCTTCGGATGATGATGATGACGACGATGACGACGACAATGGTAATGACGACGACGACGATGACGATGATGACGACTTCTCGAACGGAGGTGGCGACGATGACGATGACGACGACGAAGTCATAGACGGTGACGAAGCGTTCGAAGAAATGAAGAAACGTAAGCGTAAGTCGGGTGTTGACGAAGAAGACGTGTACGTCGGTAAGGAAGATTTGGTCAAAGAATTGGAGCTCTCATCAGACGAAGAGGAAGACGACCGCGACGCCAAACCGAAGAAAAAAGCGAAGAAGAAGGGCGGTAAGAAGTAGTTGGTACCGTGGTACTTGTTGTAAAGTGTTATAAATACATTATTAAAATACGAATCTCTCAAGTGTGACAATGCTTCTAACTTGATAAATATTTAACTAGTGTACACAGAAGTCTGTTCTCCTCCTAAACAAGCACGCAGTTATATTTTTAAATGATGTGCGCGAGAACTACTAATTTTTCGTGCTTTTCTTGACTTCGTTGGTTTTCCCTTTCGCTTTCGCATCTGCAGCCTCTCCTGTCAAATTCATAAGCAGGCTCGCGTACTGAGCAGCTTGAGCCGACTTGTCGCCTTGTTGTTGTTGTTGTTGTTGTTGTTGTCGTTGTTGTTGATGTTGTTGTTGCTGCTGCTGCAGCTGCTGCTGTTGAAGTAGTAACAGCTGTTGTTGTTGAAGTTGTTGTTGTTGCAAGAAAGGCGCCCCGCCCAAGTCATTCATCCATCGCGCTACCGCCGCTTGCTGGGCTTGCTGCATGGCAAGCATAGTCGCTTCGGGTGCAGATGTAGCCTGAGCGTTGACATTGTTCAACATAGAATCAACACCGGTTCCCCCTGAACCGCCTGAGTTTCCACTTCCGGTGGCTTTCTTACCGCTGCTGTTATTGTTGACAGTTTCGTTGTTCTCAGTTTCGCTCTGCGGTTTCTCGCTCGTCGTCGATGAAGACATGGTTTGCAAAATCGCGTTCGCTTCCATGGTAGCTTGAGATGTTACAATAGGCAGCTGGGCTTGTACAATCGTATTCACGTCCGCTTGTACCATACCATGCTCAACAGATGCCATCGCAATGGTTGAAATTGCAGTACCAATTCTCCATCCGGTGATTTTGGCCAACGTAACGACGCGTTCAGAAATATCCGCACCCGGAGAGTCGCCATGAATGATCTTTGCGTTTCTCGCGATTTCTTCGCCTACTCTGGCAGCAGCAAATCCAACAAGAGATGCTGCTAAATTAACGTCGTATCCAGCGACGGAAGAAAGCAACTGTGCAACGTGTGCGTCTGCATTGGAAGCGCTATGCATGCCGGCGAGTACCGCAGCCTCTGCATTGGCGCCTGGCTGACTCCCCATCGAGCCAAATCCACCACCAGCGCCGTTTCGAGCAGCATCAGCGATCTGTGCTGCCGAAACGCCCGGAAAATTGAACGGGAGCTGGTTACTGCCGTTACTCACCGCCGACGGAACTCCAGCCATCGAGTTGGGAAGCAAAACTTGTTGACGAGCGACTGCAGCTGCTGCGGCAATATTCGGCGGTTGTCGCATGAATGCTGGTCCAGCACCCGCTGCGTTCGCGAGTCCGGCCAATCCAGCGGGAGCATTCATAGCAGGGTTTTCGGCGTTTGTTCCACCGCCTCTTCCGCCGCCACCACCGCCACCGCTCGCATGGTGCGCATTCGGAGCACCACGATCCTTGCGTCGACCAGAGCCCTTCGGAAGGTTGCGCTGCGTGCCACCCTCTGTCCAATATCGCTGACACGCCCGGCAATAATGTCGAGGTTGTGATAAGAGGCCGTTGTTGTAGTAGCAGAAACGCGTTTCATTCGAGTTACATCTCGCGCACGGACGATGATTGTTCACATCTTCGCGTCCAGCAATGTTCTGTTCTCTTTCGAGTTCCTTTTTCGTCTTTTGCGGTTGCTGTGGTTGTGCGTCTTGCTGCTCAACGTAGTCAGTCGCGGGTCTCATCGGCACGTCCCCATTTTCATCCGGCGAGTTAGCATCTTTGACTTGAATTTCTCGATCTTTATCCATATCGTCGCCTTGTTTCGATAACTGAATGTTCAAAGTCGTCTCAGCCCCGGATCCGCCGCTACCATGGTTTCCAGACCCCCCGGAACCTTCTCGACTGCCCCCCGAATTCGCTTGAGGCGACACCTCTCTCAAAGTTGGTTCTTCAGAATTCTTCCCAGAGCCACCGGCAGAACCTTGGTGCTCACCAGAATCCGTATCTTTCTCGTTACCGGTGTCCTCATCTTCGTCTTCGTCATCCGCGTTGTTCACGTCTCTCGCTCCATGACGCGACGGCGAATGCCTCGTTTGGCTTTGGTTCCTCTTCGAGCGTTCAGATCTTCGTCCGGATCGATTCTTATCGTCAGGGTTCTCCAATATAGTCGTATCTTTTTTATTCGTCGCGTCTTCGTTCGATATGCCGTCGGTGTTCTCATTGCCTGCGGCGGTGTTATCGCCTTCGTTGAGGTGCGCCCTTTTTGACTTGTTGCCTCCTCCCACGTTGCGTTCGTTACTGCCGTATTTTTCCAAATCGTGTTCCGGCGCCGCCGACGTGGTATCCCCAGAATGCGCTGGTCGTGCTTTGTCACCTCGCAGACCCGGGCTCGCCGCACGCTTGTGCTTGTTGTTCTCGTCGTCGTCTTCTTCTTCCTCTTTCAACTTGTTGATTTGATCGTGTTTCTTTTCTTTTCCAGACCTCGCGGACAACTTGCCGCCCAATCCTTTCGATTGCGTCTGTCCTTTCTCATCGCTCGACGTTCCGTTATCAATTTCGTTACTACCTTTGTTTCGGGTATCCGTGCCTTCGTTCGAACCACCTCTTCCTCCACTCCCTCCACCATCCGTGGTTGGATCTGATCCTCCGGAGCCTTCATCGCTATTCCCTCTCTCTATCTTCTCCGGAGCCGCTAAAATTTTTGTGACGTTCTTTTTCGCTTTTGTGTCTAACCCAGAAGGCAAACTCGAGGCAAACATAATCGCAGCTGTCTCCATCGCGTCCCGAATCTTAGTCAAAGTCGCTGGTTTCTCGATGTACCCGTCAAACATCATCAACTGCCCAGCCTCGCCCGTCGCCTCGCACAAACTTAATACCTCTTCGTGCTTCAACGCAGTCACCGCGATGACTTTGATCGGCTCTTCTTCTTCACGCCCGGGCTCTAAATGTTCTCTGCGAAACTTCTCGTGCTTTCGGATTTCGGCCAACGTTTCGACCCCGTTTTCTTGCGGCATCATGATGTCCAACAAAATGCACTGCACCTCGCCTTGTTTCTCGTCAATGTATTGAATCGCTTCTCTCCCACTCGCCGCCACCGGCGAGTCCTTGAACCCGAGCTGCTCTAACTGGTTCGTCGTTATCTGTTTGAAATAAGAGAAATCGAGAAGGAAAAGGTCAGTATAAAAATTACTACTACTGCTACTGCTACTGCTACTACTACTACTACTGTTTAATGTTATTCCCACTGCGCGCTCGCGCGCGCGAGAGAGCGGTTCGCGAGCCAAAGTTCAAAAGTATGCGAGGCGACGAGAGGCCTATCCAAAACAAAAGTTTCCGCGCATCTAAAACGACCCATAGAAAACGTACCCGTCTGCACAATCCAATATCGTCCACCACTAAAATCTTCTTCGTCGCGTTTGATTTCTTTTGATTCATCTGTTCCTCGTCGTTTAACCGTTTTTGTTGTTGCTTGTTTTTCGCAGCCGTCGACGCCTTCCGCCCAGAGGCGGAGCGACCGGAAAGCTCGTCCAAGGATGGGAAACGGCCTTCTTCTCGAAGTTTTTGTAACGCGGCGGTAACCTGAGAGGAAAGAAATACGCGAGGTCAGTATTAATACAAATGATTTCGTCAAAAAAAGGAACGCTTTCGGTTCGCGTCGTCGCTCACCACCCGCGCGCGTTTTTCGCGCGGTAGAGAAAGAAAATTCAGCCACGAAAAAAAAAAGGCACCGGAAGCGACAAAACGCACTTTTTCTCGGGTAAAGAATCCGCTGTGATTTATATCCACTATGCTCTCGAGCGGTTTTATTTCCGCGATTTCCCCGGCACCAATCGCCAACAATAATTTTCCTAAATCCGAAGTTCGCACTTTACTCGGCGACCCTTCCACGGAAAGCAAGCTAAACGCGCCGGACAATTCGGACTCAAATTCCAGCTCCCCCGAATTCCGTTTTTCCGCCTGTTCGACCCCTCCGTTGGTGGTGTTCGTGGTGGGCATTGCGCCTTCTTTTTTTCCTCTCCCGCCCGACCCATTCACGTTGTTGCTCCGTCGCGTGGGCGGCATTTTTCACGCGAGCGGAAAAAAAGTCGTTTAGCGCTATCTAAACGTTCGTTGTGTATTTACTCGCGCGCTTTCGTGCGTTGTTCGTGTATCCGCGCGCGTTTTGGGTTGTCGTTGTTGTGTGTACTTTCCGCGCGCGCGTATACGCGTTTCTTTTTTTTATCCCGTTTTTAAAAAGTGACCTCGCGCTCCACCGCTTTTTTGAGCGGCGAGGAGATGACGAAGGCGCTTTTTTTTGCGGTTCGCCGTGGTGCCTTTTTTTTCAAAAAACGACTTTCCGTGGCTGAGAGACGTCGCCTCGCAACAGCCGCGAAAAGTCACTCAGGCAAAAAAATTAATTCCAACCGCTTTTTCTTTTTTTTTGTTTTCTGGGTGATGACGATGCGTGTGTTATAATAAGAGGGTGCGTTTAATTGAATGACGGCGCAGGCAGAGGAGGGGGGTGTGTCTGTTTTGCGAAACCAAACTCGCTCGCGCCGGCGGAAAAGCGAAAGAAAAGAGCCGAGAACGCTTTCCCCACTTCTTTTTGCGGGTTTGATTTATTTTAGTATACACACACAGAAAGAGAGAGAGACAGAGAGAGAAAAAACAAAGAGTGCATCGCGAAGAAGAGGGACTTTGCGTCGTGCAGAGAAAGAACGCGCGACTTTTAAAGAGGAAAACCATGACCGCCGCCACGGAGACGACGCCTTTGCGCGCGAACGAAGACGCGATGAAGCAGATCATGCAGAGAGTGTTCGAGGAAATCAAACCGTTCGTGGCGAAGCACGAACCGGACGTCCCGGAGGAGGATTTACCGGAACTGTCCCGAACGAGAGATTTGTCTAAGGCTGATTTTACCGTGCAATGGAGTCGATTTTGCGCGAAGAGGAAGCTGAATCCGGCGGAGTACGTGAAGAATCTCTCGGAGACTATTCAGAAACAAATCGAAGACGGCGGCGAAAACCAAGACGGGTTCATCAAGTCCGTCCAAGGCGTCGGGCCGTACATGAACATTTTCGTGAAGAGACAAAAGGTTTTTAAGCTAGCGATTAATGCCATCATCGATCAAGGCGCGAAGTATGGATGCACGAACGCCGGACAAGGGAAGAGAGTTATCATCGAACACACGTCGAGCAACCCAAACGCGCCGTTGCACATCGGGAACCTGAGAAACGTAATGATTGGCGCACACTTGGCCAGAGTGATGCAAGCGTGCGGATGCGAAGTCACGCAAGCGTTTTATGTGAACGATTTAGGCGCGCAGATTGGTTTGACGGCGTTAGCGTATTCGAGAATTTATACCAAGATTAAGCCGACGATGAAAATCGACCAGTGGATCGGCGCCATGTACGCGGTGATGAACACGTGTCAAGAGTTGCAACAGGTTGGCGTGCAGCCGGGAGACGTAGAGGTGCGTTGTTTATTTTTCTCCATCTTTTCATTCATTCATTCCGCGTTTTTCTTTCTTTGCCACCGGATCAGTTTTGTCTTGTTTTTGCGAGCAACCATCACAAATAATGAAGCAGATGATTATCGATTACTTTTTAACTCTCTTGCTGATTACGATGAGGAAACAATCAAAATCACCTCTGACAATATGATGCTTTATTCGTGTGTGGATGTCGTTAACAAACTTTTTATTACGGATCTCGCTTTTCAAAGACTGACACGTATTCTCCGTTTCTTTTCTCTCTCTTATTCTCTTTTTATTCTTGTATATAGGATGCGTGCAAAGCCGGCGAAGACGCCGTGAAAGCGTTGTTAGAGAAATCCCTAGCCGAAGCCGGGAACGACGAAAAGAAAATAAAAGGCATCAACGAATACTTCGACATCTACCAAGATTTGCGTGGACGATTTCAAGACATGATGGACGTCATGATTCAAGATGTTCGCGAAATTTCGGATATTAAAACCGAAGCCGGTAAACTCAACCTGGCGTACGAACGCCAAGAACCGTGGGCGATTAAAATCTTTCGCAAGATGGTTATAGATTGCTTAACTGGTGTTCAAGAAACTTTATCCAACTATGGCGTGAAGCACGACCGTTTTGATTTCGAATCCGAACTCGGATGGGAAGGCTCAAACGATAAAGTTTTGGAGATTATGAAGAACTCAGATTACTTTGTACCGCAAACGCAGTGCAACGATAAGGGCGTCCCGCAGGGCGCGTATTTAGATATGGATGCGTTCATTCGCGACCAAAAGTTTAAAATCGGCAAAGGTGGCTACCAAAAAGACTACCCGCCGTTGTACGTTTTGCGTCCGGATGGCTCTACTTTGTACACCTACCGCGACATTGTCTACTCGTTCAAGAAAGCCTCCATGTCGGATTTAATCTTGAACATCATCTGCTCCGAGCAAGATTTGGCGCAACAGAAAGTAGCGCTTGGAATGTGCATGATGAATCCAGCGATGAAAGGCCGTCAATACCACCTTTCTTACGATTTGGTCAAACTCACCACCGGGAAAATGTCCGGTCGTCGCGGTCGATACTTATTAGCCGACGACCTCTACCAAGATTTGAAAGATATCATCAAAGAGAAAATGGCGAAGAAATCCGAAGATAAAGGCGAACAAGTCGACGAAAAAGCGTTCGAGAGTGTCACTCACGAAGTCTCCGCCGCGGCCATGAAATACGCTCTCCTTTCGTGCTCCTGTCAAACGCAAATCAACTTCGACATTGCGAAAATTACCGATTTCGAGGACGCCTCGGCGCCATTCATCCTCTACAACTCTACTCGTTTACGATCAGTTATAGCCAGATACGAATCGAGAGTCGCCACCGGCGAGCTTCCACCACTCGCAAATATCAAAGAAATGGAATTCGACGAGTTAGTTGACGATAAGGAGTGGGCCTTGCTCATGGAATACGTATTACCCTTCTCCCAAATGCTTTGCGAAGCCGCGTTGCCGAAACTCCCGGAACCTCCCGCTTTACCTTCCTACGGCACGCACAAAGTGTGCGAGTTCCTCAACGCCATGGTCCGCGCGGTTTCTGGATACTACGGCCCGGCCGGTGTCCGCATTCTCCCGATGACCAATCACGTCAAAGAAGGCGAACACATGTGGAACAAAAACGCCATGTGGCAACGCGTGCACTATTTGACGGCGTTGCGACAAGTCCTCGATAACGGTTTGCGTTTGTTAATGATCGAGCCGTTGGAGAAGATGTAGAGAGAAAGAGAGAAAGGAATGGGAAGAGAGAAAAAGAGAGAGAGAATAAACGAGTCGCGTTGATATAATGAATAAAAAACAGGTACCGTATACATTCGAAAAGTTTTTGCACCCCCGCGGGCGTTCTAAATCTAAACGCGAAATACCAACAGAAGTCCTTTTCCATTCGCAACACTAAAGTGGTAAGCAACAACCTCGTCTCGGAAAAAAACGAATCAATAATCGTCCTCACAAATTTTTTTCCGAGACGGTCGCGCACAAACGCCACTTCGTAAAAAAGAAAGAGACTCGCGCGGAATCATGCCACCTGTTGTTTCCCCGAAATTGAAATCCTCTCTCGTTCCGGTTCCGACGTCCACGGAGACGAACTTTGAGCCGAACGATTACAAGATTGGTTCGATCAACTACGACGACCTCGCGAATGACCCGAACCGTAAAGTCGCGTTCATCACCGGCGTGACCGGCCAAGACGGCTCGTACTTGGTTGAATTGTTGTTGGAGAAAGGTTACATCGTCCATGGGATCAAAAGACGATCGAGTGCGTACAACCATCCGCGCTTAGAGCACATCTTACAGCCCGACTATCCAAACGGAGATAAATTTTTCTTGCACTACGGGGACATGGCTGATTTACACGCTTTAGTCGGGATCGTGAGAGATATTAAACCGACGGAGGTATACAACTTGGCCGCGCAATCGCACGTGCAAGTATCCTTCCAAATGCCGATGTTCACCGCGGAGGTTGATGGCGTTGGTGTGTTGAACATCATGGAGGCTATTCGATTAACCGGGCAAAGTAAAACGTGTAAGTTTTACCAAGCCTCGACGTCGGAGTTGTACGGTAAAGTGCAAGAGATTCCGCAGTCTGAAACGACGCCGTTTTATCCGCGTTCGCCGTACGCTGTTGCGAAATTGATGGGTTTTTGGGCCGTGGTGAACTACCGTGAGTCTTACGATATGTTCGCGTGCAACGGGATTTTGTTCAACCACGAATCGCCGAGAAGAGGGGAAACTTTTGTCACCAGAAAAATCACTTTAGCCGTGGCGAACATCAAGTTAGGGAACCAAAAGTGCTTGTATTTGGGTAACTTGGACGCGCAAAGAGATTGGGGCCACGCGAGAGATTACGTCGAGTGCATGTGGAAAATCTTACAGCAAGATAAACCGGAAGACTACGTCGTCGCGACGGGCGAGATGACCACCGTTCGCGAGTTCGCGGCCAGAGCGTTCAAGCACGCCGGCATGGAGCTCGAGTTTAAAGGCGAAGGCGTTGAAGAACACGGCGTGGAAAAAGCGACCGGTAAAACGTTGTTGAGAGTGCACCCGAGATATTTCCGTCCGGCGGAAGTCGAGCAACTTTTGGGTAACCCGGCCAAGGCGTTGGAAAAGTTGAAGTGGAACCCGAGGCAAACGAGTTTGCAAGCGTTAGTCGAGGAGATGGTCGACGCGGATATCGCCAGAGTTCAAAACCCGAACATTCATTACTAAATGAGTTCATTTTTTATCGCCGAGTGTGTGTGAGAGAGAGAGAGACACACATATTTGTTGTTGTTGTTACTATTATTTACCACACAGACTCTTTTTTAAGGCGAGTCCTTTTTTTTGGTCGATTGGTTCCCTGCTCCCGTCTCTCTCTTCCCGTTTCCTCTCACACTCAAAAAAGCCTCACAAACAGAAGCGAGAGAACCAACATGCAAATCTTTGTCAAAACTGTAAGTATGCGCGCATCGTCCTCGTCGTTGTTCGCGTCTCATCGCGTCGTTTAGTATCGTCTTTTGGCGTCTAGGCGCTCTGATCGCGTCTTCCACCGTCGCGACGGCGTTTGGAGCGCGCGATTTCGCGCGTCCGGGGTTCCCCGGGCTCTCGCGAAGAGACAAACCCTCCGCGTGTCGTGGAAATCTCCGGAAAATACGATCGAGGAGGTGGATGCGAGGGCGCGAGGGCGGAAATAGCGCGTTTATTTGTCGTTGCGTGTGTGATTCGCGAGAAGGAGACGGTCTCTCGACGCGTTTTCCTCGTTTTATCGCCACCACATCCGCGCGCGCGCGCGCGATTCTCGATTTTTGCCTTGCATTCTTTGGACCTTTTTACTCACCACTCCGTTTTTTCCTTTTTCTCTCTTCTTTCCAAATCAAACAGCTCACGGGCAAGACGATCACCCTCGAAGTCGAGTCTTCGGACACCATCGACAACGTCAAGGCGAAAATCCAAGACAAAGAGGGCATCCCGCCGGATCAGCAGCGATTGATCTTCGCCGGAAAACAATTAGAAGATGGCCGAACTTTAGCCGACTACAACATTCAAAAAGAATCCACCTTGCACTTGGTCTTGCGCTTGAGAGGCGGCATCATCGAGCCGTCCTTGGTCGTCTTGGCGAGAAAATACAACCAAGACAAGAAGGTCTGCCGCAAATGCTACGCTCGATTACACCCGAGGGCGGTCAACTGCAGAAAGAAGAAGTGCGGGCACACGAACCAGTTGCGCGTCAAGAAGAAGTTGAAGTAAACTCTACGCTTAGATTTTTGGAGGGGAGAGTTTTGTGTAATTAGTTTAAACCTTAGCATATTAAATTAACGGAGTGAGAGAGTCGGAGAAAGAGAGAGAGAGAGAGAAGGAGAGAGAGAGGTGTTTTGAGAGAGATTATTCTACAAGTTGTAATCCGGATGTCAGAGCGACGAGAGAGAAAACGTCCAAAATGACTTCTTCTTCCTTCCCGCCTGTGATTTTTTCTCCTTTTTTCAAGCCAAAAAGGCACCTCTCTCGAATTTTTCTCGCGCGCTCGTCTAACAAACTTCACCATAAAAAATTTTACCCGCGCTATAGGATATCTCGCGCTTACATACACACGCAAACACACGCACGAGAAAGAAAGAATATGGAGAGAAGTCGTCGTCGCGCGCCGCGCGTTGTGTGTGTGTGAGAGTGAGAGAAAGAGAGCGCCGCTTTTCGAGAGTTTCATATAGTGAGCTAAATTTGAAAACCGCACACATACACTTACACACAAAAAATGGAGATCATCGAAATCCTGGATTCGGACGAGGAAGGCGACGAACGCGTTCGAATCGTGCAGCAACGACACGAACCGAATTTACGGCCGATACAGGAGGAAGGGAACGGGGATGGGGACGTGATAATTACAGGTACGCGCGGGGGTGATTTGTTGGTGGACAGAGAGAGAGGAAGAGAAGCTCACCTCTTGTCTCGTCGTGTTTTTTTCTACTCTTCTTGTTTTTTTCTCGGTTTCAAAAACAGAGAGAGAGAGGGAGATTTGGGTGCCTAAATTTTGGAAACCGGTTCGCTCGCGAAAGAAATCTCTTTTCCTCTCTCTCTGGTCGTCTTTTATCGATGCTCGCAAAGTATCCGTACTCGCACGCGCTGACCGAGAACGTTTTTTTTTCTCTCTGCCTTTGCGTTTCGCGCGCTCTTTTTCTTCTTCCCATGTGGATGTCGCGAAAAATGAAAACAGGCGTCGGCGGTCAAGAAATACTACGAGATATCGCGCACCCGCGCCACGAGTGCGCAACGCACAAGTTTGATAAGTATTCGTCGGCGACGCACATACAGCACTGCGCGAATTGTTGGTGTTACGTGTGCGACGTAAAAGCGCCGTGCGCGACGTGGGCGCAGCATTGCAGCGCGTATCCGAACTTCAGATGGAACGAAGAGAGACGAAGAAAGTTGGCTGGATTGCCGCCGCAGCAGCAGCAGCAGGTGCAGCCAGAAGCGCCTGCTAACAGAGGAGATAATGACAACCGAATCATGCTCGGCGTCCCCATGACCTGGAGACCTATCAGTGTTCAACTTGCCGAGTTTTCGAGGTCCGTAGGTAAGGATGAGTTCAGAATAAACTTCCCGGAGGGACATGGCGACGTGCATGTGGCGCGGACAAGGTGCGCCGAGTTATTCCTTTCCATGTCTTGGGTAGGGAAGGGCAACGGCCGTGTCATGGTTGCCAGACGAAAAAAGTACACGTTGTCTCACGATGGACGTTTTCTCGTGTTTGCGGCAGTTGTCGAGCCATCGGAGCGAGCTATAGTGAGATTAAAGACTCAGGACGATGGCAACTGGGTTCTCATTGCGAGTCCTCAGCACTTCCAACAAATGTGCAAAGTTGCGTCGGGAGCAGCAAATCTCGGCGTCGAGTGGTGGGGAGTCGGATTTTACAAGCTCAATGCACCGGAGCAGATGTACAGGGGACACCTTCAAATTTACGACGATATCTCCGAAAATCGCTTTCCCAGAAGTGCCGAAGAATTCGAAGTCTACGAAGGCATCTTTAAGCGGGTTCAGGCATTAGTGGGAGGCTTGGGGCAAACCGCGAACAGGCAAGTACCTACGACATTAATTCAACACATCGCACGATTAAGGATCACTGAAGAATCTGGGAGCGCCGAAGTGTACGAAGTACTCGCCGCCCGCGCTTGTATGCGAATAATCCACAACAACGAATCTGCGTACAAGAATCGCATCGGCGAAGAGCCAAATGGTGGAATATCGTACGTGAATCCGCCGAAGAAAACGCCATTACCCGATCCAGCTGGAATAGCGGAAGCGTTCAAGGTTGGAAGCGTCTCGATCCCCGTCCGCGCATCCAAAGCGCGTGGAGAGGAGTTTACGGAAGAACGCATCGCGGAGGAAGTGGCCAAAGCTCCGCACGGTTTTCGATTCTCGTCTCTCACACGTTTGGAAAACTACGGAATGTATGGAAGTGATGTAGAATTGACCAATTTGTTTAATTACAAACCAGAGGCCGTTTATTTGACATCTAGAAGCGAAAGTGCGAGGAGAGAACATTTCAAGCCGTTTTTGGAGGCGATGCCTATCTTCTTGGAGGGAGACCCGAAGCCGCGTTCGAAAGTTCCTCTGCGCATCTTGTTTGTCGACTCCAGAAGTGCAAAGGCGGAGTGGACTATATGCGACGTGAAGAATGGCGATAAAGTGGCGAACGTTGTCGAGGATTTAGAAGGTCAATACGAGCTAAACGAGAACGAGCAGATTATTTTGGCAACGGTGGCGTATCGTCCCGAGAATATCGCCCAAAAGCCATTCGGAGAACGTTATTGGTATGGCGAATACGATGCAAGAGCATCATCAACGATCTTGGAAGTTCACAACTCACAAGCGGGGCTGCAAAAACGCGCGTCTACGCTTCCAAACTATTATCGTCCATTTTCGAGAACAGAAAACGAGCGCAAAGAACCTTCGGAAAAAATTCTGGTGGCGTACAAAACGAAGAAGGCTGAGAGTTTCCGCGCCGTGTTTCCGATGTTGCGAAAAACGTTCCAGCAGCGAATAGCGCCGTGGGCGGAACACATAATGAGTAAAGGCGAAGAACCTTCCTTTGACGATTGGGATACCATTAAAAAATTCAAGGATAGCGATTATTTACAGCCGTGTTCGATTCCGGTAATCATCGATGCGGAAGGCTTTGTTACAGAAAAAATAAAGCCTAAACGCAAAATTTGCGCGCGTCACGAAGACATCGGAAAATTCGGTTCCCTGGAATCGTACGTCTCGAGTATGTGGAGGGATAGGGGTTCTTGGGATGAAATTGAATTCCCATCGACTTTGTCGAGCGCGGAGCGTCGCCGGGTCCATCAAGCAGCTTCTAAGTGTAAAGAAAGCTTCGAAGCAAACATCCACTCGGAGTCGCGCACGATTGGAAACGAAAGAGCTGTTCACTTAGTGAAGACGCTTGGAAAACGCAGCGGCGGCATCGACGAAGCTACTCTACTCAGACAAAACACGGAACCTTTCTTGAAAACTTGCGTGGAAAAATACATCTCCGAAGAATCATCGCGCAAACGGGACAGAGATGGCGGCAAGGTAAAGAACGAACACGTCGTTAAGATTTCTCACTTTTTGCACGGTAAAGTTCCTCATTTTGGGGATACGAAGGATTTCAGATCGTTGAAAGGCGGGTTAGATAAAGCGTTGACCAGTCATAAGGTTTATTCCTTCTCTACGCCGCGAGAATCTGAGAGTATGGCCTTTTTAGACGGAATTTCAGTCACGGCGGTCACAGCGATTATCGAAACTGGCGACGAAAGTGTTCGAATTTTAGGTGGCGTAAGGCGTGGTTTGTTCCAAGGTTGTGCGACTTCAACCGTAGAGGCTATCGAAGATTTGAAAAATACGGAAGATACCATCAATATGCAAATTATCGAGTGTCAAGCTGTTGAGCGCTCTCAGCGAATGTGTGCGGAGATTTTCACCGCCTCCAAGACGCATTTTCGTAGAGGCGGGGTGGGTTTAGTAGAAAAGAGATTAGAAAACTTTGCGACGTGTGGAAACATGTGTGTGCCAATCGTGTGCGTCCAACCGGAAATCCGCGTCACGGCGAAAATGCGAAAGGAGGTGCACAAGAACGCTCGCGAAATTTGGTATCTCGACGTCGATATCTACGCACAAAAGCCTGGAAATTTTGTTCCTGACACCAGACTTTACAAGCACAGCTTTGACAGAAAATTTGCCTATGTTCCACCTTTGAACTGGAAAATGCGTCTCAACGTTCCAGAACGAGCAGTTGTCGCGAATGCGAATGATGTGCGGGATATGCTCTCGCCGCCTTTACTTTACGCCCGCGCATTTAGAAAATCCGATGACTCTGTTGGCGCTGTTGGTCGTTTGAAAGTTACAATCCCGCATCTATCGAAAAACGCTCGTTTGAAACGAGAAGCGAACGAAGTGGAGATGTGCTTTAAAGTCGGGCACGGCGCGGCAGGTGCGGTTGGACTAATGAAAGCGTTGGAGATGCAAGAATATCCATCGGTCGAACAACCGAAGGGGTTGACGGTGACGATGCACGACTACCAGAGACAAACTTTGAATCGAATGATTGAACTAGAGAGAATGCCTGGTGGGTTTCGCGATTTGGTTTGGTACGACGTGAGCGATGTGATGAAAAATGCGCCACTTAATTTTTCACCCGATGGAAACCCGATGGAGAAGAGATGGATGTATTCGCCCGGTTTTGATCAAATTGCAGAGGCGAGGTGCATTCCCAAGACACCGAGAGGTGGCTTTCTTTGCGAAGAAATGGGATTAGGAAAAACCATCGAAGTCCTCGCGTTGATTTTGGCACAAAAACCTCCGCAAGGGTGGATTGAACACGGCGAAACGCTCGGCAAAGCTGGTGCGATTGCAGAATGTACCAACATGGCGAACGGAACGAACGTGAAGAAGCCCCATCGTTCTGGGGCGACGCTCGTTATTTGTGCCGTTTCGCTCGTCGGCCAATGGATTGACGAGGCAAAATCGAAGCTCGACGAAGATTCAGGCTTGCGTATTCTCATGTATCACGGGCAAAATCGCATTAAAGACCCGAAAAAAATCGCAGAGAATTACGATTTGGTCGTCACCACGTACCAGACGCTCGCCGCCGATCGCTCCAGAACGAATCCGCTCGGTGAGATTGAGTTTTATCGGCTGGTTTGCGACGAGTCGCACATGACGAAGTCTTACAGCACCGGGCAGTCCAAAGCGGCTTCTGGAATATGCGCAGTGAGACGTTGGGCATGTACCGGTACTCCAATAGCTACGAATAGCGTGGATCTTTTCGGGCAATTTGCGATGCTTGGCGTTTCTCCTTGGGGGACCGATCTCAAACGATTTCGGGAAGATTTTAACAACATAATTTGTTCGACCACGGTGCGCCCAGACCGCGCCTATGGGCGCGAAAGAAGCATGATAGATAGATCTTCGAAGGAAATCAAGAACATTTTGACGGTGATGAAACCAATGACTATTCGTCACACCAAGACTCAAAAACTCGGAAGAAACGCGACCAAGGACTTGCTCTCGTTGCCGCCAAAGACGGTTATCCACGTGCCCGTAACTCTCTTACCAGAGGAGCAGCGTCTGTACGACGAAATGCACGCAGACACGAAAGATGCGTGGGAAACAAAGTACAAGGCGAAAGGGCACGCCTTTGTTGCTAAGCATACGTTTGGAATCATGTCCTTGTTGCTTCCCGCGAGAAGATTGTGCTCCGGCGGCCGCTTGACAAAGGCGGATTTGACCATCAAGGAAGACGAAGCTGCCGCCGCTGCTGAAGCGAACGGCGACGCGGAAGAAGGTCAAGGTGATAACTTTGGTGCGCAAGAAGTTAAACGCGTGAAGAAAGAACCAGTAGAACCAGTGGCTCCGATAGTTGCCGATAATGGCAACGAGGTGGCATCCATCGAAGTAGAATCGAAACTTCGCGTGCTCGTCGCCGAGCTCAAAAAAATGCGCAAAGACGACCCGACGAACAAAGCTTTGATCTTCACGCAATTCGGTCAAACCATCGAGTGGTTACAAAGGCGATTACCGGAGGAAGGATTTGGTTTCCGAACCATTAGCGGTTCGATGAGCGCGAAGAATCGCGATAAATCCATCCAGGCGTTTCAAAAAGACCCGCCGACGACTGTCTTCATTTTGTCCGTCCGCTCCGGAGCCGTTGGGATCAACTTAACGGCCGCCTCGCACGTTTTTATGATTGAACCGTGCTTAAACCCAGCGCTTGAAAACCAAGCGATCGGCCGAGCGTGGAGAATGGGTCAAACGAGACCGGTGACGGTGAAGATTTTAGCCGTCCAAGATTCCATCGAAACGAACATCGTTAAGTTGGTCCAACAACGCACGAATGGCATCGCTGTCAATAAAAAAGACGACGAGAACGGCGGAGGACCGGAGATCATCGACATAGAGCAAGAAGAAGAAGAGATGCGTCGCGCGCAAATGAATAAAGGAGAACTGGCCGGCGCGATTCGCGCGGACAAGCAAAAGTTGAAGTTGGAGGAATTTGAACTTCTCTTTTCGCGAGGCAATTTGCTTCCGGAGCTTCCCCCAGAGGATGAAGCTCCGAAAGCCGATTCAGCGGTTGCTGTGAAAGATGAACCGATGGAAGACGTAGGTGCCCGAATCGTCGGAGGAATGGGGTTCACGCAGAATGATGGTAACAACAACAATAATAATAACAAGCTCGAAAACATCACCGGTAAAGATTCTCAAGAGAACAACGCCATCGGGTCGGAGGAGAAGAGGTCACCTCTGGCTAAAGCGCAAAAGAGAGCGTCGCTTTCCGAAACCGTGCCAAACACGGTGAAAACAATTTTTTCAGAAGTTTATGTAAAAAGATAACGGAATTTTGAGGAGGAAGAAGTCGTAGAAAGGATCGAGTGAAGAGGCGTTGAGAAACGCATATTTTCCACCCATCCCTTCGGATTGGAACACACACACACACACAAACACGCAAGAAATACAAGAAATACAAAAGAGCCGATAGTAACAGAAGAAGCAAATTCGAGCATAAATATAGGCGACGCATACAATTGTAATAATAATTCATTCGAAAGTACTAATAGCTTGGCGCGGCTTAATAATAACATTCATCATCGCTCGCTACTCGCGCGCTCCCCCCCCTTAAAACACCGTGACGTCCGCCGCTAACAACACGTGATCGCTCGGTTCATTTGCGCTCGGGTACGGCCCATCTGTCACCTCGGCTCTGTGTTTCAACGGTGCCACCGCGTCTACGCGAATGTTTTCCGTCACGAAAATATAATCTAAAGTATCGATGAACGGCTCGTCGTCTTTAATCTTGGCGTAGTTTGTGAAATCTGGCTCTTCGCCGTTGACTTCTTTGTAACAACTCACCATTCTCGCCGGCGGTTCGACGGTGTACTCCGTTCCTTCGTACGGCACCGGGTAGAACACATCGTCTTTATCCAACTTGTTCGTGGTCAATAACTCGTACGACCCATCGATTGGTTTGACGTTAAAATCGCCCATCAAAATTGAATTTCTCGTCCCGTCTTTTTCGCACTCTCCCATGGTATACGTCGCCGCCAACGCGCTGTGTAAAGTCATAACTTTCGGGTTCCTAAACATGCACGGCATGTGATACGTGGACACACCCAACGACACCCCGGTCTTCTTATGCTTTACGTTCGCATACACGATAGAATTAAACCTCCCTCTCGCCAACTCCCAATCGTCTTGCGGAGGATACTGCGGCTTGGCGTTCCTCGCCGCCCTCCACATTCTGACAATCGGATCCAACACGTACCTCCGCACCACGCCTTTCTCCTCCTCCAAATTCTTCGGTTTCCTCGGCCAATCCGCGCAATCCGACAACCTCTGCACGTCCACTCTCGATAACTCGTACGTATCCAGCGGCACCGCCAACAAAACCCCCATGTAATTATTAAACGGTTTCCCGTACAAGTGCGAGACGACGTGGTACCCGTGCTTGGCGAAAAACGCGTGCAGCGGTCCCGACCACGTCATGCTCACCTCTTGCAACCCAATGATGGATCTCTTCTCCATCTCTTTCGTTAATTTCTCCTTCACGCGCTCCAAACGAACCGACGCGTCGAGATTTCTCGGATCGCACGCCGTAAAGTACGTCGGCTCCGCCAGGTGCGACGAGAGCACGTTGTACGTCGTCACGCGAACCGAAGCGCCTCCTCCTCCTGAAGTCATCATCGTTGCCATCGTTCTCGTTCGAGTCGTTCTCATCGCCGATCCACTCGTGCCGCTGCTGCTCCGAGTCGTCGCCGGCATTTTCTTCAGCGACAAAAGAGAAGAAGTACGAGAAGACGACAGAGATATTCGCGACGCGATCGATGCCGCTCGCATATATTAATATATATGTATATGAAACTCTTCTTCCCAAAATGTAACAACACACGACGGGGAGAAAATGTGTATCTAAAAAAGCTCGTCTCTGTCTCTGCCCGTCGCGCCGATGATTTCCCGCCCTCTGTTCCCGAATACAACAGATCCGAACAGACGGAGAGAGTAGTTTTCTCTCTCTCTCTCTCTCTCTCTTCTTCCCTCCTCCTCGCGTTTAAAAGAGCGTTTACCTTTTCCCACGCGCCGGCCGCTTCTCTCTCTCTCTCTCTCTCTCTTTTTTTTCTCAAAACTCTGGGGAAAATTGAATCAAAAACCACACTAAAAAGAGAGCTTCTTCTCTTCGCCCGGAAGGAGGAACTTCTTGTCTGGATCTCGAAAGCGGTTCATTACGCGGAATCAGAAACAGAAGAGGTGTCAGGTAACGAGCGCGCGAGAGTCAGAGAGAGAGAGAGAGAGAGAGAGAGAGAGAGAGAGAGAGAGAGAGAGAGAGAGAGAGAGAGAGAGAGAGAGAGAGATTTTGGATAGAAGAAGAGTACAAATATTAGAACATAACAACAACACACATGCCTCGTTTGAAACTTTCGAACGCGCTCCGGCGGGTGCCGGATAGACAGATGCCCATTCTGGTGACGTTCGCGAGCTTGTCGTTCGTGTTTTCGCTGCTGATGATTTCGATCGGGTACTTGTTTTTGACCGGGAGATTGGACATGTTGGACGCGATGGACGAGGCGACGCACGAGAAGTTGCACCGAGGAGGATCTTCTTCCGCGAGCGCGAACGACAACGAGTGGCACTCGCACCGCGGGGAGACGACGTACGAGGAGGACCATCACCAGCACCACCACGATGATGATCATCATCACTTAGAATTAGCAGAGCCGGTGCATAAAGAAGACGCGACGTACATGCGGCACTCGGTGGACGAGGACGACGACGTCGATAGCCATCCGCACTTGACGACGAACAGCGACGGCGTGTTCTCTCATCCGATCGTTCACACGCAGTCGAGTTACTCGTCCACGTTGGAGAATAGAAACTGTAAGAAAACGACGATGAGTTATAGCAGTGGGAACGGAGCGTGGGATCACGTCCCGACCTCGTCGTTGAAACAGAAACAAAAGGAGGTGTTTGACAGATACGCTTTGACTGGGTTTAGAAACAAAGCGACGACGGATGCGAGGATTTTGATGGAGTTTCTGCTCTCGATTTCGCCGAAACCGCAGAACGGGTGCTGCGCGATTTTCGATGTCGGCGCGAACGTGGGGAAGTACGTGGAAGAGTTGAAGTCGATGCCCATCGCGAAAGATTGCGAAGTGCACGCGTTTGAACCGAACCCGGAGGTTTTTAAAATCATGTCCAGACGCGTCGCCAATTTGAAATCGGTTCACTTGCACAACGCCGGCGTCGCGGAACGACCCGGGAATTTGACCTTCTACTACCAACCCGGGAAAGCAGACACCGGAGGTAGTTTCATGCCGGAACACTCCTACGAGAAATACGCCGACCAAGCCGGTAAAATGAAAACCGAAAACGTCAACGTCATCGCATTAGACGACATTTTCGACGCGTTCATCCCGGACTCGGTGTCCATCCCTCTCGTTAAAATTGACGTCGAAGGACTCGAACACAGGGTCAAAACCGGCATGTCTCGCGCATTAGCCTCCGGCAGAGTCCAAGCCGTCTACTGGGAACGCAAAGGTTCGTTAGATTTAGAACCGTTTGAAACGGAAGTCAAATTCATGGCCAACCACGGCTACAACGTCTACGTCATGGGATGCTCCGGCGCGAGAAAACACTCGTGCGCGCTGACGCTCGTCCGAGTCGACGGACCGTTCTTCGATCCAATCTTCGACCCAAAACGACACCGCGCTCCAAACCAAGGTAAATACATGACGATGAACTTATTAGGCGTGAAAAGAGGTCACAAATTCAACGACGTCATCGTCAAGAAGATGTTGGCCCAATGATGATGTGAATTTTTTAACAAACACTTATATTACAAAATATTAAACGCCGAGCTGCCGAGAGAGAGAGAGAGAAAGAGAGAGAGTAAAACACGCACACACGCACACACACACACACAGACGAGAGCGCCCGCTTCTCATCATCGAGAGAAGAGAAAACGAAACGAAAGCCACGACGACTTTGTCGTTGGCGCGAGCAGAGCCTCTCTCTCTCTCTGAGACAAATTTTTTTTGACGTGTCTCTTTTTCTCGTTTTTTTCAACCTCCTCCTCAGAATTTTTGCACGACTCGCGAGGAGCAGGAGCAGACACAGAGGAGAAAAAATAATAAAAAATGAAACTCTCTTCGCCGCTCGTGGTCGTCTTCGTCGCGCTTTTATCTCTGGTCTTCGTCGAGAAGACGGCGTACGGGTTTTACTTGCCCGGAGTCGCCCCGCAAGGTGCGTTTTGCGCGCTTTTTTTCTCTCTCTCTCTCTCTCTCTTTTAAAGAAGAAATTCCAACAAAGGCAACTCTCTATCTCTGCGGTCGACCGGGCGAGATCGCTCTCTTTTCTCGCTCGCGTTTGTACTTCTCTCGCGCTTTCTTACTCACTCCGTAACTCTCTCTCTCTCTAAAAACACACCCGACGACATCTAGATTACGCGCAAGATGACATCGTGTTCATGAAAGTGAACAAGCTCACGAGCACGAAGACGCAGTTGCCGTACGATTACTACTCGATGCCGTATTGCAAGCCGAATCCGATCGTGTACTCGGCGGAGAATTTGGGGGAAGTTTTGCGCGGAGATCGCATCGAAAACTCCTTGTATTCGCTGGAAATGAGAAACGACATGCAGTGCTCGGTGGTGTGTAAGATAGATTCGCTCTCCGAGGAGCAAGCGAAGGACTTTGAGACGAAAATTGAGGAAGAATATCGCGTGAATATGATCTTGGATAACTTACCGGTGGCGATGGTGAAAATCAGAGCGACGGAGGACGGCGAAGGCGAGACGGTGGAGAGGAAGACGTACGAGAGAGGGTATCCGGTTGGGTTTAAAGCGAGCGTGGAAGAAGGCGGCGAGGAGAAGAGTTTCTTGCACAATCACTTGAGGTTTACGATTTTGTTTCACAAGGACCAAGAGACGGATTTGTCGAGAATCGTCGGGTTTGAGGTGGAACCGTTTTCGGTGAAACACGAATTTGAAGAGCCGTGGGACGATGTTTCTCCGACGTTGACGACGTGTAACCCGGGGAGAATGCAGTATGTGACGCACGGGTTGGCGCCGCAGATCGTAGAGGAAGGTGCGGAAGTTATTTTCTCGTACGACGTTTTGTATAAACAAAGCGACATTAGATGGGCCTCGCGATGGGACACGTATTTGTTGATGGTGGATGACCAAATTCACTGGTTTTCCATCATCAATTCCATGATGATTGTTTTGTTTTTGAGTGGTATGGTCGCGTTGATCATGCTCAGAACGTTACACAGAGACATCTCGAGGTACAATCAGTTGGAAACGAGCGAGGAGGCGCAAGAAGAGAGCGGGTGGAAGTTGGTGCACGGCGATGTGTTTCGAACCCCCGAGGCGAGTGGGTTGTTAGCGGTACACGTCGGAACCGGGGTTCAAATTTTAGCGTGCACGTTTGTCACGCTTGCGTTTGCAATTCTCGGATTTTTGTCCCCGGCGAATAGAGGCGGATTAGGGACGGCGATGGTGTTGTTGTTCACGTTTATGGGATTTTTGAACGGGTACGTGTCTGGGGTGTTCTATAAGATCTTTAAAGGTCCGGATTGGAAAGGAAACGCCGGTTTGGCGGCGATGATGTTCCCGGGGGTGTTGTTCGGCGTGTTTACGTTTTTAAACTTTTTCATTTGGACGCAAAAATCCAGCGGCGCGGTTCCATTTGGCACGTTTTTCATTCTCGTGTTTTTATGGTTTGGCATTTCCATTCCGTTGGTATATGCCGGGGCGTGGTTCGCAACGAAGAAGGAAATCGCCGAGGACCCGGTCCGAACGAATAAGATTCCGAGACAGATCCCCGAGCAGCCGTGGTACATGAGCGGCGCGGTGAGTGTTTTAACCGGAGGTATCTTGCCCTTCGGCGCGGTGTTCATCGAGCTCTTTTTCATCTTGACGTCCATTTGGTTGCAACAATTCTATTACGTCTTTGGGTTCTTGGCGTTGGTGGTTATTATTTTGTTGATCACGTGCGCTGAAATCACCATCGTGTTGACGTACTTTCAATTGTGCAACGAAGATTACCGATGGTGGTGGCGTTCGTTCCATTCGAGCGGTTCGAGCGCGCTTTACTTGTTCGCGTACGGGACGGTGTATTTTTTTACCAAGTTGGAGATTACGAAAAAAGTACCGACGATGATGTACTTTGGATATATGGGGGTAGTGTCGTACGGGTTTTACATTCTGACCGGTTCGATTGGCTTTTTAGCCTCGTACGTGTTTGTGCGCACGATTTATAGCTCGGTGAAGATCGATTAAAATACGTAAGAGAGAGAAAAGAAACGGAGAATATAAAATAACAACTTCAAGGCAAGTCAAGAGGAAGAGGGAAGAGAAGACGAGCTCTTTTTAATTAAGTAAATACATATGTTTTTTTACCGTACCGTACCGTGATAAAAACTATTTCTGCAATTTGTTCTAAAAACGTTTCGTAAACTCTCCTCCTAACTGGTTTCTAACAATCTACTTAATCGGCGTTGCCTCGCGTAGGATGTGCTTTCTTGTGTCGCGACGTCTCACGCGTGCGTATCTATTGATGCACTTTATTCATCTCTCGCATGGAAAGGACGTGGATCAACGCTTCCATTTCTAACCCACGCAGATTCGCCTGCTCGTTTTCATCTACGTCGTCATTTTCGATATCTCCTTTGTCTATTTGGTCGGCTTCGTTTACGACCATGGACAATATTCTGTAGTTTTTCTCGGTGTTCGTCGAAGCGTTACTTTCCACATGTTCGAAGGTTACGTTTCGTTGCCTTGACTCCGTAGTAAGCACTGCATTGCTCTTCTCGCTGTTCGACCCAAAGCTGAGCCGTTGCCTCGCGCTCTCCGTTTTATCTTTATCTGCTTCTTTTTCTTCTCCTTCCGTTTCTTCGAGCGACTTCATCTTTTTCATGGCCGAGGTCAACGCTCTCGATGGGCTCTTTATCGGCGTCAATTTCAAGTGCTGCGCGATACCTTCTTTCATTGGAACGACCGCAGCAGAGTCATTTGTACTTTCGCTGTTGACGCTCACGGCATCAACAAATTCATTTTCCTTTCTGCTTAAAGTTCTCGATCCGATGCCAATTTTTGCCTCTAAAACGCTTCTTCTTTGCTGAGACGACCCTTCCACGGACGCTTTCGCCGGCGAGACCATGCCGTCGTTCATCGGTATATCCGGTAACGGCGGTAGTTTCGGTCGCAGCGTGCTATCTGCGCGACAAAAATAGCTTAAGAAACTCACGATATCAACGCTCTCTCTTCGTCTACCGCCCATTTCCATCGCTGTCCTCACCATGTCCCGCTCGATCGTTGAGCGCGACGAAGTATCGTTCCTCGCTTTCTTCAAATCGTGTCTAAAGGAGTCATTGCGTTCATACACGTGTAAAAACCCATCCACGATGATTAACCCGGTCCCACTGTAGTTCAAATCTCCAAATGCATTCAATAGTACGAACGCATTGATGTATAACTCGTCATTCAACGCGCGCATTTCCTTCGACATTTTCTGCTTCAACATCTTCTTCAGCCTCTTCTCTCGAGTCATCCCGTCCTTCACCCCCGGAGCCATACTCAGAGATCCCTTCGAAAAGCTCAGCATTCTCTTGTGACGGCTAGGATGCGGTTCGTCATAATCGCTCTCCAAATCGATATCGCTCTCGAAATCGTTCTTACTTGTGTTGTTGCTATTAAGATTCTTCAAATTCTTCACTCGCGGAAAGAACCTCCTCAATCCTTCCTTTGGTCTCTTCGATTGCTCTTTCTTTTTCATTTTCTTCTCGACTAAGCTCCTACACGCGTCGGCGACCAACGCAGTCATTCGTTTTACTCGTTTTAATTCCTCCACGTTTTCTCTTTTTTCGAGTATCGCCGCTTGAACCGCGTCGATTTTATCAGTTTTCCTTTCATTCGCGTCGCGGCTCTCCCGCTTCATCCACGAAAGCTCCTCACCCGAACTCGGACTGGTTTTCGCGCTCGCAAATCTAAACGAGTTCGAATCGTCCGCATCCGATAAATCGCCGCTAAAACTACTCGACGCGTTAAGCGCACCATCGTCCGAAAAATCGTCCTCTCCGCCCGCGACGCGAAACGCTTCCACGAATTCACCCAAACCAATGCCTTCATCTCCGTAACTGCTAATTGTCGCGATAATCTTCGATCCCACTTCAACATTCCTCTGGCTATTCTTCTTTCCGCGCGATTTAGAAGAAGAAGAAAACGCTATCCGATGCTCGCTCAACGCCGAATCCAAAATCTGAGAGACGTTCCCGGTGTTGTTCCTCAACGCGGTGAGAAAATCGCGTCCCGAAATCGTCGAGGATTCGTCTCTGTCGATTATCGCGAAGACTTTTTTCAGCGTCGCGTGAGGGAGGAATAAGGTCGAATCGTCGATATCACCGTTGTCGTCGTCGTCACGCGCAGCGCCGCGGGAGGAGGTGGACGGTTGTTTCTCCATCCCTCGCTCCTCTCTCCTCTCTCTTTTATGTAGTTAATATCTCCGCCAGCGCTCGATTTCAATTCCAAAACTTTTCCCCTTTTTTTTTGCAACGAACAGATTTTTTGTTTTACGAGTAATTCAAAATATTCCCTAAACCCTAAACCCTAAATATTTTTTTTTGTTTTGCACATTTCCTTTTTTCCGTCGCCTTTTTATTAGGAACACGCACAACCACGTGGATTATCTATATCATCCACGCTTCAGAAGCACACGACGAATAAGCAGAGAAACACGATGCAGCGGTCGCTTTCGTTCACCGCGTCCGTCTCTTCTTCGACGAGAACGTCTCGCTTCGCTTCTTCTTCTTCTTCGAGAAAGTCATCATCGCAAAGAAGAACGATGCGAAGAAATCATCCAGAGGCGATGGCGCGAGGGAAACGCAAAGGCATTTCAGATATAATCAGCGAGGAAATCGAAGGGCAGGAGAAGAAACAGAAGGAACCGAAAGCGACGAAAGCGAGCGCGGAGGGAAAGAAAATGGCCGAGGAGTTTAACAAAGGGAAGATTCCGCCAGGGTTTTTGAAGATTTTAAACCTCTCGGAGTTTGACGAGAAGAAGAATATAAAAGCGGTGACGTTAGCGAATGGCAACTTTTGCGTGGTGCGAGTGGGAGAGTTGATTTACGTGTGCGATTGTAACTCGACCGCGTATAAATATCCGCTCATCGATGGAGAGTTGTTCAACGGCCCGGGAGGTGCGTCCATTAGGTCTCCGTTCGATGGGACCAGTTACGATTTGACGACTGGGAGAGTCATCGAGTGGTGTCCTCAAGACACGTTGCCGAGAAAGTTATTGGGTAAGTTGAAAGAAAACCAGACGCCGGTGGATTTAGGCGTGTATCCAGTCATGGTGGACGAGCAAGGGGATATTTACGCGTGTTTTGTGCAGTAATTGAATGAGTAATTGAGTTGATGTCGTTTTGATTTGAATGCATGTGTGCATGCAGCGTGCAGTCCTAGTACATATAAAATATAAATACATCTTATGCCTACAATAATCTTTGTTTTCGGGTCGTGTCCTATCGCGGTTCTTTCCGTTGCTGTTGTTGTTGTTGTTGTTGTTGTTGTTGTTGTTGTTGTTGTTGTTGTTGTTGTTGTTGTTTCGTTTTGCCGACTAATCCTAACTTTATGGCGACTTCAGTCGCACCACCGTGGAATCGAAACGATTGGTAGATGTCTTCTTTCCCGTTTTCGACGAACACAGCTCGCGAGGGTAACTCATCCAGAGGTAACTCCACAGACTCTAAAAACGATTCGAGTTCTACGCGCACGTTTTCTAAATCTCGCCAATAGCCTCTCGGTTTGGGCATGTTCTTATCCCATCCGAACTTTTCCGAGACTATTTTGTAGCCACCGAGCTCGCGAATGCGCCTTTCCAAATCTTCTCTGCCGTATTCTCGCAAGAGGAGCTTTTGCGGTATTCTTTGTTGTTGTTGTTGTTGTTCCGTTTCGCCGTCATCGTTCGATTTCAGTAGCACAGTCGCGTTGAAGGCTTCGATGTCTGCTCTCAACGCGTCGAGGAGTTCTTTCTCTTCGTCCTCGTCGAACGTTTTCTTATCGTACGTGTTTTTCTTCTTTTCGTTCTTCTCAGAGGATGCTTTTGCCGTCTGTTTCATCGCAGCTTCGGTTAATCCATACAGTTTTGCTCTCTCTGCGATGGTCAACTCCTCGTCGTCTCTCGAAATGGTCGCATCGATAGAATCTTCCTGCTCCTCGTCTAATTTTGGATTTAAACGCATGAACTCGGCGATCGTTTGGTTCGTCTGGTCTAGTTCTGGAACGATGTTAAGCTTACGCACAGAGTTGTCGAAGGTGACGAGCGGTATGACTTTCTCCAGCGATATCGCTTCAATGTGCGCGCGTAACGTTGTCAAAAATTCAATCGTCTCGTCGACGACTTGTCGTTCGTCCAGAGGCGGTTTGCGTGCTCTTCCGTCTTTGTAATTTGCCTTGGCATTGATACCTTCGATGGCAAATTTTAATATCGTCGCTTCGGCTTCTTCGCGGGAGGGCGCGTCGTTGAAGTCGTTAAAATCAGCGCGGTCAAGTTTAGATACGTTGACCGCGCCGTCGTACGTCTCGTCAAACGATCGAAGAGTTGCACTGCTATCCATGTCGTCTTCGTCATCGTCGTTCGAATCGCTAGCTGGAACGACTAGAAATTTGCCTTGCAAAACGCCGTCTTTTCTTTGATTTCTCGAAACGCGAAACTGTATTTCACCCTCTTCATCTTTTTGCGACAGGTCGACGCCTACCGATTCGTAAATCGCGTGGCACAGGCAGTGTTTGAGAAACACAAATCGAAGGCGTTTCAAATTTTTACCCGTGCCTCGTGCCACTCCTCCTCCTGGTACGGCGCCGCCGAGAGTTGCGTTCGGTAAGACCTCGCAGTGCACTAAATTCGGGGCGAATTTTGCCAACGATTCATACGCCGTGAGTACTTTCCAGACTAAAGACGGTGGTGCTTCGATGCGCACAGCGCTCAACGTTCGTCGGTGATACACCGCGGATGTGTCGTACCTTCTGTTGTGCACTTCGATCGATCCAGGCGCCGACGTCGACAAATCCTCGGCGGCATCTGCGTCAATGATTTCGTCGAACCATCGTCCGCCTTGCGCACCGGACGTCGTGTTACCTTGCGCGGCTTGCCAGGAAAGGTTTTCAGCCGGCGGCATGACGTTTCTTCTCACTGTTGGAGGTCGAGAACGACCGGAAATGGACATCATTTTTTTCTTAGCGTTAGAATTGTTGTTGTTGTTGTTGATGGTATTGATGATGTCGCCACTCTCGTCTCTTCCTTGCTGCGCTAACGGCACGTTCACTTCGCTCAATCCTAGGTAATTTTCTGGCTTCAACCCTGCGTTTGTCAATCTTCCATCTCTTCGTTTTTTCCTTCGACCGATGAAATATCCGTCGTCGTCAAACTCGTCCACGTAATAAAACTCCCCTCCGGCTTCGTTCCAGTTCAAAGCCTCTAAATCTAAGAAAGGTGCGTTCAACTTTGCCCTTTGAATCGAGCTAGCGCGTTGATTAATCGCCGTCGCAATCTCCTCAAACGATTGTCTCATGGCCCTTTCTAAAGCTCTTCTTAAAACCGGGTACTTTGTCGGTCGAATTTCACACTCGTACGACAACTCACACGCAAACGAGGCTGATTTTAATCTCGCAACTTTAATCTTTCCGAAACACTCAAACTCTCCGTTTCGTCTGTCCACGTCTCGACTGGCAAACGTGAGCGTTCGAGAAATCGTCGGCGCCTCGGGTTGTTTCTTTCTCCTGCTCGCGTTATCGTTTTTCGACGACACCAGTTGAGAAGAAGACGGAGACATCTTCGCCTTTTCTGGCGGCAACAAAACTACCTCCAAGAAAATTTCGCCTCTCATCGCGTTAGCGCACAGAATCACCTCGTCTCTACAGTCGCTCGCGAGGCGGTACGTGGACACGCCGCCGCTGCTCGAAAAACTCCGCAGCGACGTTCGCACGTTTGGCGCGAACGTACTAAACAAACTCGCGTCGGAAACTGCTTCCCACGTGGCATCCGGCGACGCGTCTATTCGAGCGCGGTATTTTGCTCTCGGCGTAATTAATACAGTTTCCTCGCTCGTTCGTCCATACGTCCCTAATTCCTCGTCCTCGTCGCTCTCGTCCTCGTCTTCCTCCATCATCAAATCTCTCAAAAGTTCCAAGTCCTCGTCTTTTCGTAATCTGTCCTCTTCCTTCTCGTCTTCTTCCCAGTTTTCGTCCACTCGCATCTTCGCCGCTACCGCTACCGCCGCTCGTCTCCTTCCTCGAAGACGCGAAAAAGAGGAACTGGACGCGAACGCATCCGAACTGCTCCGCGTTTTTGTTGTTGTTGCTGTCGTCGACGTCGGTGTTGTTCTTCTCAACCTCCTCCTCCACGAAGAAGAATTCGATTGCCGAAAATGTTTCCCACCGCTGCTCGTCGACGCGAGCGCGCTCGACGCCATCCGCTGCTGCTGCTGCTGCTGCTGCTGCCGCGCAATCATCCCCACCCGCCTTCTTTCTCTCCGTTTTCTATCGTTTCATCTCTGTTTTTTAAATCTTTATGCGATTCGTCACGGACAGACAGACAGACAGACAGAGAAAGTGTGTTGTGCCGTGAATCTTTTGGAGCGTGACGCTCGCGCGGCGTCGGAATTCTCTCTCTGACCGAGGCAGATTCTCTCGCTTCAAACCGCAAAAGTTTCGTCTCTCGGCCGCTCTCTCTCTCACTCCGATCAAAATGCACTCTCTGACATGCGCCGGGCAAAAAAGCAGCACCGTGAGAAAGGAGCACAAAAAAAGTAAAAAAAAAACAGAGAGAGAAAAATTCGACTTTGCGCCTCACAACGACACACGCGACAAACCAACCGGACACTAAAGACGAAGGGCACATCGGGTTGTTTTGTCTGAGTGAGATTTTTTTATATATATATAAAGAGAGAGAGAGAGAGAGAGAGGTACGGCAGCGGCGCAACGAAGAGAGATATTCGCGCGCGCGTTTCGATTTGTTTTTTTTTTCTGATTTTATCGCCCCCGGGCAATGGAATTTTCTCGTTAAAGGAAGAAAAACCAATCGGAAAGAGAGAGAAAAATTCTGTCGCCGCGTTGAGAGCGTTTTTACGAACGCGAAACGACCGAAAATCGACCGCGGTTGGAAGACAGAACGATCGAATCGCGCGCACTTTTGGTTTACGGTGGAGGTTGTCGTTCGGAAGACCGCGGTTTCTTCCTTTACGCGCGCGCGCGATTTCTTTTTTTTTTTTTTTCCCCTTTTGTTTTTTCTTCGTCTCTCTCTCTGGTTCAAAAGTCTAACAACCATCTCTCTCTCTCTCCCTCGGCTTTTACACAGTCATTATATAAAAAATGAGCGCGCAATCATCGCTCGTCCGAGCGTCGCTCAGTGGAGTTACCGGTCAAACGAAGAGGAGTTCGTGTGCGTAAAATATACCAGTTTCGTATTTTCGAGCGTAAACGTCGAGGATTCGTTCGCGCGGTGTGCGGGAAAGCGACCACCGCGCGCGAGTCAGAGAGAGAGAACTTTGCGTTTCTGCAAAATTTATCTCTCAAAAGCGTGTGCTGAGTCGGTTTTATCCATCATTTTATCCAATTTTTTCTCTCGTTCTGATGTGGATATACGTCTCAAAATTTTTTTCTCGTTTTCCCTTCCCTTCGCGCGCGCGTCGTCGCTGGTCAAACATTTATGCTGACTTTCCACCCTTCTCATTTCTAATAATCACACGACGTGCAGTCCTCGGTGATGGTTCTTCCAAAGGCTCCATGAGTGCGAGAGCGGCGGTTCGAAGGCCATCGACGACGGCGCAGAGCGCGTTTCCGGTGGTGGTCCCGTCGCCGAGAGATTCGGCGTCGGCGGCGAGAAGAAATAGCATGACTCCAAAAGCGGTGAGAGAGCCGGAGCAGTCGTCCATGGCATCTGCGTCGGATAAATTGGCGGAGTACGTCGCGAACAAAGGTGGTAAAAGAGTGATTCGAAAAGTGCTCATCGCGAACAACGGTATGGCGGCGACCAAGGCTATTTTGTCCATGCGAAGATGGGCGTACAACGAGTTGGGCGACGAGAATGCCATCAAGTTTGTTGCTATGGCCACGCCGGAGGATATCGGGGCGAACGCTGAATTTATTCGTTACGCGGATGACTTTATTGAAGTTCCGGGCGGTAAGAACCTGAACAACTACGCGAATGTTGATTTGATCACAGAAATTGCGGTGAGAGAAGGCGTGGACGGCGTCTGGCCAGGTTGGGGGCACGCCTCCGAAAATCCGAAATTACCGACGGCTTTGAAGAAAAATGGCATCCAATTCATTGGCCCAACAGCACCGGTTATGTCCGTGCTTGGCGACAAGATTGCGGCGAATATTCTCGCGCAAACGGCAAAGGTACCGTCGATTCCGTGGTCCGGCGATGGTTTGGTCGCCAACTTGACGCCGGAAGGTACTATTCCGCAAGAAACTTTCGATAAAGCCATGGTGAGAACGGTTGACGAATGTGTTGCCGCGGCGGAAAGAATTGGTTTCCCGGTCATGTTGAAAGCCTCCGAAGGTGGTGGCGGTAAAGGTATCCGCATGTCCGCGAACAAGGAGGAATTGATTTCTAACTTTGACCAAGTCAAGGCGGAAGTTCCGGGCTCGCCGATGTTTATGATGCAGTTGTGCACGGAAGCGAGACACTTGGAAGTTCAAATCGTTGGTGACGAGCACGGTAACGCTATCGCGTTTAACGGTCGCGATTGCTCCACGCAAAGACGTTTCCAGAAGATTTTCGAAGAAGGTCCCCCGATCATCGCCAAGCCGGATATTTTCCGCGAGATGGAAAAAGCCGCGCAAAGATTGACGCAAAACATTGGCTACATTGGCGCCGGTACGGTTGAATATCTTTACAACGCCGCTACGGATAAATACTTCTTTTTGGAATTGAACCCGCGTTTGCAAGTTGAACACCCGGTGACGGAAGGTATCACCGGCGTCAACATGCCGGCGACGCAGTTGCAAGTCGCCATGGGTATCCCGCTTCACAGAATGCCAGACGTGAGACGATTCTACGGAAGAGACGTGGATGGCACGGACACCATCGACTTCATGAACGAAGAGTACAAACCAATTGAAAACCACGTGATTGCGGCGAGAATCACGGCTGAAAACCCGGATGAAGGCTTCAAGCCGACTTCCGGTGGCATCGAAAGAGTGCACTTCCAGTCGACCCCGACGGTTTGGGGTTACTTTTCCGTAGGCGCCAACGGCGGCGTCCACGAATTCGCTGATTCACAGTTTGGTCACATCTTTGCATCGGGTAAGACGAGAGAAGAGGCTCGAAAAGCGTTGGTTTTGGCGTTGAAAGGTATGGTTGTGCGCGGCGAAATTCGCACGGCGGTTGAATACCTCGTCAAGCTTTTGGAAACGCAAGCGTTCAAAGATAACACCATCGATACCTCGTGGTTGGACGGCTTGATCAAAGAACGATCGATCGCGTTGGTGAACGATCCGCACGCCATTTGTCTCGGTGCTGCGCTTTTCAGAGCGTTCAACCATGCGGAAAAAGAAGAGAAAGCATTTCTCTCCTCGTGGGAAAAAGGTCAAGTGTCGACGCAAGGCATCGCGAAGTTGACGTCGTTTCCGGTTGAAATCGCCTACGAAGATACGAAGTACGAGTTCACTTGCACCCGTGTCGGCGCGGACGAATACGAGATGTCTATCGGCGAAAAGAGCATCGTGGCGAAGATGTTTCGACGCAATGACGGCACTTTGGTTGCCATTTACGGCGGTGTTACGCACGAGATTGACGGTTTGGAAGAACCGTTGGGTCTTCGCATGACTTTGGACAGCCAAACGTGGTTGTTGCCGACGTTGTTTGATCCGTCTGAGTTGAGAACGGACGTCACGGGTAAACTCATTCGCTTCTTGCAAGAAGATGGCGCAGAAGTCCAAGCCGGAAAGCCGTACGCTGAAGCCGAGGCGATGAAGATGGTCATGCCGCTCATCGCGCAAGAATCTGGGAAGATCTCGCACGCGAAAACTGCTGGCGCGGTGATCAGCGCGGGTGACTTACTCGCGAACCTCACGTTGAAGGACCCATCGAAAGTTAAGAAGATCATCAACTTTAGTGGCGACTTCAGAATGGGTTCGGTGGATGAACCGGCGGCCACTGCGGAAGAGAAACTCGCTGCGGCGGTTGATCGCGTGAACAAGATTCTCGATGGCTTTGGCGGCGACGTCGACGAAGCTCTCTCCAACTTGTACTCGGCGTTCACGGAACAAGACGAAAGCGACGGCCAAACGCGATGGGAAAAAGCTACTTCGGTTATGGAAGCCATCGTGCAGCGATACTTGGACGTCGAGAGCGTCTTTGAATCCAAATCAATGGACGCTGTCATGGCGACGTTGATCAAGGGTAAAACTGGAAATGCGTTGAATCCAGTCTTGGCGCAAGTTCGCGCGCATTCGAAGTTGAAGGAACGATCGAAACTCATTTTGAACTTGCTCTTGCAAGCGCCAACTTTGCCGCAAAGAGTCATCGCGAGAGGACCGATTTCATGGGCGGACGATCACGCGCCTATCTCGGATTCGTTCCAAGCGTCGATCAAGCGATTGTCCAAGCTTCGAGGCGGTGATTACGGGGAAGTTGCGCTTTCCGCGAACGCCATCTTGCAAGAGCGACGATTACCGTCTCTCGACAAGAGAGTCGCCGAGCTTCGTAAACTTCTCGCCGGGAAGAAGAAGTTGATGCGACCGTGGGGCGAAGCGGAATCTGGCGATTTGCAAGCGCTCGCGGAGTCGCCCACTTTGGCCGTCGATTTGTTGCCGTCTTTGTTTGAAGACGAAGACGAAATGGTTCGCAAGAATGCTATGACTACGTACGCGCGCCGCGTTTACCGTGCCCACAACATTCTCGATGTTTCCAAAGCTGAAAGCGGAAACGCGATGACCTGGAAGTTCAAGTTCCGCACGTATCCGGACGATTCCCCCGTACGAACCGGCTTGCTCGTCACCGCGAAGAATATTGCCGAGGTTGAACAAAACTTTGGTTCGTATTTGGCGCAGTTGAAGGCGGCCCACGGCGACGCCACCGGCCCGCCGGTGTTGCACATCGCGCAAACAGAGCAGCCGGACGACGGCGATTGGTCTTTGAAGATGGACCAAGTCTGCGCGAAGCACAAGGACGAATTGAAGGCGATGAACGTGAAATTCGTCAACTGCTTGGTGTTTGAGAAGTTTGCGTTACCGGTCTACCGCACGTGGCACGTGAACAAGGACTACGCCGAAGATCCGCTCTACAGAGGCGAGCGACCAACGGTGTTGCACTTGCTCGAACTCGTCCGATTAGAGAACTACAAATTGACGAGGTTACCGACGGTGAACAGAGACTTGCACATTTACGTTGGTGATTTAGCCGCCGGCACGAGAGCGAAAGATATGTTGTTGAGAAGACTTGCGCACAGCAAAGACACCATGTCCGGTGGTTTGGAAAGAACTTTGGACAAGGCTTTGGACGCGATCGACATCGCGAGAATGGATGCAAAAGCGAAAGGATGCAACTCCACTAGAATTTACATCAACTATTTATCTGAGGTTGAGGGCGACTTCACGAAGCAATCGCACTTGTTGAAGGAGAAGGTTTCGGAGTACATCGCCGCCAACTCAACTCGATTGTTGAACTTGTCCGTCGATGAGATTGAGCTTCGATTCCGCGTGAGCAAAGAATTGACTCCGATTCGTATCATGGCTACGTCCATGTCCGGTAACTGGTTGAAGGTAGACATGTATAGAGAGTACCTCGAGCCGGTTTCTGGACGTGCCGAACAATTCTGCTTGATTGGCGAAGACGGTAACGACCAAGCGTGCTTCTTTGAGCCGTACCCATCGGCTGGTCCGTTGCAAAACAAGAGAGCGATCGCGAGAGCCATCGGGACGACGTACATCTATGACTTCCTCGGTTTGATTGAAAAAGCGATGTTGGCGGCGTGGAGAAAGCAAATCGCCTCTGTCGGCGGTGGTTCTGTTCCGCAAAACTTCTTCCAAGCGGAAGAAGCGGTCTTTGACGAGAACACGAAAGAATTGACGTGGACGAAGGAAAGCGTCCCGGGTCAAAACAAAATCGGCATGGTTGCGTGGAGATGTACGATGAAGACGTGCGAGTATCCGGAAGGTAGAGAAGTTGTGTTTGTCGGAAACGATTGCACCGTGATGTCTGGTTCGTTTGGCGTCAAGGAGGATGACTTCTACTTTGCCGTCTCTCAATACGCCCGTGAAAATAATATCCCGAGAGTCTTCTTGGCCTGTAACTCTGGTGCCCGTATCGGTTTAGTCGAGGAGTTGAAGCCGTACTTCAAAGTAGCGTGGATTGACGATGCCAATCCGGGTATGGGCTTCAAGTACCTCTACCTCACCGAGGAGGATTACAAGAACTTCCCGGAAGGCACGGTCAACGCGGAGAAAGTGAACGAAGGCGGCGAAACGCGCATGAAGTTGAACGATATCATCGGCCAAATTCACGGCATCGGCGTCGAGAACTTGAGAGGTTCCGGTATGATTGCCGGCGAGCAGTCTGCGGCGTACGATCAAGCGTTTACTTTGTCGTACATCTCCGGTCGATCTGTCGGTATCGGCGCGTACTTGAACAGATTAGGTCAAAGAAATATTCAAATGAAGAACGGTCCGATGATTTTAACTGGCTACTTGGCCTTGAACAAGTTGCTCGGGAAGGAAGTGTACACTTCCCAAGACCAACTTGGTGGTCCGCAAGTCATGATGCCGAACGGCGTTTCGCACTTGCAAGTCGAAGACGATCAAGCCGGCGTCGATGCCATCATCCGATGGTTGTCGTACACGCCGAAGACGACCATCGAAAAGGCGCCGGCGTTACCAACGTCTGATCCAGTGAGTCGTGCGATTGAGTTTATGCCGACGAAGACGCCGTACGATCCGCGTCACATGCTCGCTGGTATGACGAACCCGGAAACTGGTGACTACATCTCCGGCTTTTTCGATAAGGATTCGTGGACCGAAACTTTACCGGACTGGGGTAAATCCGTCGTCGTCGGCCGCGCTCGATTGGGTGGCATCCCGATGGGTGTCATCTCGGTTGAGACGCGCTTGATGGAACAACGCATCCCAGCGGATCCGGCGAACCCGGAATCCCGCGAGGCTGTTTTAGCGCAAGCTGGTCAAGTTTGGTTTCCAGACTCTGCGCACAAAACGGCCACGGCGATTCGAGATTTCAACAAGGGTGAAAACTTGCCGTTGATCATCTTTGCGAACTGGAGAGGCTTCTCTGGCGGTACGAGAGATATGTACGGCGAGATTTTGAAATTCGGGGCGATGATTGTCGACGAGTTGAGAGAGTACAAGCAACCAGTCTTCGTGTACATTCCGCCGAACGGCGAATTGAGAGGTGGCGCTTGGGTCGTCGTCGATCCAACCATCAACTTGAAGAAGATGGAGATGTTCGCCGACACGGAGTCTCGAGGTGGTATCTTAGAACCACCGGGAATCTGTGAGGTCAAGTTCCGCCAAAAAGATCAACTCGCGACCATGCATAGAATGGATCCGGAATTGATGGAATTGGACAAGAACCCGGAAGCCAACCACGATGCGATCAAGAAGCGAGAGAACCAGTTGTTGCCGATGTACACGCAAGTCGCGCACGAGTTTGCCGATTTGCACGATCGATCTGGAAGAATGTTCGCCAAGGGCGTCATCAATGGCGTCGTCGAGTGGCCAAAAGCCAGAGAATACTTCTACAACAGATTACAGCGACGATTATCCATCGACGCGCTCATCGATTCGTGCGAATCCAAGTTAGCCGGTGCCAAATTGTCTCGATCCGTTTCCGAAATCGTCAAGGATGCCGTTGTCTCCGGCGGTTGCAAGTGGGACGACGACTTGAAAGTCAAATCTTACGTGGATTCCAACGGAGATAAAATCGTTTCTGCCGTCATGCAAGAAGCCAGAGCGGCCAAGGTTGCTGCCATGTTAGAGGAAATCAAAGCTTTGGACGCCGAAACCGTCGCCGCGGTGAAGAACGCTTTGTAATTTTTTATTTTTGACCAAAGACAGAGAGAGAGAGAGGAAGAGTTTTGCGCGCGCGCTTTGTTTCCGACGACGTTCGCGGCGGGTCAAGACCCGCCACGAAAAGCGGAGGAGAGAAAAGAAGAGAAAGAGAGAGGAAAAGAGTACGAAAGAACGAGAAATAAAAAGAGAGGAGTGAATTGAGAGAGAGAGAGAGAGAGAAGAGTGAAAGAGATGGAGTTTTAATAACATAATAATACTAAACAGAAGAACACGGAACAACCGAACCAGAGAGGAAGATCGGCACGCAACACACACAAAAAAATTTAAAAGTGCGCTCTCTGCCTTCTTTACTCTGCCTCCATCCATCCAAAAACTTGGAAAATCTTTTTTTTGTTTGTTTGTTTTTTGTTTGTTTGCGCACAAAATTTTGATCTCTTTTATCACGCACGAGAGAAGAGATTTCCTGGTCTCTCGTTTCTCTCCGGTGCTATCGATCGATATGATATTCGGTTGCAAGATATTATTTTGTGTGGGGAAAAAAAGCTCTGAATTTGCTTTCTTCTGGAAACACAAAGAGAGAGAACGAGAGAGATTGAAAAGCACACCGTCCCTCATAACTCACCGCACAGCACGCATCTACACAACACACGGCCCAAGAGAGTTTTTTGATTTCTCGCGCACGAAAGGCACCACCTCTAAAAACAAAGAGACTATATATTATAATATATTTAAAAAATGATGACCACCACCTGCACGCAGTCGACATCCTCGTTCGTCGGGAAGCAATTGAGATCGCACCGAGAAGCGAAGAAGACGACGACGAGAAGAAACGTCTCCGTCTCCGCGCAAATCGGATTCGGCCAGGATAAGAAGTGGTTGAAAACCACCATCTACCCAGAGTGGGGTTCGTTTCCAAACTCGAAAGAAGGCGTTCCAGCGGAGTGGTCGAACATGACCGAGGAAGAGTATCGCAAAAACGCGGACATTGAAGTCATTCACGGCCGCTGGGCGATGCTGGCGGTGTCGGGCGTGTGGGCGCAAGAAAACGCCGGCGCCGGGCCGTGGTGGGAAGCCGGGAAGGAATGCACGATTGATTCGTGCAAATTGACGTACGCCGGCTTCGGAGATTTCAAATCGAGCCCAACCGGAGCGTTGTTCGGTTTGATTTTCATCGAGACGTTGTTGCTCGGCGGCGCCGAGGCGTACCGCACGGGTTTGCTCGAGAACCCGTTCCAAGACGGGTTGAAGCAAAACGACGCGTACCCGGGCGGAAGATTCGACCCGTTCAACTACGCCGAAAAGGAAGATTTGGATTTGATGAAGATTAGAGAATTAAAGCACGGACGATTGGCGATGTTGGCGTGGTTGGGTATTCTCGGTCAGGCGATGTCCACCCAAGCCGGCGCGGTGGCCAACGCCACGGCGCACATCGGCGACGTCTACCACTGCAACGTCGTGGACAGAAGCGGCTGCGCGTTCTAAAAAAAACCAAACCATACGCGCGCGCGCGCTGTTTCCTTCCTTCTTTGTCTTCTTCTCCGCGCGAAACAGAAAGAGAGAGAGAGAGAAAGTGTTTTTCCTTATACATTAGACACACACATCGAGTGAAAATATTCATATTTGCAAAAGCGTCATTTAACTAACACAAGTCTTCACAAAAACAAAGCGGCGCGCTTCTTTCTCCCTCTTTCCGATACACGCGCATCGCATCGAACGCGCGCAACGCGACGCGCTCTGCCGAAAAAGAAAGAAAGCAAAAATGCCCACCACCGCGCCCGTTCGAAAAGCTCTGTTTTCAGAGGGGGAAGACGAAACCGTCGACGACGACGACGACGACGAAAAGACGAGAGAGAGAAACGATGATGCGAAGAAAAAAAGTCACTCGTCGGTTTCTTCTTCTTCTCTCGCCGCTTTCCTTCTCGAGTCGTTGCGACGAAAACCGGAAATATCCATCCCGGTCGCGTTCGATAAACAGAAGAGCGGGAACTCGCTGATCGGGCCGTCCGCGCTGTGGTGGCGCGACGCGTTTGCCATTTCGTCGTCTTTACTCCGAGAAGAAGAAGGAGAAGGAGAAGAGGAGGAGGAAAATGTTGGAAAATTGTTGATTTACGAAAACGAGGAGGCAGCGATGGCAGATTTGGGCCACGCGGCGGAAGCGTGCATGGAAATCGCTCGCGTGGTCAGCGGGACGTTGTTGGAGGATTTACGAAGGACGACGCGGTCGCTGGAGTTTTGGGAGGAGAAGCGGGACGAAGTTTCGAGAGGCTTCGGAGACGTTTCGCACAGATTATTTTTAACGCTGAGGTGCGGGCCGAGAGCGTTCGTGGAGGAGACGAAAGGGTTCGTGAAACGGAAAGCGGTCGCGGCGAGACGGAGGGCAATGTACGTTTCTGCGAACGTGAGAAGGAAAAGCGGTGCGGCGGCGGCAGCGGCGGCGGCGGCGACGATGAGAAGGACGTCGAGCGGCGGTACTCATGCCGCGAATAAGACGTGCGAAGAGAAGGAGAGAGAAGAGGAAGATTTGTTGGAGACGTTATTGACGGTTCCGCCGGCGAGAGCGGTGATTGACGGAAAAGTAGCGGCGTTGGGGAAGATGCAGCGGAGTTTAGCGAGCGCGGTGGCGAGAGTACACGCGCGAGCGGATAATTTAGTCAACGGCGATTACAATCGAAGGAAACATCAAAGGAAAGACGATGGTTTAGCAGAGGACGAGAACGACGAAGATGAAGGATTATCGGAGGAAGATTTGCGAAAGAGAGAGGTTGAGAAAACGAGAGAAGCGGTAGAACGATGCGTGAATGGAATTAATGAAGCGATTGAGCTCGTAAAATCTACCGCGGCGACGTTAAACGCCGAGCACGAAGAAGATGAAAACGAAGACACGCGCAACGACAGCTACAACAACGAAAGTGAAAAGAGAAGATCAGACGCCAAAGAAACGGCAGAAGCAAAGCGGAACAGGAAAGATGATCACGATAGCGAAGACCACGACGAGGCGGTCTCTCCGAGGCGACCGTCGAGCTCTCTCGAGCGCACCATCTCGAATTCGCCGTTGTTTGCCGGGATGATGCACAATCGAACGAATTCGCTCGTCTCGAGCGTCTCTAGAAGCGGCACGCCAAAGATTCCGGATTCGCCGAAGTCAGCCACTCAAGCGCACGCTTCGTCGTCGCGCTTATCTTCGTCGCCGCAAAACAACAACACTACCCCGACTTTACAACGTCAAAACGCGTCGTTGCAGCGATCGAATTCATACTTTCAGAATCTCATAAAAAACACGTTTCTCGGCGACATTTTCTCATCGGACGGCGGAACTGGCGCGACAGTAGGGTTCGTCACGCATAAACTTCGCACGCGTTTGATGGCAAAATCAGGAGAACCAATTCCGTTCCCTTTAGAAAACGACGCGACGTGGGAAGCCATCGTGAAGACGGAATCTCGATTTGAAAAAGCTCGCAAAGCGGTTGATCGCACGGTTGAAAGACACCGGAAGCCGACAAAATACGAACGCCGATGGATACCAATCGCGCTCTTGTCGATAGTTGGCGTGAGCAGTGCGATCGTACTCGTTCGGAAATCTTCCTTGTGCGGATCTACTGAGTTAGACGAAACGTTAAAAGCGGCGTACGAAACTACGCGCACATTTTTCAATTCGTACATGAAAACGCCGTCGAAAGAGTTGAAGCAAGAACTCACGAAAGCGTTCGACACCGGGGACAGAGAAGACGCGGCGGCGAGACTAGACGAATCGCAGGAGTCTTTAGATAGAATGTTGAAAGAGTACGTTAAAAACGCCACGAAACCAGGGTTTTCGGAATCGTTAACGAGAGCGTATCAATCGGTCGGCGCTATGGCTAGCGGTGGCGGCGACGAAGGAGCATCTGGAGGAGGATCAGGTGATGCGGCGACAACGGCGAATAAAATTGATCCAATGTCGCTCGTAACTGCGCGTGTGGAGGAAGAATTAAAAGCTCCGCTGCAAAATATGCTCGGTGGCGATCTCATGCAACTCTTACTCATCCAGACGCAAGTCATGAAAGTCGAGATGGAAGACGCTTTGCTTCAAATGGACGCCGTCATGCGCGCGAACCGTTTGAATTTTGCGCTCATGGCGTGTTTCCCCGCGACTTTGTTCGTATACGGGAGCGTCTCGTTTTCAAAAACCGTCGGTGCCGCGCGAGCGTTTCAAAAGAGACGCAAAGCGCGGGAAGAGATGCGTTTATTAGTCGCCGACGCGGAACGCTCTTTGATGCGATTGAAAATGACGCGAGACGAGTTCACCAAGCGCCACCGCGCTCTGGAAGACGCAAACGGAGACACTTCGGACTCGGAAGACGCGTCCGCTTCCGAGCGACCCGGAACGGCGAGAAGAGCAACGAAAGGAAAAATGAACAGCGCCTCTGACTCCGACCTCATTCGCCGATTAGAAATTGCGGAAGAACACCGCCGCCGCCGCTTAGAACCGGGCGCGTCCCTCGACGCCAACACCACCCCGTCCTCGCGCCTTCGCGCCGCCAAAAACAACTTCGACGAAGAAAACCTCGAAAACGAAACCTTCCACCAAGGCATGCTCCTCTACGCCGTCAACGCGCTCTACGCCTCCGTCCAAAAGCACAAGCGCATGTTCACGCCGAAAGAGTTTCGAGGCGTAAAACTCGACGCCATGGCTTTGGCCGACGTCGGCGTCTCCATCGAAGGGAAGCTCTTGACCACGGCCAGACTCGCCAGGATTTACAAAGGGTTTCAGAGCGAACCGCACCGCGTTCCCAGCATCGTCACCGGTAGGTATCCAATCTGAGAGAGAGTACAGATCTTGGTCTTTCAAAATAGGAGTAGTACACGAGTATAGCAGCAAATGAGAGAGAGAAAGGTCCGTTCAAAAAAAAAAATATCTTCACTTTTAAGAAACGCAAACACAACATGTTTCCTTCTCGCAGCAACGCGATCATCGTTAACATCGCGCGGCGGCGGTTCGTTGGTCGCAACAACAACAACAGCAACGAGAGGTTCGCTTTTATCGATCGGCGGTTTCTGCGACGACGACGACACAAAGAAACCAACAGCAGCAGCAGCAGCAGCGGGGAAGAAGAGAAGAATTCTCATCTTCGGGAAAAAGACTCCTGCTTCTCGCCGGCTTGGGATGCGCCGCCGCCGCCGCGACGACGACGACGACCGTGAACGTAGCGTCCGCGGAAGGGAGCGAAGGAGCTCTCGCGAGTGAGGATGACGCGAAAACGAAAACGAAAACGACGACGAGTGAGGGAGGCGTATTCTTCGTGGATGCGATTGTGACCTTGGCGAGAGAGTTTGCAGCGCAACTGACTGGAGGTTTCGGCGGCAAAGGCGCTTCGCTCGTTTCGGACGAGTACCGGCGGGAAGTATTTTTCGCGTACGAGAACCGCTTGCGAGAACACTCCAGCATAGATAAAGTGTTCGCGTATTTCGCGTCTGGGAAGAACGCGCGAGGGGAAACGATGATGACGAAGGAAGATTTGATTCGCTCGGCGATACCGGTGTACCAGAAGACGAACATTCGATCGGGGAGTTTAGAAGGCGAAGTGGTGCAGGAAGAAGAGGTGGAAGGGAAAGATGTCACCGAGACGAACGTGTTGAAGTCGAAGAAGAACAGGAGTTTTATCGGTGGAGAACGGATCGCGACGTATTTCGATACCAACAACGACGGGATGATCAACTTCCCGGAGTTTGTGTTCTTCACGACGTTGATGAAACTTTCGGACGAACAGATTTTGAGAGAGTTTCTGAAAGCGGACGTGGATGGAAACGGAGCGTTGGATGCGGAGGAGTTTGCCATGATGATGCGACGGATGCGCAGCAGTGGAGAAATGAAGAACGCCAAGGCTGATTTTTTGATGAGCAGGACCGGAGTGCACATCGATCATGGGAATTTAGACTGCATCGGGAACGGGATTTACAACCACTTTTTTCAAAAGAAGAAGAAAAGAGGGTGGTTCGGTACCAGTGACGGCAATAGCGATAGCGATAGCACGGAGAGCACGGATAGTAAGTACGATTTGAAGAGAAAAATCACGTTCGGAGAGTTTCGTAACTTTCTCAACGAACTCGGCGACACGCTCGTGGACATGGAGTTCTCCCACTACGACGAAGAGAACAAAGGATGGATCTCCTCGAGAGACTTGGGCTACGCGCTCATCACTCGATCGAACGTCACAAAAATTCACGATTATTTGAGCATTGCGCGTGAACTTTCCGACGAGGATAACTGCTGCACTCGCGAACAGTTTCGAGATTTCATACGAGTGTTGAGACGTTCGGAAACGTTCGAGCGTAAAATAAAAGAAGAGAAGAACGGCGAAGTCACTCGAGAGCGGTTCATCGAACTCTTCCGCGAGTGCAACAAAGAAAAGAAAGGTAAGCGATTTGAATATAAGAAACTGTTGGAAATGACGGACATCTTGTTCCGGATTTTTGATGCCGACGGCAACGGTTCAATCTCCATAGAGGAGCTGAACGAAGTCAGACGGTTAGTCTCGCGATGACGACGACGATAATAACGACCCCGCGACACGCTACGCTGTAACTCTAGACAATACACAACTACTATAGTACTAGTAATATCAAGCGCTGCTAAATGTGATGTACTTAATATATATAACCGCGCGCGACCCTCTCTCTCTACACCGCCAGCGACGTCTCCTCTTTCTTCCTCATCCTCTTCTCCTCTCCATCCATTGAAACCTTCCGTCGATTCTTCCACACGCCGCCGTACTTATAATGCGGAAACTCCGGCGTCCCATCCGTCACGCCGCCGGAAACGCTCTTCCAACACCCTTTCACGCATATCATTTTCCACGCTTTCGTCTCGTCTATTTGACATCGCACGAGCATGGAGCGAGATTCGCCGCACTTATCGCACCGTTTGTTTCCTTTCGACGAGTTGTTGTTTTCTTCTTCTTCGTTTTCGGCGCTTCCTCTCGTGCCTTCTTCTCCTTTCTCCCTCTCTCTCTGATTGTTCTTTTTCCTCTTCGCGTTGCAGCTCTTCGAGCACGTCGTCACTTCGTCCCAACATCTCTCCCATTTTTTCCTCCACGTGAACGGTCTGTCGCACACCACGCATATCTTTTGCGGAAGGTTTTCCTTCTTCACGCCGTTCGGCATGCTTCGCGACGCGGCGGTTTGGATGCTTCTTCGCGTTGTATCTCTGGGAAAATCTCCTCCTCTGGTCGAAACGAACGGAACGAGATGAGAAGACGGCGAGACGGCGGCTTGGACGATGACGACGCTGCTTCTTCTTCTTCTTTTATCGCCGGTCGAAACGAAACGAACGAGAAGACGAGAGGACGTCGCGCAGAAGGACATGTAGTATTGCGTTACGTGCAAAACAAAAAGCGCAAACAAAGTTTGGGGAAAATTTTCCCGCGAATGCATTCTCCACTTTTTATTCAACAAACGCAGAGGCGCTCGATACTTCGACAGAAACAAATGAGAGGTGTAGACGACGACGCCTCCTCTTCCTCTTCTTCTTCGTCCGACGAGTTCGAAGACGACGATGCAAACGATGAAAACAAAAATAAAACGACGACCGACGTCTTGGTCGAGGAAGCGATGCGAGAGGAGACGAGGAAGTTGAAAGCGAAACTGCGGAAGGAAAAGCGCTCGAAAACGACCGTGCTTCCCGCCTCGGAGGGAGTCGATGTTGGTATCGTTAAAAAAGAAGAGAAAGAGACGGAAGGCGCGAGCGACGACGACAATGATGCCATCAAGTCGAAACGAGCGATCGAAGACGCGACGCGCGCGCGGAAGCGAGCGAGATTTGTCGGCGAGAACAACGCCAAGCAGTTGGAAGAACACGACTTTGAGGACGAAGAAAAAGAAGAGAAGGAATATCGCGAAGGCGTCTCTTCGATGATGGAGACGAACGGAAACGAGGAGGTGAAAATGGACCGGTTCGATATGACCAACGAAGAGCGAGAGGGGTATTTCGATCCAGAGACTGGGAATTACGTGGAATACAAGAAGGAGAAGAAACTGGCGGAGGACAGTTGGATCGAGGAGATGACGAAGGAGGAGTACGAAAAATTCAAGACGGTGAAACCGTCGTCGCAACGGCTGATGGAGGCGGAGAAGGCGGCGGAGGAGGACGAGGAGATGAAGTACGATCAGACGGAGGAAGGCACGGCGAAGTTGAAGAGACGATTGGCGGAGTTGTTGGAAGGACCGACGGAGACAGCGCTGAGGGCGATTAAGCGCGTCGGCGGCGGGAGCGGAGGAGCGGGGAGCAATAACAATAAGAACAACAAATACGTTTCGAAGCAGCAAAAAGCATCGACAAAGAATGCGAAGACGAAGCAACAAGAAAAAGAAAAGGGTAATAAGTTAGAAGGTGAGAATAAGAGGATATTCGACGAAATCACGGCGATTGCGTCGAGATTAGTCGCGGCTGGAGAGTACGGCGCGTATACCATCGAGAAGCAAATGTTGGAAAAATCGGCGAATCTAGTTTTGAAGTTGGAGGCAAAAACGACGTACGAAGACGCCGAAGACGACATGTTCGCAGATTCTGATGATGACAACGACGATGCGGTAAAAAAAGCAGAGACGGGTGCGAAGGTAGAGCCGGCGAAGCCGGCAACAATAGAAGCGGCTGTTGATCCGAAAACGTTTTCAATCAAAGAGCTCAAACTTTGTCTGGAATCCCACGGAAAAAGCATCGGGTCTGGTGGAGAAAGAATCGACATAGAAAAGATGTGTTTGGAAGTGTTACAATCGACGACTGCTCCGGAAGGATTCGCGTACGATAAAGCGACCGGTTTGTACTACGGCGAAGCCTCGAAAATGCACTGGCACTGCAAAGCGGACGTGTACAAAACGGAAGACGGAAGTTGGTGGAAGTTCAACGGCAAAATGTTCGAAGCAGCGTCGGAACCGTGATGATATTGCGCAGTATAATAGGTACAAAATTGTAGATAGCATTCATTAGATTATTGATTTAGCGCATGCGTTATTCTCTCTCTCTCTCTCTCTCTCTCTCTCTTTCTACTTCAAAACGTCAAACGAACGCCCAACCTCTCTATACAGCGCTCTCGTCCTCAAATCAGCCTCGCCCTCGCCTCCATCTTCAATCTCGTACGCTTGCGCGTTCACGATGAATAACGTTCTATCTCTCACCCCGACGTAATTATACACCCTCTTATTTCCATGCGTCGTAATTAGCCTATACTCGTACTCGTAAAACGTCGTCTTCGTATCCACCGACTCGCGTTCGCTCTGGCGCTCCATAAACGTACCGCCCGGTACCGTCGTTTGCTTCTGAGATTCCGCCTGCACGAGCTTTTGCCCGATATCCTCCAAAGACCCAAACTCTTTGAGAGAGTCAATCCTCACCGGGGTCACCGTCACCCCTATCGACGCGTATTTCACGTCTGGGTTTTTAAACAGCGCCGTCGCGCCCGCTTTCTTCTCTAAACTCCACCTTTTTGGATACGAGAGGTGGAAGTTGTTCGACGCGTCTTCGTATTCAGTCAACTCGCTCGAGAAATCATCAGCTTTACCACCGTCTCTCTTTACCTCCTCCTCCTCTGAAAAAGAAGAAGAAGAAGCATCGGCGAACGCCTCGAAGCGCTTCCCGAACGCCGGCATCGAAGACGCAGAGGCGGATACAAACAGCATCCGCGCGAGTTGTTCCCGGCGACTCGTCCCTGCGTCTCGCGCATCATCGTCTTCGATGCCACCCGCACTACAGCTCGCTTTTCGTCCGCTCTTCGCGCGGGCGCTGAAATTATTGGTGGCGCTTCTTTTACCGTCGCTCTTCTTCCTCGCGGCGGCGGCGGCAGAGCGTTGTTGTTTGCGCGACGCGACCGCGACAAAGGAGGCGCTCATCATCGCGTCGTGCGTTTTGGAAGAGCGCATATTTCCCCAAGAAGTTTGTTTTTTGACGCAT